>JACCED012142773.1_pt1 | contig 11773 bp, 8 predicted proteins | sample 7455021 | NCBI WGS metagenome assembly JACCED01 (sample SAMN15323456, study PRJNA562643) | freshwater metagenome | isolation source: river surface water | place: USA:Blue River Watershed | collected 2017-08-19
CCAATAAGCCAAACTACTCATACAAAACTGTTAATGGATTACCAGAGCCTGAAGCATGGACAAAACAATTAGCTACCGGGATTGCTGAGGTATTGGTCGGTGAAAGACCAGTATTTCAATTAATGCGGTGGGTATCTTTTGATGTTTATCGGGAAATAGACAGACAAATTCAACCAAAAAATGAATTACATGCAAAAAGATCAAGACCATTTGTTAGAACTTTAAGAATAGAGACGCCTAATGAAAAAGTAGTAGAAGCTACTGCTGTCATACAAAAAGGTATTCGAGGACGAGGAATGGGCTTAAGACTAGAAGCAGAAAATGATCGTTGGCGTTGCACCCAACTTTTAGTTGCTTAGTTATTTGCTCCGTGACAACGCTTATATTTCTTTCCTGAACCACAAGGACAAAGTTCGTTTCTGCCAACTTCAGCAACGCCACTTGCTTTGACTACTGGAGAACCAGGAGATACTTCGCCATCAATAGAAGGTGCGCTATAGGAAAGATTTTGTTGTTTCTCAACTTTAGTGAAACCTTTTGCCTCAACTGATTCTTGATTTTCCTGAACTTGAACCTGTGCGTTAAATGTGAATCCAACAACTTGTTCTTTGATTGCTTCCATCATGGCAACAAATAAGTCGTAACCTTCTTTTTGGTATTCAACTAAAGGATCCCTTTGACCCATAGCGCGAAGTCCGATACCTTCTTGTAAGTAATCCATTTCATATAAATGTTCACGCCATTTTCTATCGAGCACACTTAGCACTACCTGGCGCTCTAATTCACGCATAACTTTTGGAGTTAATAGTGCTTCTCTTGTTCTATAAGCTTGAGCAGCATCTTTTCTAAAGGCATCTAACAATACTTCTTGATCAAGAGAGCCACCATTTTGCTGTTTTAAAGTTTCTAAAGAGATAGCAATTGGATAAAGATTCTTAAGTGCCAGTATTAATTGATCTAGATCCCATTGCTCTGGGTAACCTTCACTAGTTGCAGCCAGTACGTAGGCTTGAATCGTTTCATCAATAAATTCAAGTATTTGATCAGATAAGTCTTGGCCTTCTAAAACTCTTGATCGTTCGGCATAAATTACTTGGCGCTGTTTGTTTAATACTTCGTCGTATTTAAGAACGTTTTTTCTAATTTCAAAGTTTTGTTGTTCAACTTGTGTTTGAGCATTTCTGATGGCTGTTGTAACCATTTTAGCTTCAATAGGGACATCATCCGGAACGTTAAATCTTCTTAAAAATGCATCAACCAATTCACCCTTAAATCTTCGCATGAGTTCGTCTTGTAAAGAGAGGTAAAATCTTGATTCACCAGGATCTCCTTGACGACCAGATCTTCCTCTTAACTGATTATCAATTCGTCTTGATTCATGTCTTTCAGTTCCCAAAACATAAAGTCCACCTAAGGCAGATACTTCATTATGTTCTGCTTCAACTCTTTGAGCAGCAAGTTTTACTTCTTCGATATAAGCGTGGTTGTAAGCATCTAAATCAACTTCAGGATCCAAACCTTTTTGCATCAACGCAGCATTTGCCAGGAATTCAGGATTTCCACCCAACATGATGTCGGTTCCTCGACCTGCCATGTTCGTAGCAACGGTTACTGAACCTTTTCGACCAGCTTGCGCAACAATTGCAGCTTCGCGTTCGTGATTCTTAGCATTCAATACTTCGTGCGGAATGCCGCGCTTTTTTAGTAAACCGCTTAAATATTCTGATCTTTCAACAGAAGTTGTTCCCACTAATACTGGTTGACCCTTTTCATGTCTGGCAAATAGATCTTCTACAACAGCAATAAATTTTGCTTCTTCGGTTCTGTAAATTAAATCTGATTGATCTTTTCTAATCATTGATTTATTGGTTGGAATTTGAACTACTCCGAGTTTGTAAATCTTGTCGAATTCTGCAGCTTCTGTCATCGCCGTACCAGTCATACCGGAAAGCTTTGAATACATTCTGAAATAGTTTTGTAGGGTAATTGTTGCTAAAGTTTGATTTTCTTGTTTGATTTCAACATTTTCTTTAGCTTCAATGGCTTGATGCATACCTTCGTTATATCTACGTCCCTGAAGCATTCTTCCAGTGTGTTCATCAACAATTAATACTTCACCATTCATTACCACATAGTCTTTATCTCGTTTGAATAATTCTTTTGCTTTTAGAGCATTATTTAAATAACCAATTAAAGGAGTATTAACAGATTCATAAAGGTTGTCAATTTTAAGAGATTTTTCAACTGTGGCGATACCTTCTTCTAAAACACCTACAGTTCTTTTACGAATATCTACTTCATAATCTTTTCCAGGCTGCATTGTGCTAACAATTCGAGCAAAGTCTTTATAATAAGCATTTGTGCCATCAACTGGACCGCTGATAATTAAAGGAGTTCTTGCTTCGTCAATCAAAATAGAATCTACTTCGTCAACAATTGCGAAGTTATAACCACGTTGGACACGATCTGCTGGGGACCAGGCCATGTTGTCTCTTAAATAATCAAAGCCGAATTCATTATTTGTTCCATAAGTTATGTCACACAAATATGCATCTCGTCTATCTGCACTATCCATATTGGGGCTAATTGTGCCAACTGTTAAACCTAAGAATCGATGGATTCTTCCCATCCATTCAGCATCTCTATGAGCAAGGTAATCATTAACTGTTACAACATGCACACCTTTGCCACTTAAAGCATTTAAATATGCAGGCAATGTTGATACTAAAGTTTTTCCTTCACCAGTTCTCATTTCAGAAATATTTCCAAGGTGAAGAGCGGCTCCACCCATTAATTGCACGTCGTAATGTCTTTGGCCAAGAGTTCGCAAGGAAGCTTCTCTTACTGTGGCAAAAGCTTCTGGTAATAAGTCATCTAGTGATTCACCATTTTGAACACGCTGTTTGTAAGAAGTTGTTAAGGATTTAAGTTGCTCATCACTCAGTTTTTTAATATCAGATTCAAGGGCATTAACTTGTTTGGCAAGACTTTCTAATTTGCGCAGGACTCGACCCTCTCCAGCGCGCAATATCTTGTCCAGCACTAAAACCACGTTTATTTTCCTCTTATTAGAAGTGTCTGAAGTAAGCCAAGTCCTATGTTACGCAATTGCACTTTCAACAAATATAAAGACCTATATTCCCTTTAATTTGCTCACATCAGACGCAGACAAAACAGAATCATCCCGATGTCTATGGAATCGTCGTCGATCTGCAGTTTTTCTCAGTTGCTCCACCAATCTCTTCACTGCATGGTCCAAACAAGAATTCATATCAGATCCTTCAGCTTGAGATCGAAGGTTAGTGCCAGCACCTTTAGCAATTAAATCAATTTGAAATTCAACTTTCTTTTGTCTCTTGTTTTCTCTATGAGTAACTTCAACATCTAGAAGAGCAATATTGATTCCAAATTTTTCTAATTTGGCACTTTGTTTTATTACATGCTCTTTGAAATCATCTTTTATCTCTGCGTGTCTACCGTGAATCACAATTTCCACAACACACCTCTATCTGATTTCTTTAGTCTAATACCTTTGAGTTTTTAGACTTGCGGCCTGAGTAGTCGAAGGTAATTTAGTGATTTGAGGCCAAAATAACACAGGCTTTGATATTAATCTTTTTCGCTCTTAAAGCATAAATACTCTGAGTAATTGAAGAGCCTGTAGTGATTAAATCATCAACAATTATTACTGGTTTGATTTCAGCAAAACTCGCTTTAAAGGCGTTTTCCATATTCAATGTTCTTTGTTTAAAATTTAGACTTGCCTGATCATTTCTTTCTCTGCAATTTACAAGCAACCTATTCTCATAAATAAATCGCTTACCCGCTAATAAACAGGCAGTCTCAGTCATCAAACTAATTGGATCAAAACCTCTTTTTTGAAGTGCTTTATTTGCACTCGGAACATTGACAACTTTTACTTGCTGGTGTTTAGAAAAAAACCTTAGTCCAACGGAAATTATTCTTGAAAAAGGTTGTACAAGATTAGATACCCCCTCATCTTTATACGAAGTTATCAATTTAGAAAAAGTAATGTCTTTATTTGTCATTGTCAAAATGGGAATACCTTGAATATATTGTATTTTTGCTAGATCTAAATTCAAGATCAAACACTCATGGCATATTATCTCTTCAACTTTTCCACAGAAATAGCAGTAATTCTGTGATAAAAGTCCGGAAAGATCATTAAACAAAGACTTGAGCTGCATTAATGAATCTTGTATTAATTAAATATTTCTATCCAATATCAAAACTAAAATTGTGGAAAAATTTGACTTGTGGATAACTATCCTGGGTAAGTTGCATTTATCAAATTACCTCTATTTATCCACTCCCCACTAATTCTTTCTAAAATAGATCCATCCTCCAGAGTTAAGTAAGTTGGCTTCTTAATCACACTTGCTAGGTTTTGTGAACCAATTTGTGAATAAAGTGATTTAGAAAATCCTGTGAAAGTATCAACCGAATAAATATTTGCTGGTTCTGAGAAATTATCTAGGTATAGAACAAATTCTGAATCTTGCCAGGTTGCTTGCGTAACGGAAAATCCATCTTTGATTAATTTACTGACGTTCATAATCTTTATGCTTTGATCATCTCTTACAATTGTGCCAATTCGTAACTCAGTTCCATAAACAGTGTTAATGATAAGCAATGCTCTTACCCCATCGGGTGAAGGAATAACATCAATTACATTTTGTTTTTCTACGCCATCAATTGAGACGTTAATTACTCGATTATTTTGAACTACAGAAATTTGATTTACTCCTGTAACCCATATGGCATCAAAAATATCTGAACGAGGAATTCTGAATCCTTGACCTTCAACTAGTACACGTCTCGGAGTTGAGCTAGAGCTATTTTGTACTACAAATTTTGTTCTATCTTCTGTAACGGCGGCTAAAATATTTTCATCTCTATTTGCAGTTGCTGCAAACCAACTTCCTGAATTGAAATAATCATCTGAAATTGCTGATGTCAGTTCAGAATTAATCCTAAAAATCTTTCCATTTTGAATTGCCAACGCATCGGCGTCACGATTGGTATCTGGGGAGAATTTTTCCCAAAGTGTTGCGCTTTGTCTAATGGGGGTATTTGGAACGATTAACGATTGACTGCCAACATTTATTCTGACTGCTCTGATTTCAGGAATTCGTGTTAGTGTCTTAACAATTTGAGCCGATAAAACTTCCCTTAAGAATGGTTCGGCACTTAATACTGTTTCGTTTAAGGAAACGGTGGCTAATCCGTTAGCTACTGGAACAGAATTTATTGCCATTGTCGTACCGACGGGGAATGCTGATCTAACTGCTCCAGTTAGATTTTCACCGGGTCCTGCAAGAAGTAACTGCATGAGTCTTGTTGCATTTCCTGTTGTTGATCTAGGCAAAACCACTATGTCTGGAGTAAGAGTTTTAAGTGATGAATCAGGAAACCAAAGAGGAAATGTAGTAAAACTTCTATTTAAATCTGCTCGAGAGATTAATAGACCTTTAATATCTAAATTGATTCTCCACTCATTATCTACTTTCTTTAACTTAAATTCTTGATTTAATTGAGAATCTGGGTCGCTAAGTGTAATTCTTGATTTATCATCAATTACAGAATTGAGTGGAGCTGTAAAAACAACGGAATTGTTTTGAGTTAAGTTAAGTCGACCCTGCCCTTCATAAACCTGAATTTGTTGTGTTGGTTGCCAAATATCTCTTAACTCTGGAATTAGATATTCCCGGGCAATTTTAAAGTCATTTTCACTCGATGCTGATGCGTTTAGGAAACCTGAAACTATTTCTTCTGGAGTCATTCCTTCTTGAGGTGTGCTTGCGATTACTCGAACAATTGATCCTTCTGGGACCGAACCTAATATTGAGCCTTCTTGAATTGAACTATTTTTAGGAATATTTCCACAAGCAACTAAAGCTAAAGATATTAAAGCGATGAAGTATTTTTTCATTGTTTAGCAATCTTTGAATCAGGATCAATCATTTCTTGTAGCGCAGACATATCTAATTCATATTTTTCTTCACTACCTATTCCAAGAGGTAAAGAAGAACTACTTATAGCTTTATGCGCAATTCTGGGCAAAGTTAATCTAAACATTGTGCCTTTGCCGGGAGCGCCCCAAACATCAATCCAACCTGAATGCAATCTTGCATCTTCCAAAGCAATTGCCAAACCTAAACCAGTTCCACCTGTAGTTCTGGCGCGCGCAGGATCTGCTCTCCAAAATCTATTAAATACAAGTGCGGATTCGCCTGGTTTTAATCCTGGGCCTTTATCTTTAACAACAACTGCGATGGTGTCTTCATCACTTCCAATTTCAACTTCAATTGGTTTGCCTTCGCCATATTCTGATGCATTAGAAATGAGATTTCTTAATACTCTTTCAATTCTTCTTTGATCTAATTCAATCTCGGGAGCACTTCCCGTGATAACAACTGGAGTTTCTTGTTTAGCTAGCAGATTTGAAAGAGAGTCAGCAGTCTTTTCGATAACATCTTTAATGTTGACTTTATTCAGACTTAAATCTGCAGCCCCTGCATCGAATCTACTTATTTCTAATAATTGTGAAAGTAAAATTTCGAATCTCTCAATTTGAGTGCTTAATAATTCAGCAGCCCTGGCCGTCTCTCCCGTGTATTGATCTCGTGACTCGTAAAGAACGTCTGCAGCCATTCGCACCGTTGTTAATGGAGTTCTAAGTTCGTGGGAAACATCTGAAACGAATCTTTTTTGCATTCGAGACATCTGCTCTAATTGACCAATTTGTTGCTGAATAGATGCAGCCATTGAGTTGAATGAGCCCGCTAATTTAGCTAAATCATCTTCACCACTAACTGGTACTCGTTCATTTAGTAAACCCATACGCAATCGCTCCGCTGCATCAGCAGTTTTACGAACAGGTGACAACACAGATCTTGTTAAATACCAAACTAAAACAAGAAGTCCAAAAATTAAGAAGATTCCCGTTGCTAAAACTGCAGAGCGAATAATTCCAATTGTTTCTTCTTCTTTATCAAGTGGAAAAAGTAGAAACAAAGAATAGTTTCCTACGTTATTGATTTTAATAGGTGCTGCCACGACTAATCCTGGAATTTTCCGACCGTCTAAGTAATTAATTTCGGTGTATGCCCAAAGCAATTTCTCAGTCTTTTCAACGCGACTTCTTAAGTCTTCACTAACACTATTTTCGGCTACCAAATTTGTTCCACGCTCAGGCAAACCTTGTTTAGAAATCTCAGAAGAAGCTAAAAATAAAACATCATAAAGTCCAGATTGCCCTGCTCTAACTGCCAACGCCGTAACAGCTGTGTCGACAACAGTTGAAATATTTGGAGCACCAGCTCCAGTGTCAGTTGCTGTTACTACTTTTTGAGCTTCATTTATTGCTGATGAGGCTTCTGTAATTGAAGAAGATTCTTTAGAAGTAAGAATTCCTGATGAAACTCGATTGATGAGGATGAGTCCAATAACTGTTACCAAAATGGTAGAAACTATAAAAGTTGTTGCAATAATTCTAAGACTTAAAGACTTATTCCACGCTTGTTTAAATTGATAAAAATACTTCACGGACCAGCCTTGTAGCCAACGCCTCTTACTGTCATGACTATTTCTGGATTTTCAGGATCATGTTCAACTTTAGATCTGAGTCTTTGAACGTGCACATTAACTAACCTTGTATCTGCAGGATTTCGGTAATGCCAAACATCTGTCAAAAGTTGTTCGCGAGTATAAACTTGCCAAGGTTTTCTTGCTAAAGCAAGAAGCAAATCAAATTCTAATGGTGTTAAAGAAATCTCTTTACCATTTCTTTTAACGCTGTGGCCGACAACATCGATTGTTAAGTCAGCTAAAGTTAACAACTCTGCCTTAACATCTTCTTTTCGCAATCTTGCTTTAATTCTTGCCACTAATTCTTTAGGTTTAAACGGTTTTACGATGTAATCATCGGCTCCCGATTCCAAACCTTTTACTACATCCAAAGTGTCGCCTCGAGCGGTCAACATGACAATTGGCACACCTGATTCTGATCTAATCCTTTTACAAACTTCAATTCCATCAATGCCAGGTAACATCAAATCAAGTAAAACTAGATCAGGTTTAGTTTCTTTAAAAATTCCTTGGGCTTTTGAACCATCATCACAAAACAAGGCTTCATAGCCTTCAGCCCTTAACACAATTCCCAACATTTCAGAAAGGGCTTGGTCATCATCGACTACTAATACGCGAGCCATAATGCAATGTTGTCACCTCATCTGTGACAAAATCAAAGTGGAGGTAGAAATGACTCAAGGTCCTGGTCCAAATTTGATTCCTTTAACGAAATTAACCCTCAACGAAATTTTGAGTGGATCTTTGAACTCCCTAAGACGAATGCCAAGAACTCTTTTGGGAATTGGTTTATTTTCTGGTTTCATTATTGGTTTAAGCAACATCATTGCTACTGCTTTAGTTGTACAAAATGGTGAGACATTAGCAATGCCAGAATTACCAAGTCCATCTCAGGTTATTACTCAACAACAAATTCAAGAACTAGTCACAGCTCTTGCCCCGACACTTAAAGTTGGTGTTGTAACTGCTGTTGTTTTATTTTTTGTTCAAGCTGTAACTGCAGGTATGTTTACCCATATTGTTGGAAACGCAATTATTGGTAAGAAAATTAATTCGACCGAATCGTGGCAAAAAACACGACCACAATTGATACGAGTTATTGGATTGTCAATTATTTCTTTCCTACTTCCTATATCTGCTATTTTTACAGGATTATTAATTGGTGTTGCACTATCAGGAATTAATTCAATCCTAGTTTTTGTTGGTTTAGGAGTGGGACTTGCTGCTGCCATTTATTTTTGGATTGGTTTATACGTAAGTATTCCAATATTAGTTTTAGAAGATTCCAAATTAATTGTTGCTTTTAAGCGTTCCTTCTATTTAGCAAGAACAAATACATTCCGGATTTTAGGAATTGGGATTATTGGAATTATCACCAGTCAAGCTATTTCAATTGTGGTTTCAACACCTTTTGCCTTATTTGCCCAGACAAGTGCGACAGAAAATCCAACAACTTCTTCAATTTTTATGTCTTCAATGGGTTCAATTTTGGGATACACCGTGATGTTGCCATTCATTGCAGCATTTACCACGTTGTTATACACCGATTTAAGAATTAGAAAGGAAAATCTCGCTACAGATTTAGAAAAAGCTAAAAATCAGTAGCGATAGTGATCGGACTTGTATGGTCCGCTCTTATCTATCCCCATGTAACTAGCTTGATCAGTTGTTAACTCTGTCAATTTGGCACCAAGAGCATCCAAATGCAATCTGGCAACTTTTTCATCCAGACTTTTTGGAAGTGTGTAAACGCCAACCGGATATTGTTCAGTCTTTGTGAACAATTCAATTTGAGCTAATACTTGGTTTGTAAAAGAAGTACTCATAACAAATGAAGGATGCCCAGTAGCATTTCCAAGATTGAGCAATCTTCCTTCACTCAAGATAATGATTGATTTCTTATCATCAAATACCCATTCATCAACCTGAGGTTTGATATTTACTCTTCTGGTTCTTTTATCGTTTGCAAGTCCTGCCATATCGATTTCGTTATCAAAGTGTCCAATATTTCCGACAATGGCTTTATCTTTCATTTTCGACATTTGATCAACGGTGATGACATTTTTGCAACCTGTTGCAGTGATAATGATGTCTGCATAAGAAAGCGTGTTTTCTAAAGTATTTACTTCGTATCCATCCATTGCTGCTTGTAATGCACAAATTGGATCGATTTCAGTAACAATTACTCGAGCACCTTGTCCGCGTAATGATTCGGCGGTTCCTTTACCAACATCGCCATAACCACACACGACGGCAACTTTTCCACCAATCAAAACATCAGTCGCACGATTAATTCCATCAATTAAGGAGTGACGAGTTCCGTATTTATTATCGAACTTACTTTTTGTTACAGCATCATTAACGTTGATTGCTGGAAAAAGTAATTGGTTTGATTTAAACATTTCATACAAACGATGAACACCCGTGGTAGTTTCTTCAGTTACACCTTTGATGTTATTTGCAATATCCGTCCAAAGTCTTGAATTTTCTTTCAATGTTTTTTGGATTAATTTTAGAATAACTGCAAATTCTTCATTGTCTGCTTTTTCAGGTTCTGGTTGGTCGCCAGTCTTTTCAAATTCCACACCTTTGTGAACAAGTAGAGTTGCATCTCCACCATCATCAAGAATCATGTTTGGACCTTCACCATCAGTCCATTTCAAAATCTGTTCGGTACACCACCAATATTCTTCTAGTGATTCACCTTTCCAAGCAAAAACTGGAACACCGTTTGGTTTGTCTACTGTTCCATTTGGTCCCACAACAACTGCTGCTGCTGCATGATCTTGGGTAGAAAAAATATTGCAAGAAGCCCAACGAACTTCAGCACCTAATTCAACGAGAGTTTCAATCAAAACAGCTGTTTGAATTGTCATGTGCAAAGAACCAGTGATGCGTGCGCCTTTTAGTGGCTTTGAGGCACCAAATTCTTTTCTCATTGCCATTAAACCTGGCATTTCGTGTTCAGCTAATTGAATTTCTTTACGGCCAAAATCAGCTAAAGAAAGGTCAGCTACTTTGTAATCAAGATTTCCAGAACGATCTACGGTCATTGAAAAGTCAGACACTTTTTATTTACCCCTGAGATTTAGTATGAATGAAACTAACGCAATTCTGCCAGACTAAAAACTTCTGGCAACTACGGCATGACCTTTAACCTCAACTTTTACATCAATATTGCTAATCAGTGCTACTTCTCCCTTGGCCAGAGAAATCTCAACGGCTCCATCACTTATTTTTGTCTCACCTTCCAGGTTGAGCACTCCTGCAAAATTAGTCTCTCGTGATTGATATGTCGCATTGTCAATGGCAACTAATTCAAAATCAGCTTCTGGCTTATAAATGTGAACACCGTCGGTGGTAGCCAGTGAAAGAACTTGCACTTGCTTTTCCTCCACAATACTTAACGCTGCATCAATATTTATGTGTTTATTCGTTAATCCCATGCGCAAGACATTGTCAGAAGTCGTCATGATTTCAACTGCCAAACCGTGGACATATGAATGAGGTGTACCCGGAGATACATGAATTGCATGACCTTTTTCTAAAACATGAAATTGCATCAATAAGCAAACTAAAACCCCTGGATCATTTGGATATTTGTTTACTATTTTTTCAAAAGCATTTATTGCTTTAGGTGAATATTTAGCACCTTTAACGCAATCAACCACCAATTTATTTAAAGCTGAAATTTTGACTTTTTCGATTTCAAAAATAACATCCGCTGCATCAAAAAAAGTATTTGTCTCAAGCACGTCGTTTATTTCTTTAACTTTTGATTTGTCATAAAGTAATTTAAATACAACATCTCTTTTACTCTTATTTTCAACTCCAGCAAAAGCGTGGAACTCTTCTAATGCAAAAAGCATTTCATCCTTGCCATTATCATCAGATAGTAATTTTTCACTATCTACAAAATCTGGCAGGCCTGATTCTGCGGTTAATTTATCTGGATGAACTTGTATAGATAGCGGCTCATTGGCACAAAGTAATTTAATTAATAAAGGAAAGCTTGAATTTGTTTTTAGTTCTTTGTTTGTTTCTTTATCTATTGATTTGCCAGATGGATGATCACCAAACCATAATTCTGCTTGTGGTGAATCAGTTTTATCAACCCAGTTTTGCAGTCCGTTAACTTTTCCCCAGGCGTATTCTTTTAGCG
>JACCED010985068.1_pt1 | contig 11771 bp, 10 predicted proteins | sample 7455021 | NCBI WGS metagenome assembly JACCED01 (sample SAMN15323456, study PRJNA562643) | freshwater metagenome | isolation source: river surface water | place: USA:Blue River Watershed | collected 2017-08-19
AAGCGCACAGGCCCGCCAGGCCTTGGCCGCCACCCTGAGGCCACTCAAGAAGGCGCTCGAGGAAGCAGAGCGACGCATGGGCGAACTAGAAACAGAAAAGGCGGGACTCGAAGCCCAACTGTCGCGAGGTCTCTCACCGGCGGAAATCGCCGATGCCGGCCGCCGCCTGAAAGGGGTCGGCGAGGAGTTGGCCCGGCTAGAAGAGCGCTGGCTGGAACTCACAGGCGAGATCGAGGCCGCCCAGGCAGCCTGAAGCGGTCTGAATTTGCCGGGGCCCGCCTGAGGCACCCGGGGAGCCAGGGTGGATCCGTTTGCTCGATATCAAGACCGGGCCGATGTGCTATGACTAGATTGCGGCCATGCGACTCCAATTTCTCGGCGCAACCGACACAGTCACCGGATCCCAATTCGTGGCCGCCAGCGGCATGGCCACCGGGGGCCGAGTGCTGCATCACCTGCAGGCCTTTGCACCGGATACGCGCAACACCATTGTGCTGGTGGGCTAACAGGCCGGCGGCACACGCGGCGCCGCTTTGGCCGCCGGCGCGGCCAGCGTGCGGATCTTCGGTAAGGATGTCCCGGTGAGGGCCGAGGTGGTGCAGCTCGACTACTTCTCGGCGCATGCTGATGCGAGCGAGATCCTGGTTTGGGTCTCAGGCCTGGCAAAGGCGCCGAAGCGCACCTTCATCACCCACGGCGAGCCGGTCGCGGCCGACGCCCTGCGCCAACGCATCGAGCGCGAGAAGGGTTGGGCCTGCCAGCTGCCCTGTTACACCGAGACCGTCACGCTGGTTTGAACGACGGGGCTAACTGGACAAATTCCACAGAGTTGCCCTCGAAGAGGCCGCCAAGAGGGGGCGAATCAGCCCAAGGTCAGAACGGCCCGTGGGTGGGCGCGAATACTCGCGCCCCACTCCAGGAGCCGATCATGAAACCCGCAGGCTACGGCAAACGCCCCCCTCCCCTCTCCCTCGGGCCCAGCTGCGCGGCCCCGCCATCGGGCAATTCGGGCAGGTCACTGGTGCGCTCGGTCTCGGACCGAAAAGCATTCGGCCCTGGCGACCAGCCCAACAGCGCAGCCCTCCCCACCTGGGGCTATGACTTCGACCCTGGGGTTGCCACACGCGCAGTGGCGGCCAAGGCCCGCCTCCTCGAGGGTCAAAGCGGCGTCGTATCAGCGCCAGCCCCATCGGCCAGTTCCACGGCGCGAGCCTTGCGCCTGGCACCCATGGCAGCGGAATTCGCCGGGCCGACGGAGCCTCTTCGCGAGCGTGTCGTCCAGTTGCCACCTGTCTGCTGGGCCGATCTGGAAAGGTTGATCGAAAAATTCCAGCAATTCAGCCGCCACTTCGCGCAGTCTGCTCGCCAGCCATCCGAAGGCAATGCCAGGGCGCTGGCTGCCTGTGCCAGGTTGGGATGCGAGGTTCTGAGTGCCCGCCGCCAAGACCCAGATAGGGTGCAATTGGGACACCTGGCCGTCGACACCATCATCGGGCACTTGGCCGTCATGAGCCACCGTCTGGGGGGCGCCGTCATGCCCGCCGCGATCTACTTCCGTTTTCGCAAGGCCTGGCTCGAGGGCTTGCAGGCGATGGAGGCAATGCAGTTGGCGCCCGTGGTCTCGACGCATATCAACCTCGCGCCCCTGGTTCAAAGCCTGGGTGGCCAGGACACACCGATGGAACTGCTGTTCAGCCTCATGGATTTGAGCGCTGCACACCCCTCCCTCAGTGATGGCCTGCGACGGGGCGTTGCCAGCGGCCTGCTGGCAGCACGCTATGCCGGCGGCGCCAGTGCCAGTTCCGACCATGCCGTACTGGACTGGCTGCTCTGCGACCTGGCCAGCCGCGCCTGCCCGAGCCTGCTGTTTACGGCCCTTCCCCAAGAACGCAGCTTCCAGGTGCTCCAGGGAAGTCTGGATGCCTTCCTGCGCGTGGGCGCATCCCCTTTGGCCAGGCTGCGCCGCGTGATGGTCCACCTGACGAAAGCAAACCGGGACCAGTTCCAGGGCGCCATCGCGTGCTGCCTCGCCGCAGCCATTGACGGCTGCGGCCACGCGCTGCCTGCGGCCACCCTACCAGCCGCAAGAATGCACGCCATTGCGTTGGCGCTCCTGCAGGCCTGGGCCGAACGGCAGGAGCCCGCCCCCTATCCGATGATGGCGCAATTGATCATCAGTCTCGGCAATTGCGAAGCCATCACCTGGCTGCCTGGGGCGGTTGGGGCAGGTGGCCACTGGGATGCGGCCCACGCGGCCCGTCTGATCGTCAATTGCATCGAAGACCTGGAAACGAGCGAGCACAGGCAGGCAGCGCGCAGGGCGATTGACCATCAAATGCGCAGTGCCGCGGGGGTGCAGACCTTGGTGCCCATTGCACAAGAGCCGCCCTCTCACCACCAACTGGCCGAGGACCTCGCGGCGTCCCAACGCGGCGGGGGCGTCGCCCGCCAGGCCATGCTAGGCAGCGGCCCACTGGTGATTGAACGTGAGAGCGCCTCATCCCGCACCGGTGGCACGCCATCGACCAAGCGCAAAGCCCTTGGGGAATAAAGCGGAGAAATGAAAAAAGGGAAATGACATTTCAGTCATTTCCCTTTGGGTGTTTTGGTAGGACGTGCGGGATTCGAACCTGCGACCAACGGATTAAAAGTCCGCTGCTCTACCAACTGAGCTAACGTCCCCCAGAGGCAAGACAACTGACGTCGCCTTGCCTGTCCGGTCGGCTGATCAGAGACACCTTTTTCAGGACACCTCTCATCAGCGCAGCCTCAGAGTATAGCGGAATTGAATGCCTCTTCTCCCCGCCTCCGGCAGCCCAGGCCCCTCTCCTGGCCCTCAGCGTGCCGCGCTCGCCAATCGATCGAGTACCCACCCGGCTGCGCACTGGCCAAAGGTGGCGGTCACGGTGACGACGGAGCCGTAGCCGTGGCAATTGAGGCTGCCGTCGCCCTCGATCGCGCAGGACGGATCGGGCGGCGCCACCGCCTCGCGGCTGAAGACACAGGCGATGCCGATCGCCTTGCCTTCCCGGGGCGCGCCGTGGGCCTTGCGCAGGCGATAGCGCAGTTGCGCCAAGAGCGGGTCATGGGTGCTGCGAGACAAGTCCTCGATCTCCACCGCGTGAGCCAGGCGTTTGCCGCCGGCGGCGCCCACGGTGACAAGCATGCTTCGGGTGCGCAATGCCCAGGCGGCCATGGCCTCTTTCGCGCGCATCGCGTCGCACGCATCGATGACGGCCTGTACGCCAGCGGGAAGGAGTTGGGGCCAGTTCTCCGGCTCGACGAATTCCTCGACGCCATGGACGATGCAGCCCGGATGGACCATGGCGATCCGCTCGCGCATGGCCTGCACCTTGGCTTGCCCCACGGTGTGGGTCAGGGCGTGGATCTGGCGGTTGATGTTGGACTCGGCCACATGGTCGAGGTCGATGAGCGTGATCTCACCCACCCCGCTTCGGGCCAGCGCCTCGGCGGCCCAGGAGCCGACCCCTCCGATGCCAACCACCGCCACATGGGCGGCACGGATCGCCGCGGCGCCTGCGACGCCATAAAGGCGCTCCAGCCCGCCAAAGCGGCGCTGCAGGTCAGCCTGCTCGTCGGAGTTCACCAGGAAATGAGTACCCGCCGGGTCAGTTCAGGCGCGCCAAGCGCTCACGCGCGGTAGCCGCTGCCTCGGACTGCGGGTACTCGGCGAGCAGGCGCTTGAGCGTCTCGCGTGCAGCGGGCACGTCTTTGAGTTCGACCTGGCAGTTGGCAATGGAAAGGGTTGCCTCTGGCGCGCGTACATGCTCGGGTGCGGCCTGTATCAAAGCCCGGAAGGCGGCCAATGCCCCGTTGTAGTCGCGGGTGGTGTACAGGGCGGTGCCTTGCCAGAACAAGGCGCTGCCCCGGTAGCCAGATTGCGGGTAGCGGCCGAGCAGGTCCCCAAATCCCTTAGCGGCACCCGTGAAATCGCCTCGACGCATGACGGCCATGGCGGCGTCAAACGCCCGCTGCTCCGCCGGCTCGGCCATGAATTCACGGCTGTCCACCGTGACCTTGAAGGGTTCGAAGCGGCGCAGGCGTTCGTCAATGCCCTGGGCCGTGTCCCTCAAACGACGCTGAACCTCGGCGAGTTCACGGGTGATCTGTTCATCAGCACCGCGCAATTGTGCGAGCGTGGTCCGCAAGCCCTCAATCTGCTGGAGCAGGTCCAACAGGCTGCGGCGCAGTTGGCCGGCCTCTTCGTCAGCGCGCTGGATAGCAGCGCCAGCCTGCTGCTCAAGACTGCTGCGCAGATTGACGATCTGCTGCCGCTGGGACTCCATTTGCCGGCGCTGCTCATCCATTTGCTGGCGCTGGGACTCCATTTGCCGGCGCTGCTCATCCATTTGCTGGCGCTGCGCATCCAACTGTTGGCGCTGGGCCTCGACACGCACGCGCAGCTCCAAGATGGCATTGCGCGCCTCGTCGTCGGCGAAGATCGCGTGCGCTGGTGTGGACAGCGCCAAGGCCAACCCGGCACCGAGGGCGGCCTGCTTGAGCCGCGTGGAGAGAGCGACCCGGGCTGGCATCAGCGGTAGACGATTTCAGCGCGCCGGTTCTGCGCGAAGGCGTCTTCGGTGGCACCGGAGTTGGCCGGCTTTTCCTTGCCGAAGCTCACCGCCTCCATCTGGCTGTCGCTCGCACCGGCCAGGCTCAGGGCCTTGCGCACCGCCTCAGCCCGCTTCTGACCCAAGGCCAGGTTGTATTCGCGGCCACCGCGGTCATCGGTGTGACCTTCGATCGAGATGCGACGACCCGGGTTGGCCTTCAGAAAGCGGCCATGGGCTTCAACCAGGGCCAGGAAATCGGGCTTGATGACAAAACTGTCGTAATCGAATTGGATCAGTCGCGAGACTGAGGCCGGGCCTGCCGCGTTGCTGACCGTGCTGACGGGCGCCGCCGGCACCACCTGGGAGAGGCTGGAATTGGCCCTGGAACTGGCACTGTCACTCGCACCGGTGCCGGCACCACCGACTGGCGCTGCCGGCGGAGGCGTCAGGGGCGTCAAGGGTGTTTGCGCGCTGCGCTCGACCACTGGCGCCGGCGATGGGTCGAGCTTGACGCCAGACGCGCAGCCGACCATGACTGCCACGGCGGCCAGTGTCACCAGCCAAGAGATTCCTTTTTGCATTTGGATCTTTCCTTTCGTTATCTGTTCTTGTGTCGCTAACCAGAAAATACTCAGCGCGCTGTGCGCACCCCCAATCATCGCTCATTGCAGGCCCGTTGCAAGGCCTGGGGAGGCGTTAACGGGCGAAGGGTCCCCAATCGGGCTCGCGGAGATCGCCGCCCTGGCCAGCCAGCCGCGCCTTGATGCGGCCGTCCAGGGTGGTGGTCATCAGTGCCTCCTGGCCGCCCTGCCGGGTGGCGTAAACGATCAGCTTGCCGTTGGGCGCGAAGCTCGGACTCTCGTCGCCGGTGGTGTCGGTGATGGCATTGACCGTGCCGGAGGCCAGGTCCATCACATGCAACTTGAAGGCGCCGCTCACCCGGGAGGTATAGGCCAGCGTCTTGCCATCGGGGCTGAGCGCCGGCGAGATGTTGTAGCTGCCATTGAAGGTGACGCGCTCGGGCGTTCCGCCGCTGGCGTTCATCCGGTAGATCTGGGGGGCGCCGCCTCGGTCGCTCACGAAGTAAATGCTGCGACCGTCGGGCGAGAACACCGGCTCGGTGTCGATGCTGGGTGACTCGATCAGGCGGCGCGGCTCTCCGCCCTCGGCGCTGATCGTGTACAGCTGTGAACCGCCCTCCCGGGACAGAGTAATGGCCAGGCTGCGGCCGTCGGGGGCCCAGGCTGGCGCGCTATTGGAGCCGCGGAAGTTGGCCAGCAGGCGCCTGCGGCCGCTGGCCACCTCATGCACATAGACGACCGGCTTGCGTGACTCGAAGGAGACATAGGCCAGCTGGGCGCCACTAGCCGCCCAGGCCGGAGAAATGATGGGCTCGGGGCTGGACAGGGCCGACTGGGCGTTTTCGCCGTCTGCGTCGGCCACCCAGAGATTGAAGCGGCTGGCGCCCCGGGTCACGTAGGTGATGCGGGTGGAGAACACGCCCCGCTCGCCAGTGAGTTTTTCATAGACGTAGTCGGCAATCCGGTGCGCCGCCAAGCGCAGGTCGCCTGTGGTGACCGCATAGCTTTGTCCGCTCAGGTCTTCGCCCTTGACCACGTCCCAGAGGCGGAAACGGATGTCCCAGCGTCCGTCGGCCAGGCGCATCACGCTGCCGGCCGTGAGCGCGTCAGCACCGCGCTGACGAAGTGCCGCCAGGTCAGGCCGTGTCGACTCGTCCACCAGCAGCCCTGCCACATCGATCCCACGCAACCGACCACTGCGCTCCAAGTCGGCTCGGATGATGGCTGAAATTTTTTGCGGGGCGCCTTCCTCCCCGCGAAAGGGCGCGACGACGATCGGCAACTGGGTGAGACCCACGCCGCTGACCTCGACGCGGAACTGGGCCAGTGCGGGGGCGGAAAGGCCCGCACCGATGAGCGCCAAGGTCTGGCGGCGCCCCTTGAGTAGCAATGTATTCATTCTTACCTGTCTCCTTCGGACTGCAACAAAGTCACCCGAGCTTCGGCGAGCAGATCGGGCCGGTTCAGGCCCACCGCAGCCAAGCGGACACCTTCGAGCCTGCGATTTTCTACGCGCAGGCGGTTAGCCGACTCACGATCGCGGGCCTGCTCCCTGTGCCAAAGATGAAAAACTTCGGACGCCAGGTAGCCGTTCCTGCGAACCAAGCCCTGATTGTGCAACCTCAGGACCAGGTCGGCATCTTCGTGCCCCCAACCGGCAAAGGTCTCATCGAAACCGTTGACTGCAGCCAGGTCGGTCCACCACAAACCGAAGTTGCAACTGCGGATTCCCTTCCAGGAAAAGCGCATTTGGGCGCGTCCGGGCAGGTGGGGCCAATACAGCAAATGGCCTAACTTGTTCACCTGTCGCGAGATGCGCAGGCGCAGCCAATCGCCTGCTGAGAGGGCCAGGGGATCAACCTCGCCGGCCAGCACCTGCTCTGTCAACGCAGGGCTGAGCAACACACGGCTGCCATTGACGAAAGCACCGGGGCGCGCCAGTGCGCGATGGGCCCGGACGAAGCCGGAGCCTGGGATGCAGTCACCGTCCAGGAAGACGATGTAGTCGGCGCCGGCCTCATGCGCGACCCGGGCTCCCATGTTCCGGGCTTTCGCGGCAGTGAAACCGGTGTCGGGATGCCACGCATGCCAAACCGGGGCCCTGCAAGCTGGGATACCTGCCCGCAGTGCCTGCAGATGCTCCTGTCGAGACCCATCGTCGGCGACCACCAGAAGATCCTCCGTCGACAGCTGCGGGGCCAGGCCGCGCAGCAAAGCCAGGAGGGCGTCGCTGCGGTTGTACGTCAGGACGACGAAGCCGACGCGCATCAGCGAGGCAGCTCCCTGGACATCGGCGGCTGCTGCATGAGCCAGAGCTTGAGGTAGCGGTAGTAGGTACCCTCAGCGTTGGAGACCGCCAGCATGAAGCCGCGCCGGCCGTCGAGAAAACCGGCTTGGAGAAAGTAGGTTCGAATGAAGGCCCAGCAGCCGCTGACCACCGCACGAGAAAAGCTCACCCGCTTTCCGCGCGCGGCCATGTCGCGGGCCCCCGCGCTGGAATAGCGATTGAGCTTGTCGAGTACCGACTCCGGGTCGGGAAAACTGAAGTGAATGAGCGGCGAGCTGAGGTCGGCAACGCTCCCCTGAATACTGATGGTGGCGTGGATTTCGGTCTCGGTGTAGCGGGCCTTGCCTCGGCGTCCCAGGCGGATATTGAGGTCCGGCCACCAGCCGCCGTGGCGCATGAACTGTCCGCAGTAGGCCGAAAGCCGGGGAACTCGAAAGCCGTCGACATCGTGGCGCTCTATGGCACGGCGGATTTCCGTGGCCAACGCGGGAGAGATGCGCTCGTCGGCGTCCAGGGAAAAGAACCAATCGCCCGTGGCGCGGTCAATCGCTCGGTTCTTTTGCGGACCATCGCCCGCCCAGTCCATCTCGTACACGATGGCACCTGCTGCTCGGGCCAAATCGCAGGTGGCGTCTGTGCTGCCGCAATCGACGACCACCACCTCATCAGCGAAGCGAGCCGAGTTGATGCACTCCGCAATGTGCAGCGCTTCGTTCTTGGTGATGATGGTGACGGACAGGCGCGGCATGGACAGGCAGAACGGGCTGGGCTGCGGAGGGAACGGTTTGAAGAAGCCAAGGCGGCATAATCCAACGGTCTGTTTCCCAGCGGGCAATTATTGCATCCCCCTCCATGGACTCCCGCACCCCTGTGATCGTGGCTGGCGGCGCCGGCTACATCGGCTCGCACATGGTGCGCATGCTGCGCGAGCAGGGCTATCGGCCGATCGCCGTAGACAACCTGTCCACCGGACACTCAGACGCAGTGCAAGGCGCCGAGTTGCACCAGGGCGACATCGGCGACGCCGGCTTCATGGCTGCCCTGCTGCGTGAAACCCGCCCCAGTTGCGTGATGCACTTCGCCGCCTCCAGTCTGGTCGGTGAGTCCATGCAGCACCCGGGCAGGTACTGGCGCAACAACTTGGTCCAGACCCTGTCCCTGCTCGACACGCTGGTCGGGGCAGGCGTCCGGCATTTCATCTTCTCCTCTACCGCGGCCGTCTACGGTAACCCGCAGCAGGTGCCCATTCCCGAGGACCACCCCACCCGGCCGATCAACCCCTACGGCCACAGCAAGCTGGCGGTGGAACACCTGCTGCAAGACTATGAGGCGGCGCACGGCCTGCGCCACATCGTCCTGCGTTACTTCAACGCAGCCGGTGCCCACCCGGACGGCAGCCTCGGCGAGCGGCACGAGCCCGAGACGCACCTGATCCCGCTGGTGCTGCAGGTGGCCTCTGGACGACGGGCGGAGATCGCCCGCTTCGGTTCCCGTCACCCGACACCCGACGGCTCCTGCATCCGGGATTACATTCATGTGCAAGACCTGTGCGAGGCCCACCTGCTGGCGCTCAAGCGCCTGGAGGCCGGCGGCGCCAGCGGGACCTTCAATCTGGGTAACGGCCTCGGCCATTCGGTCAACGAGGTAATCGCCTCCGCTCGGCAGGTCACCGGCCACCCGATCCCGGTGCGGGACGATCCGGCTCGCATGGGTGACCCGCCGGTGCTGGTGGCCGACTCAGCGCGCGCCAGGGCCGAGTTGGGCTGGTCCCCGCGGTTGCCCGGCCTGAAAAGCATCGTGGCGCATGCCTGGCAGTGGGAGCAAAGGCAAGCAGGAGTGTCCGGTTGATGGGTTTGAACCTGAAAACTGTGCGTTGGTTGCTGCCCTATTTCAGGGGAACGCGACGGTTCTGGGTGCTGGCTGCGCTGGCGACTGTGGTCACCTCGGCTACCGAGCCCCTGGTGCCTGCCCTGCTCAAGCCGCTGCTGGACCAGGGGTTTGCCGGTGAGGGTATTCCGCTGTGGATGGTTCCAGCCGCCCTGCTGGCGCTGTTTGCGGTTCGCGGCACAGCCGGCTTCCTGGCAGACCTGGCCTTGGCACGCATCACCCAGGACGGGCTACTCGCCCTTCGGCGGGCGATGTTCGGCCGCATCCTGGACGCCCGCCTGGCCCTGTTCGGAAAGGAAAGCGCGACCTCTCTGTCGAATACGGTTGTCTTCGAGGTTCAGAACGGGGCGCAACTGCTGGTCAATTCAGTCATTGCCCTCCTCAAGGATGCCCTGGGGCTGCTGGCTTTGGTGGCTTACCTGGTCTACCTGAACTGGCAACTGACATTGGTCGTGTTCATGGTGGTGCCGGGCGTTGGCTGGATCATGCGCACCTTGTCCAAGCGCCTTTACCGCATCGCGCGGAGCACCCAGACCGCCACCAACGATCTGGCCTACGTGGTCGAGGAAAACGTGCTGGCAACCCGGGTCGTGCGCCTGCATGGCGCCCAGGAGGGGCAGGCCGAGCGCTTTCGGGGACTGAGCCTGGTCTTGCGCCGGCTTGCGCTCAAGGCCGCGGCGGCGTCGGCGGCGATCACGCCTCTGACGCACATGCTGGCGGCGCTGGCCTTGTCGATGGTCATCGCCATTGCGCTGTGGCAGTCGCGCGCAGGCATCACCGTGGGCACATTCGCCTCATTCATCACCGCGGTGCTTATGCTCCTCGCACCCATCAAGCGCCTGTCAGAAGCTGCCACACCGATTGCCCGAGGCCTGGCGGCGGTTCAGCGCGGCATCGATCTGATCGAACAGACACCGGCCGAGTCCGGCGGTCAGCATGCCCCGTCTGAATGCCAGGGCCGTATCGACCTGCGTGGGGTCCGTGTCCGCTACCGCGAGGACCAGAACGCTGCACTGGACGGTCTGAACCTTTCTATCGCGCCCGGCCAGGTGGTCGCACTGGTGGGTCCCTCCGGCTCGGGCAAGACGACACTGGCGAACCTGCTGCCACGCTTTGTCATGCCCGAAGACGGGTGCGTGGAACTCGATGGGGTGGACGTGTCGCAATGGGATCTCGCCACACTGCGCCGCCAGTTCGCACTGGTGTCGCAGGATGTGGTCATGTTCAACGACACGCTGGCTCGGAACATTTCAATGGTGGAGGCGCCGGACCTGGTCCGTGTGAGACGTTGCCTCGAAGACGCGAACCTGGCCGACCTCGTCAACGGCCTGCCCCAGGGCCTCGACACCATCACCGGCCACAACGCCACAGAGCTTTCCGGCGGCCAGCGCCAACGCTTGGCCATCGCGCGCGCCCTTTACAAAGATGCCCCCATCCTGATCCTGGACGAGGCCACTTCGGCCCTGGATGCGGCCTCAGAACGGCTGGTCCAGGAGGCTCTCAAGCGACTGATGGTCGGCCGCACCACAGTGATCATTGCCCACCGACTCACCACCATCGAACACGTGGACCACATTCTGGTGCTTGATCAGGGCCGGGTCGTCGAGTCCGGGACGCACCCGCAACTGCTCGCCATGAACGGGCTCTACGCCCGCCTGCATGCGATACAAGCTGGCACTGCACGCCCCCCAGCCCCTGCGGTCGCCGAATGAACCGCATCCTGGTCATCGCGACCCGCCAAATCGGCGATGTGCTTCTCACCACGCCCCTGGTTCATGAAGCCAGACGACGCTGGCCGCAGGCCCGGATCGACGTCCTGGGATTCGAGGGGCAACTGGGCATTCTGCAGGGCAACCCGGACGTTGACCAATGCGTCGCCACGCCAGCCCGCCTCGGATTTCTCGGCGCCTGGCGCCTGGTGAGCCGGCTCTGGCGGCGCTACGACTTGGCCCTGGTGTCGCAACCGGGAGACCGGGCACACCTCCTGGGCTGGATCGCCGCCCCCTGCCGCAGCGGGCTGCTGCCCGAATCTGGTGGCAGCAACTGGTGGAAGACCCGACTGCTCGATCACGCGGTGACGGCCGCCGGCGACCGGGGCGAGGTTCATGTGGTGATGGAAAAGCTGCGGCTCCTCGACCCATGGCCCATCACCGGCCAGGCAGCTACGCAGGTGGTGACGCCAGCGCCACGCCCCCTTCCCGCCGAATGGGTCGCCACGCTGAGGCCAGCCCCTGTGGTTGTTCATGTGCCCTCTATGTGGAGATACAAGCAGTGGCCGATCGAACATTTCGTCAAATTGGTCCAAGGACTGCTTAGCGCGGGTCATCAAGTCGTGCTGACGGGGTCGTCCGGCCCCCGCGACCAGCAATGCATCGCCGCCTTGCGAGCCGAGGTTGATTCACCAGACCTGATCGATGCCAGCGGGAAGTTGGACTTTGGCCA
>JACCED010406466.1_pt1 | contig 11769 bp, 7 predicted proteins | sample 7455021 | NCBI WGS metagenome assembly JACCED01 (sample SAMN15323456, study PRJNA562643) | freshwater metagenome | isolation source: river surface water | place: USA:Blue River Watershed | collected 2017-08-19
AGGCAGACGATCCACAATCCCGAGATCCGTTTCCCGACTACGACAACGTGTTCACCGACTGATCTCTTGCGCAGACCCCTGTTTGTTTTCGGGTCTGACAAGGGAAGAAAGCACCGCGCCCAAATTTGCGGATGAGCTAGGATGTTTGCCAAGATCTGCCAAGACAGCCGCTTAATGGGTGACGGGAAAAAACGCATCGACGGTGACGAATTCCTAATTTTTCGCGCAAGACACGGTCAAAGTCAGGGAATCCGCCCCATGTTCCGAACCCTCAAAAGCAATTCTCCCTTTAGCGCGCCCCGCGACGACAGCGCGCGCGACTTGCGGAAACGGGGCCAAAAGGAAACTCTTATCATTAATCCATCGGCCTCGGCAGCTACGGCACCGACGTGCATGAGATCCGCCGAATCGTGAAGGACGGCGTTGTCATCCGCGAGGGCAAGATCGCCACCGGCCGCGACGGCGCGCCGCCCTATGCGGTGGGCTACGACGCCATCGTGCCGAAGCGCTCCGAGTGCAAAAACCTGCTCGTGCCCTTTGCGATGAGTTGCAGCCACGTCGCCTTCGCCAGCATCCGCATGGAGCCGGTCTTCATGGTTACCAGCCAGAGCGCAGCCACCGCCGCCTGCCAGGCTATCGACGACGGCAAGCCCGTGCAGGAGGTGGATTACGCGAAGCTCAAGACGCGTCTCCTCGCCGACAAGCAAGTCCTCACTTGGCCGCCGAGGTGAACTCGACCACTCCAACCCCATGAGACATGTCCACACCACCCTCACCCTCCTCACCGCCCTTCTGCTCTCGCCGCTGGCCGGTCTGCATGCGGCAGACCGCATCTCCGCGCCCACAAACGTCCGCATGAACGAATCTTCTCCGGCGCATTTGCGCGTGGAGTGGGATGGCGCGGCGCAAGGCGAGAGCGGCTATCGCGTCTGGCGTCGGCGGCTGACGGAGAAGGAGCCGCGTCCGTGGCATCTCGCGGGCGAAGTGCTGGCGAAGGTCACGCACTTCGACGATGGCGGATTGAATCACGAAACGGCCTACGAGCACAAGGTCGCGGCGTTTGGACCAGCAGGTGAAAGTGAGGCGGTCGCGGTGACGAAGGCGACGCGGACGCCGCGCATGACTCGGCATCTCGAGCCGCAGGTCATCGTCACGCAGGGCAAATCCGCCGCTGTCGCGCCTTCGGCACTCGCGGAGCCGGACGGGCGGATTTTGCTGAGCTATTCGCACAGCGGCACGGTGTGGCTGCGCCGCTCCCGTGATGGCGGAAGCTCCTGGGGCATGGAAGAGACCGCCCTGCCCAAGCCCGCCAAAGGTTACTACACGAAGGCAGCTCTCGTGCGCCTTGCGGATGGCTCGGTGGGTCTTGCCTTTAGCCACCTCACCGCCATCGAAAACAGCAAACTGCTCGACCGCAAACGTCTCTTCATCCGTTCCCCCAATGGCTCGGTGCCATGGTCAGCACCGGTGCTCATGGGGAACTCCTCCGCAAACAACGCCACGCTCATCCTCGGCGCGGAAGGTCGTTTATTGGATGCACTGAACGACGGCTTCTATCCCAACGTCCTCATCGCTGCCTCGGATGATTCGGGCGCTACGTGGCGCACGCTGTCGGAAGTCGCCGCCAGACGCGAGGCCCTGCCCACTGGCGAGTCATCGCTCGCGCATCTTGGCGATGGGAAACTCGTGCTGCTCAGCCGCCACGAGCAGCCGTTTTACTGCCTGAACTTCTCCGCCGACAACGGAGCGACGTGGGAAAAGCCGCACACGCTCTGGCTCGGCGGCGGGGACAACCCGCCGAAGATCGCGGCCATCCCCGGCACCCGGCTGCTCGTCGCCGTTGTCTCCAGTTGGTTCGACGGCGCAAAGTCGAAGGACCGCCGCCAGCTCGCCTCGGTCGTCAGCGCCGATGGTGGCCGCACCTGGGACAACTTCCGCCTCATCGGCCTCGCGCCTGAGGGCGACGACGGCTTCGTGCAGTATTCGCTGAGCTTCGGCGGGGACACCGCTTACCTCTTCTACGGCGGCGGCACCAAAGGCGACACCGCCCACGTTACCGAGCTACGCCTCCTTCGCCTGCACCGCGACTTCTTCACCTCGCGCACCCCCTGGCCTTACGACTGGCGGGGCAAGCCCACTGGTTCCACCCGATGAAAGCCGCGCTCTTTTTTTGTCTCCTGCACGTGTTAGCCCCGCTTCCAGTTTCGGCGGCGGAGGCGGAGTATGATGTTGTCGTGTCTGGGGCGACGGCTCCGGGCATCATCGCGGCGGTGCGGGCGGCGCGAGAAGGGCTGAAAGTGGCGCTGGTAGCGCGTGGTCAGCATTTGGGCGGCAGCCTTACGTCTTCGGGAGCGCTGGAGACGCACTATGCCGGCAAGCGAGCGCCTTTGCTCGATGAGTTCGCCGAGGCGGTGAAGGCGCACTATCGCGATCGCTACGGTGCGGATTCGGAGGCCAGCCGTGTTTGCAGCGCAGGCCGCATGATCGCTTTTGAGCCCAAGGTCGCGGAAAGCCTGCTGGAGCGCCTCGTGGCAGGCGGGCCACGCATCACACTGCATCGCGGATTCGTGCCGATTAAATCGGAACGCACGGAGGCGCTGCTGAGCGCAGTGGAGTTTGCCTCGACCGATGGCGCGAAATCGCTGCGGCTCACCGCCCGTGCCTTTGTCGAGGCCAGCGACGAAGGCGACCTCATGGCCGCCGCCGGAGTGCGGCATCGGATTGGTCGTGAATCCCGCGCCGAGTTTGGCGAGCCGCGCGCCGGGCGTGTCTTCACCCGATGGCTCACAGGCCAGTATCCGCGCGAGGCGGTCGAGGGCCGGCTGAAACTCGTCACCGCCGGTGCCACCACGTCCGAGCCGCTGCCCGGCAGCACGGGCGAGGGCGATGACAACATCCAGTCCTACAGCTTCCGGCTCTGCGTCACGGACGATCCTGCAAACCGCCGCCTGCTCACCGCACCGCCCGCCGGCTACGACCGCACCCGCTACGCGCCGATTCTGCTCAGCCCGGAGGAAAAGGCGCGCCTGCCGCTGCCCTTTCATCATCGGTTCCTCATTTACCCGCTGCGCAGAATGGTCGAGCACGACCATATCTTCCACGGCCACGCCCTGCCAAACCGAAAACGCAGTTGGAACGCCGCCAACCTCACCGGCGTTGGGAAGGAGTATCCAGCCGCCGATGAAGCTCACCGCCGCGTCATCGCCCGCGAGCACCTCGACCACGCACTCGGCCTGATGTGGTTCCTGCAAAACGATTCCGAAATGCCCGCCGACCTGCGCGAACAGGCACGTGCCTGGGGCCTGGCGAAAGATGAGTTCATCACCACGGAAAATCTCCCGCCGGAACTCTACGTCCGCGAGGCGCGCCTCCTCGTCGGGCGCTCCATCTTCACCGAAAACGACGCGCTGGACGCGCCCGCTCTCGACCGCGCCCCGGTGCATGCGGAGGCCATTGGCATCACCGAGTTCTCGCTCGACTCGCTGGCCTGCACGACAGAACGGCTTGGCGATTCGCTCTGCGACGGCCAGCTTTTCCAGATGGAGGTCTCGCGTCCGGCGCAGGTCCCGTGGGGCGCGCTGCTGCCGCGCGAACTGGATAATCTCGTCGTCGTTACCACCCTCTCCGCCACGCATGTCGGCTGGGGCACGGCGCGGCAGACGCCCACCCAGATGCATCTCGCCGAGTCCGCCGCCTGGGCCATCGTGCTCGCCGCACGCGCCGGGATCCCACCCGCCCGCCTGCCGACTGGCCACCTCCAGCGCCATCTCTGCGGGCAGCGCATCAAGCTAAGCTTCTTCAACGACGTGGACGTCACCGCTGACGACCCGCGAATTCCCGCCGCGCAATATTTCGGCACGAAGGGCTTCTTCGCCAGCTATGACGCGAAGCTCGACGAACCGCTCACCGAAGCCGTGAAGGCGGTCTGGCAGGACGGATTCGACAAACTCGCCCATGACACCCTCGACCCCATGCAACTCGCCCGAGCCGTCCATGCCGCCGAAGCGAAACCATCTCCCGCGACTGGTCTAAAGCGCGGGGATTTTCTGCAGGCGATGTTCAGCCGTCTTGCACAGCCCCGATAATGAATCACCATGAAACACACCCTCACACTTCTCACCGCCCTGTCGTTCGCGCCACTGGCCGCTTTATGCGCCGCGGAACCCGCGTGAGGTACCGGGGACAGGTACCGGGGACAGGCAATTAGTTAAAGCCGTTTTGAGTTGCTGGACGTAGGGAGTGGTATGAGGCGCGCACGAATTAAGGGGGAACCGGAGGCGGAGGTTGCGTATTATCATTGTGTTTCTCGGATTGTTGATCGCCGGTTTGTATTGGAAGCGAGAGAGAAAGAGATTTTTGTCAAGATCATGCGCGGGTATGAGGCGTACTGTGGAGTGCGAATCATCACTTTTTGCGTGATGTCAAACCACTTTCACATTTTGGTGGAAGTCCCTCGACGGCCGCCCAAAAAACTTCTGCCCACCGACGCGGAACTGACGGAGTTGCTGCGAAAGGCGAAGTGCTCGTTTGGCGCCAGCACTCTAGCACAACGACTCAAAATGCTTCGTGCAAATGGTGATCATCAGCGGGCAGATGAGCTTCGTGAACGCTTTTTTTCAACCATGTGGGATGTGAGTTACTTTATGCGGGTGCTTAAGCAGCGTTTCTCGCAATGGTACAACGGTGCGTATGACCGGAAGGGTACGTTGTGGGAGGAGCGCTTCAGGAGCGTCCTTGTGGATGCAGATGTCGCTCTGCGGGTGGTCGCATGTTACATTGATCTGAATCCGGTTCGCGCGGGGCTGGTAACTGATCCCAAAGAATACCGATGGTGTGGATATGCAGAGGCAGTTGCTGGGATCAAGGAGTCACGTGAGGCGCTTGCGTCAGTGATGGTGGGATTTACTACAAGCTCGAGTTCGACCGGCGAACGGCTTGCAGCCTATCGTTGTCAACTTTTTGAGGCGGGGGGAATTTCTACGGGAGGAAACGAGGCGGCCGAGAAAAACCGTAGAGGCTTTGCAGCCTGGCAGGTTGAGTCCGTGCGACTGGCTGGGGGCAAGCTGGGTGTCGGCGAGGCCTTGCAATGCAGGATTCGCCATTTTACGGAGGGGCTTGTGCTTGGCTCCGTTGAGTTTGTGGAGGGGTATTTTCATCGGTACAGGCACCGCTTCGGTGCGTGCCGATCGTCGGGCGCGCGACCGATTGAATGCATGGCGGCCGCTGATTTGTATTCATTTTGAAAGTTCGCATTCTCTGGCTGCCTCTCATCGAGGCCCATTGGGGGCTAGGGGGTCGGCAATTGGTTAAAGCCCCCCGATTAGCTCTCGCAGCCATTGCTCCCCACTACACCGAAGAGCCGCTTTTTGCCACCGGCAGCAGAGGAGTTGGTGGGGGACACAGTTTTCACCGGTAGGGTTCCTGTGTTTTTGTGAGTGGAGCCGATAGGCTTGTGCAAAAAGTTTAGCGGAATTTTCACAGCGGTAGTGCAGCGCTTGAGTGAAAATTCTCCACAGCAAAGGCACTCTGGGGACAGGCACTCTTCAGGGCAAAGACACTGGTGACAGGCACGAACGTCCCTCTTCAGGTGACAGGCACGAACGTCCCCGCCTAATAACAGGTGAGCACTTTACCGGCAGAGCCCCTGCTGTTTGACCACGAAGAGCAGGAGCTTCTCGTGGGGCATTTTTTACACGGGCTGCGCAGGCGCCCAGTCAACCTGACTGGCTTGCGCAGTCATATTCGTCCGGGGCGTCAATGCCGAGTTCCATCAATACTCTGGGGGACGCTTGACTGGGATGGGTTGATGGTTTTCATGGCCTTCAAGATCTTGCGACTCCGCGACGTTCGACAACCTCGTGTCATCTCCCAATACCAATAGAAAGCGGCTGGGTTGTAGTCACGCGAGAAGCTCTCGGACCACGTATCCATCGACATCCGTGAGCCGGAAATCCCGACCCGCGTAACGGTACGTGAGTGTCTCGTGGTTGAAGCCGAGAAGGTGCAGCATTGTCGCGTGGAGGTCGTGCACGTGCACTTTGCCCTCGGCGATGCCAAGGCCGATTTCGTCGGTGGCACCGTGGACGTATCCCCGCTTCACGCCACCCCCCGCCATCCATACCGTGAACCCATCGTTATGGTGGTCGCGACCAACCTTAGGAGTCAGCGGCATCTGCGCGGTGGGAGTCCTGCCGAATTCGCCCCCCCAAAGTACGAGTGTATCGTCTAGCATGCCGCGATTCTTGAGGTCCTGCAGAAGCGCCGCGATGGGCTGGTCGCATTCCATGGCGAGACGCTGGTGCGCCTCCTCGATGCTGTTGTGGCTGTCCCATGGCTGACCTGCTCCGTGCCAGACCTGCACATAGCGCACGCCTCGCTCGGAAAGCCGGCGAGCCATCAGGATTTGCCGGCCCTGCAGGGTGTCGCCGTACATGTCACGGATGCTTTGAGGCTCCTTACTGATGTCGAAGGCGTCGGTCGCTTCGGTCTGCATACGGAATGCGAGTTCGAGCGATTGGATTCGAGCATCGAGCTGCGGATCACCGATGCGTTCCTTGCGGTGCAGTTCGTTGAGCTGCTGGACGTATGCCAGCTGTGTTCGCTGTTGAGCTGGAAGAATCGAATCGTTTTGAAGATTTGCAATGAGCCGTTCTGGCCGCGTCTCCTTGGTATCCAAGTGGGTGCCTTGGTAGATCCCTGGCAGAAACGCGCTGCGCCAATTTGCGCTTTGAGAAACCGGGAGTCCACCCGGGCACATCACGACAAATCCCGGGAGGCTCTGGTTTTCCGTGCCAAGCCCATATAACGTCCACGATCCGACGCTCGGCCGGGGAAGCGTGAGATTGCCGGTATTCATCATCATGAGTGCGCTCTCATGGTTTGGCACGTCGTTGAACATGGAGCGTACAACGCAGAGTTCGTCGGCGTGTTGGGCGACACGGGGGAAGAGTTCGCTAATCTCAATACCGCTTTGCCCGTGCTTTTGAAATTTAAACTTGGAGCCGAGCGCCGCGCCGCTCAGGCGCTTGTCCTTGCTGAGATCTTTTCCAGAGGGAAGCGTTTTTCCGTGGAGTTCTATGAGTTTCGGCTTCGGATCAAAGGTGTCCATTTGTGACGGACCCCCGTTCATGAAAAGATGTATGACTCGCTTTGCTTTCGCCGCGAATTGTGGAGGGTGCGCGGCAAGCGGGGATGGTATTGCTGCGTTGGCTGGGGTGGCGCCGATTTGGTGTAGCAAGCCGCCGAGGGCGAGGCTGCCAATGCCGCAGCCGCTCCGACGCAGAGCCTCCCGCCGTGAGATGAGTCTTGGTTTCATGGTTGTGGATGCCCCCTACGTGTTGAGCGTGATGCTTTGTTAAAATGACAAGAAGCAGTGCGGGGTGACGGATCTCTAGAAGGTTAATCGATAAAAAGAAATTCGTTTGTGATGAGAAGCGCCTGCGCCATTTGTTCGAGAGCTTCAAGTTTCGCGGGAGGCGGCGCCCTGAAATCAGACTGTGCGTCCCAGACGGTTTGTGTCGTTTTAGAATCCATGTTCGCGGCCGCACTCCTCCTGAGTGACGGGCTCCAGCGAAAACCGTCTGAAGTTGTGTTATCCCGGCAGTCGACTGCGAAATCGAGGATCTCACCGGATTCGACTGTGACGCCTAGGAGTTCAGTCTTTGCAGATGCAGTGTTGACCCGGTCAAGGATCCACTCGGCTAACAGTCCCTTTTTTGAGGAAATCAGCCGAGCTCTCACTCCGTCGCCGCTGCTTGCCATGCTAATGCTGATCTCGCCTGCGATTGACACTTCGCCGGCATCGGGGGCAATCCAGCGCCTGATCGCCGCCCTTTGAATTCCGCGGTCTGGATGGCCTCCACTGGCTGTCAGACTTGCGTATCCGTGCTGGGGATGCGGGAATGCACTCCCGCCCTGGTACCGCTTGGACTGCAGATCGTAGTGGGGGAGCTCGTGGAACGCCTCCTCCCTGGGGACAGAGGGATCCGCGCTGCCGAAGCCGTACAGCCAGACTCGGCCCTGGAGAGGCTCGTGCTGTCGAGTCGTTGTCTTTAAAAACAAAGACGCCATGTTTTGTTCCGCGCTTGTTGGCGGACGTTGGAAAAGCGACTGATACAAGCGCTCGGTCACTCGATGGGGATGCAGATCAGGGTCAGTGTTGGCGCCACATAAAGCCGCGATTGACCGAGCCTGTTCGATGATGAAGCGGTCGTTTAACGAAAATAGTGCCTGCTGTGGCACGAGTGTTTGTGTGCGCTCAGTGTTGACGATGTCGGGTGAGGGGAAGTCGAAGGTGGTAAAAAGTGGATCGATGTTCACGCGATCCACGAAACCGTAGAGAGTGCGACGTCCAGTGAAAGGCTCGGCAGAAAGATTCACTGCACGACCTCCGATGGTGCGATCGAGTCGCTCGCTAGTGGCAAGCATGGCGTCGCGCATTGCCTCAAAATCCATTCGCCGCCGATTAGCCCGCCACAAAAGTGCGTTCTCCGGATCCGCAGCCGCGCAGTCAGGTCTTTCCTTGCTGCTTTGCTGGTAGGTGCTTGAAAGCAGGATGTCACGGATCAGCTTTTTCGTGGACCAATCGCGTTGGATGAGTGCGGATGCCATCCAGTCCAATAACTCTGGATGGTAGGGCGGCGCAGATTGCAGGCCGAAGTCGCCCGTTGTCTTTACGAGGGCACGCCCGAACAGGTGTCGCCAGATGTGATTCACCCTGACACGTGCTGTGAGTGGATTCTCGGCAGTGGCGATTCGTTCCGCGAGTTCGCGTCTACCGCTTTGCTCTTTTGAAAAAGGCTTCTTCTCCGGATCCAGAATCTCGAGGAAACGGCGTTCAACGGCATCTCCTTTCCGAGTTGCGTCGCCACGAATGTAAATCACAGGGTTGACGGGTTTGGCTCGATCCTTCACTGCCATAGCGCGTGCGGGGGAGCCAGGGTGGGACGCTTCCAAGTCAGCAATTACCTTGTTTAGTTTCTCGTATTCTTTGCCGCCTTGCGGGGCCATACGGACGGCGCTCTCGATGTCTTTCGGCTGAAAATCCAAAAGTCCACCATCTCGCCGAAGCGCATGCGTTAACGGCTTCGGAGACGTGCTGGTTTCCCGCTCTTCGTCACGGAGCAGGGTTCCGTAGAGTTTGAGTACGCTTTCTGTGTCGTTGGGAGGAGTTCGTCTCAGGGCGCTCAATAGACTGGAATCGACATCGTGCGTGCCATCGGGCGTCTTACCTGAGTCGACGATAAGCTGAATTTCGGGGATGGTGCCTGAAGCACTTGCAACACTCGCTAGCAGAAAAAGTACGGGATCGCTTGCCGCCTCTTTTGATTTCTTGAATGCGCTCCATTGTTCCGCGAGGGGCTTCAGAGCTGTCACCATCAGCTTCGTGTCGCTGATGACCTTGGTGAGTTCAGTTTTTTTGAACTCGATCTGGTGCAGAGCAGCGAAGTACTGATCCGCTTTTGAAAGCAAATCAGCAATGGCTTTTTTACCCTCCGAAGCTGTGTATTCTTTAACCGCTTCATCTGCCTTCTTGATTGCTGCTTGATATTCTTCTTTGAGTTTTGGCTGAACGCGGGCACCGACAAGATCGATTTCGGGAAGCGTTGTAAGATCCTCTGTACTGTTAAAAACACCGTGTAACGCGTAAAAGTCGGCGGTGGGTATGGGATCAAACTTGTGGTCGTGACAACGGGCGCAAACCACTGTGAGACCCATGAGTCCTCTCGTGACGGCATCGATGCGATCGTTGATGACTTCGTCATTCCTTTTTAAAAAGCGCGGTCCGACAGTCAGAAAGCCAAGTGCAGCCAGGGAAGGGTCATCCTTTTGCAGGTTCATCTGGTCAGCTGCGATTTGCTCCCGAATAAACTGGTCGTATGGCTTGTCGGAATTAAATGCGGCTGTGACGTAGTCTCGGAAAGTCCAAGCAAAAGGATATCGGAGGTCTTGTGTCGGGAAAAAATCCTGCGTGTCTGCGTAGCGCGCGAGATCCAGCCAGTACCTGCCCCAGCGTTCCCCGAAGTGAGGTGAGGCGAGGAGTTCATCGACCTTTGCCTCGAGGGCTGAATCGGGGCTCTTGTGAAATGCGTCATTGAACGCGGTGAGCTCCGCATTGTTTGGCGGCAGGCCGGTGAGGTCAAAGTGAAGTCGGCGCAGGAGTGTGCGTGCATCGGCCCGCGGGGAAGGCTGCAGTTTTCTATCGCGGAGTTTGCCGGCCACCAGCGGATCAATAGTTGAAGACCCATTTGAGAGCGATGTTTGAGATGCCTTCTTGATGGGCTGGAACGACCAGTGGCCTGACGCTTTTTTGAACAGCAGCTCCCGGTTGCCCAGTGTGCTGACAGCATCTGGGCTGCTATCAGGTTTTGCGGGCCACTGTGCACCCTGATCAATCCATGCGCGCAAGGTCGCGATCGTCTGTTCAGGCAGCTGATCTTTTTTCGGTGGCATCTCCATTTCTGGTTCTAGATGCGCAATGAATAGAATGAGGGGGCTATCTGCGCTGTTGCCTGGAATAATTGCTGGTCCGTACGCACTGCCGCCTTCGAGAGCGAGCGCGCGGGAGTCCAGTCGAAGACCGCCCTTTTGCTTCTCGGGCCCGTGGCAGGAGACGCAGTGCTCAGCGAGAACTGGGTGAATATCCCCAAAGTACTGAACCGGTCGCCGGACAGGTTCCGGCAGCCGAGCTTCGTCAGCACCTGCGAATTTACGCGCTGGTGCGGCTGAGCCCATACAAGGCATCAAAAGCAGCCAGACAATTGCGAGCCTCAGAAGGTTAAAAGGGGGTGGCGGAATGGATCCGGTCATTATTCGGCTCGATTTAAGGGGAGGTAGTACCACCGAAATCACCCAGACATAAAGCTGATATTAGGCGTAAACTCCACGATGACACCGATCCCAACGAGCATGTGGGTTGCGTAGTCTGCCCCTCGACCATGCCGCGCGCGCGAGTTGCGGAAATGGAGGCAAACGCAACCTCTGCTAAAGGTTTCGCCAGCCCATGACCTGCGACTAGCCGCGAATGCGAGGGACACCACCGATTTTTACTTCGAGGGCATGGCGGACGTCCTCTTCAAAATAGATGAGATTAGATGAGATCATTTGCATGTCCAAACGGAAGGAGTGAGTTGCCACGCAATGTCGGTATTTGCAGCGAGTGTGCGTCAGCTGATCCCAAGAATCCAGCCCTCGACATCGGCGGCTTTACGCTCGTTTTCCGCTAGTGCGGGCTCAAAAAATGTGCTCAACCTGCCCGCCCTATCCTGCGCACTCATCCATTGCGCGATGCTGAATGCGTCCTGCTGATGCGAGTCACGGCCTTCGCTCGGAAAATTCCGGCTCCAGAGCGCGGGATAGACCTCTGCAATCACCGAAACCCCAGCCGAAGGACTCCATCCGTCAAAGGGCCAGAAGTGTGCGTATTCGCCAAGCTGCCGGCGCAGGTACAAAAGCCACGGCAAACCAGCGTGCGTCGACTTCGCGACGCTCCCCTGCACATCAAAATGAAAAACCGACTTAGCCCTGCAGCGTTCTTCGGTCAACCGCCGCCAGCGCGAGTTGCCCTGACGCTCGGCGCCATTCCCGCACAGGCCATCTCTGATGAAATCCACATAAATTCCGTCCTCGTCGGTGGGCCAGTGCAGTTTGAAGTCTTCTAGAAACGATGGCCAGTCGGGCGGGATTTTATGCGTTTCAAAATAACGCATCGGAAACGAAAACCCGTGGTCGATGCCGACCAACGCGGGCGGACCGTACGACAACTCCTCG
>JACCED011320784.1_pt1 | contig 11769 bp, 15 predicted proteins | sample 7455021 | NCBI WGS metagenome assembly JACCED01 (sample SAMN15323456, study PRJNA562643) | freshwater metagenome | isolation source: river surface water | place: USA:Blue River Watershed | collected 2017-08-19
AAAGGCAGACATCATCTGGAACTTCAATCGAGCCGGGCAGTTTGATTTTGCTTGCTTGTTGCCCGGGCATTACGATGCCGGTATGGTTGGAAAAATCAATGTCACTGCGGGAGCACAACAATGAAGCTTCAACAGTCACTCATCAAGCTGAGTTTGTTTGTGGCAGCCTTGGGCTTCAGTAGTGTCTCTTTTGCTCAAGCAATGGCAGAAGGCGTCGTGCGACGCATCGATCTGGACAACAACAAAATCACGATTCGTCATGGCGATATCAAAGCCCTCGATATGCCACCGATGACGATGGTGTATGTCGCCAAGCAACCCGCTCTTCTCAAAACACTTTCCCCCGGAGACGAGGTCGTATTTGAAGCGTTTGAATCAAACGGTCAATACTCAATCGGTAAAATTCAAAAGAAACAATAACCTTTACATTCGAATATCAGGCTTGGGTAAGCGCGAGGTATCGGCGAAACTGGATGACCCGTCTGATCAATAGCCAGCAAGAGTCTTAGTCACATGCCTCTAAGCGTCCCTTATTAGGACTTTTATGAGTGTTGTAAAACTTTCGTTTTAAACGAGAGTTGAGTAAATACAGCAAAGGAGATCTCAATGCTGATTCGCGAAGTCACCACAATTAAGCCACAACTGCCACAAACGCCAGCACAGGCAAGAATTGCTGTGCTGAGGCAAAATGTAGGCCGGGCACAATTGGCTGTTAAAGCTGAGCGCAGGCGTCAACAAGTGCAAGCCGCACAAAAGAAATTACAGCGAGCTGTAGCCGCGCAAATTTGACGCAGTCGTGTGAACTGATGCTCTGCAATCAGGGGATTTTTTGAAATCGAAATCGCTATTTTTTAGGTTTATTCCAATTGCTTCATTTGGACGAACTATATTGGATGTGACCGACAAGCGGTACTCGACCACCATACGTACGGCACGCTCACGTACCTCAGGGAGGAAATTGTTTTGTTTCTTCATGGCCTCATTCTCTAAGATATCGGAACCTTCACAAATCCCGGGGCGCTTCAATTTATTGAATCAAGCTAGGTATTTATTGAATTTTGATCGATAAAAATGATGTGGCTATGAGCTGAATCAAGAAGGGAGTTTTCCTTGATAAAAATCAAGAATGAATTTAAAAAACAGCGAATTCAGTAAAATATTCCAACTTTCATTATCCGTAACGTACAATAGAATGATGAAGTGTTCGATTCGTCGCTTTGTATTCGTTTTGCTAGTAGCGATTACATTCCAAGGTATCGCGTCTACTCCTATGTTTGCCTGTGAGATGGGTCACGGATTGGCCGTTTCGGATAACTCTCTTGGTTCTCAAGTGATTTTTCATGATCACACGGACTCTTCTCAAATGGCTCATTCATCATCCGATGAGCATAGTCCATCGGATTCAATTAAAGTTAGTGTAAACTTTGATGGTCATTCCTTTGATTCTGACCCGCATAAAAATCATCTCAAGCATAATACATGCGGCTCAAGCAATGCTTCCGGTGTTATTGCAGATGACATATTATTCTTAGCTAATCCAGTTTCTAATAGTTCCGTATTTACTTATATTTCATCTTTACATCTACCACCCGTTCTGGCTGGTTTAGATCGTCCCCCTCGATAAACTTCCGCTTGGCGGCGCAACCTCAATTGGTCTTGTGCGTTTTTTACTCAGATAACACCAATTATGTTTGTTGCGAGCATTCTGTAATTCCGTATGTTCTTGATACGGACGACTGATTGATATCGTACGAGGGTTTCATGTCTCAACATATTATTTTTAAGGTTGCGCCAGTAGCCGCTTTTACTGTTTTTGTCGCTAACTTGGTGGCGGCACAGACTGTGCTCGAAGCAAATATCGTAAGTAGTCTTAGTGATAAGAACATCAAAAATGTTAAGTGTAAATCTGTATTTTATGACTATGTTTCATATTCAGAAAAATCGATTGAGTCTTGACGACAAGCAAACGATATCGTTGGTGAAATAGGTAACTAGCGAACTTATGCCAAAGAAGCTCGGAAGCCAATTGTTTCGGCAGACAGTGGCTCAAGTTGAGTCGACGAAGTAAAAATTAATTTAAGAGAAATAATGATGAAAAAAAATATGAGTTTTATACGTCGTGGATTACTTCTATCTGCGCTTTTAGCCGTGTATCCACAAGTTTGGGGAGCACCGACACAGGTTATGGAAGTTTGGAAAGGACCTAGTTGTGGGTGTTGTCAAGATTGGATCAACATCATTCAAAAAGCAGGTTTCAAGGTGATTACACATGACACTGGAAATACTGATGCACGCGCTAAAAATGGAATACCTGTTGAGTTGGGATCGTGTCACACAGCACTTATTGGTGGTTATGCAATTGAGGGGCATGTTCCCGTGCGTGAAATTGAGAGATTACTTGCAGAAAAACCTGATGTGGTTGGATTAGCAGTACCTAGTATGCCAATAGGCTCTCCAGGTATGGATGGACCAGCTTACGGAAATCGAACTCAAGCCTATAACGTACTTCTCGTCAAAAAGAATGGGAGCACATCCATATATCAAAAATATATTTAAAGGAGTATAAGTAAATGAAAGAAGTCAAATGCGCATTTGTTTCAATATTATTAGGGGTGTCGGTCGTAGTTTCATCGCCCGCAATTTCTCAGATTAACGAAATGACGAATGGAGTAGTCAGAAAGATTGATCTTGAAAACTCAAAAATCACGATTAAACACGAAGAAATTAAGAATCTTGATATGCCACCGATGACGATGGTGTTTCAGGTCAGAAACAAAGCGTTGATAGACAAAGTTAAAGTCGGTGAAACAGTGAAGTTCACCGTTGTCCAAGAAGGCGGAAAACTTGTCGTTACAGATCTCCAACCCGCTCCCTAACTTCATTATTTCAGTGGTGACTTTAATGCCACTTTCCAAAATCATATTCAAGGAAATTATCATGAAAAACTTAAATTCACTCATTGTGGCTAGCCTCATCTCCGTTGTATCAACTTCAGTTATGGCTCAAGCTAAAGATGAACATGCTGGTCATCACCCTGAACCTGCATCGCAAACAGAAACACCGAAAGTAAATACGCCACCAAATCAAGTATCACAAGACATGATGGAAAAAATGGATGGCCAAATAAAGGCTATGCAGGAAATTCATCAAAAAATGATCAATGCCAAATCGACTGAAGAACGCAGCGCAATCATGACGGAGAATATGAAAGCTATGCAATCAGCGATGTCAATGATGCGCGATGCTGGAATGATGGGTATGTCTATGAAGGAAGGTATGCCAATGAAAGATGTTATGTCCATGAAGGATGGGATGCCAATGATGGAAGGTATGCATATGCAACATCAACTAATGCAAAAGCGTATGGAAATGATGACAAACATGATGCAGATGATGATGGATCAAATGAGTACTCCCAAGAGTAAATAAGATCTCATCGCATTTGACATACTACTCACTTTAGGAAGAGCCAGAGCCATGAATACCCATAATCACACTCCAGCTGAGCAAACAAGCGCCAAAACGTTTTGGCGTAAACCTATCGGTGTCGCATCTCTGATGGCGATACTGATTATTGCCTTTTTTGTGCTTAGAGAGCATGGTGGGCATATTTTTGGCTATTGGCCCTATCTCATATTGCTCGCCTGTCCTCTAATGCATCTCATGCATGGTCATGGCGGACATCATCACAGCTCAAAGCAAGAGCTATCAATAGATAAAAAATAAAAAGGAGTTTTGAAATGAATCAAATTAATTTGAATGTAAGTGGTATGACTTGCGGATCTTGCGTTAAGCATGTGACTAAAGCACTTGAAACCTTTGATGACGTCACTGATATTCATGTGGATCTACAAAATGGAAAAGTGCATTTGCAACGCTCAAGTTTTAAGTTTGATGATCTTATTCATGCGCTTACTGAAGAGGGCTATCCATCATCAGTTGATTTGGATGGCAGCGTAAAAGCATTGCCAAAAAAAACAGGTGGATGTTGCTGCGGATGAGTTGAATAAACAACATCGGGAGAGAAACATAATGATTGATTCAGATAAAGCTTTTCCGCCCAAATTTTGGGGTTCTAAGTATTTAATTGGGTATCTCGTGATCGGTGCTGTGGCAGCATATTTTTTTCACTGAGCACGACGCCCATACGATTGCGGCTATCCCGTTTTTATTGGTGCTAGCTTGTTCTTTAATGTATTTATTTATGCATCACGGGCATCACCATGCACACAGGGATGCTGATCTAGATAAAAAGGATGACAAGTAATGGAAGCGACTGATAATGCTTATGGTTTATGGACATTGGCGATATTAAATTCTGCCAATTTAATTATGTTTGATATTGAAATTTCTGAAGAATTGTTTTAACCAGGCTTCAAATTAACAAGGATTTATCAATGAGCATTCAGGATGGAATTCATAATCATGAACATCACCGCGAACACAGTCACGGCGAAATCCATCAAATGTATTCTTCTACTGAAGATTCCGTTAAAGATCCCGTTTGCGGCATGAATGTCTCGAGTCAGTCGAAATACAGCATTTCATTCAAGGATACCATCTATTATTTTTGCAGCAGTGGTTGTAAAGATAAATTTGCTATTTCACCTGATAAGTATTTCAGTAAAAGCCTGAAGGATTCTTTAGTTTCTGTTCAAAAAACCGGCATAATTTATACCTGTCCAATGCATCCACAGATCAGGAAAGATCTTCCTGGTAACTGCCCAATTTGCGGTATGACTCTTGAGTCTTTGTTGCCAGAGCTTGATGAAGAGGAAAATCCGGAATTAGTCGATTTCCAAAGACGTTTCTGGTGGACGTTGCCATTAACAATCATTGTTACTCTGCTTGCAATGTTCGGCCATAAATTGAATTTGTTTGAATCTCATATCCAAACTTGGGTAGAGATGTTTTTATCAGTGCCAATTGTTTTATGGGCAGGCTGGCCTTTTTTTTATCGAGGCGGGCAATCTGTTGTTAATCGCAGCCCAAATATGTGGACTTTGATTGGTCTTGGAACGGCCGCGGCGTTTTTGTATAGCGTGATAGCGACTGTATCACCTCAAGTATTCCCTGTATCATTTATGTCGATGGGAAGGATAGGAGTTTATTTCGAGGCTGCAGCCATCATTATCTCTTTAACACTGTTAGGCCAGGTTTTAGAACTCAAAGCACGCAGTCAAACCTCTGCTGCTATTAAATCGTTATTGGGACTAGCACCAAAGACAGCTAGAAGGCTTAAATCAGATGGTACAGATGAAGATATTCCTTTAGCGAATGTACATGTTGGAGATTTACTAAGAGTTCGTCCTGGCGAAAAGGTTCCAGTAGATGGGATCGTGACTGATGGGTCAAGTGCTTTAGATGAATCCATGCTGACAGGTGAGCCTTTGCCGGTCAGTAAGCGTATTGGAGATAAAGTAATTGGTGCCACGATGAATACAAGCGGTGCCTTAATCATTAAGGCCGAACGAGTTGGCTCGGCGACTATGTTGGCACAAATTGTACAAATGGTCGCTCAAGCTCAACGTTCTAGGGCGCCGATGCAACGGATGGCAGATATTGTTGCAGGTTATTTTGTTGTTACAGTTGTGGCAATTGCAGTATTGACCTTTTTAATTTGGGGACTTTTCGGTCCTGAACCAAGCTGGGTCTTTGGTTTAATTAATGCTGTATCGGTATTGATCATTGCCTGCCCTTGTGCACTAGGTCTTGCTACGCCAATGTCAATCATGGTTGCTACAGGTAAAGGCGCAACAAAAGGGATTTTGTTTCGCGATGCTGCTGCGATTGAAAATTTACGCAAAGTCAATACGCTGATTATTGATAAAACAGGCACTTTGACTGAAGGTAAACCAATTTTTGACAAGGTGATCCCGGTTGCTGGATTTGCCGATGACGAGATATTAAGATTGGCAGCAAGTTTGGATCAGGGCAGCGAGCATCCACTTGCTAATGCAATTGTTCATGCAGCAAGGGAGCGAAACCTATTGCTTGTAAAGCCCGAAAACTTTGAGTCCAGCTCTGGCATCGGAGTCCAAGGCAGTGTTAACACTCGTCACTTGGTACTTGGTAATACGGCGTTAATGGATAAGCTAGGTGTGTCTGTAGATACTTTAAAGGTACAAGCAGAGGTGTTGCGATCCGAGGGTGCAAGTGTTATGTATTTGGCGCTTGATGGAAAGCTCGCCGGTTTGTTGGCAGTATCTGATCCCATCAAGGACACCACTGCTGAAGCGTTGCAAACCTTAAGGGATTCTGGCTTGCATATTGTGATGGCAACGGGGGATGGCTTAACCACTGCTAAATCGGTAGGTAAGCGTCTTGGCATCGATGAGGTGTATGGTGAAGTTAAACCAGCCGATAAATTGGAGTTAGTTAGCCGGTTACAAAATGAAGGTCGAATTGTTGCAATGGCAGGCGATGGCATAAATGATGCGCCAGCATTGGCAAAAGCTAATGTTGGAATTGCCATGGGTACAGGTACTGATGTTGCTATGAATAGCGCACAAGTTACGTTAGTTAAGGGCGATCTAAGAGGTATCGCCATTGCTAAATCGATCTCTGATGACACGGTAAGTAATATGAAGCAAAATTTGGTTTATGCATTTTTGTATAACGCGTTTGGTATCCCTATCGCTGCGGGCTTACTTTATCCTTTGATGGGATGGCTGCTTTCCCCGTTGATTGCTGCACTTGCAATGAGCTTAAGTTCAGCCTCAGTGATTACAAATGCATTACGTTTAAGAAGGGGAGCGTAGTGGAGAAATCATTTCATTGTTTCACAGAATTGTTCGAGTAGCTTGACTTGCACTCTGATCCTATCAGTATAAAAAAAATTTCTTGCTAAGATTCGCCGCTAAGCGTTGTCGTTTCATTAAAAATAGAAGTTTGTGGACGAAAGCACAATCAACATTCATTAGTGAGTAATTACTTTTAAAAGCAGTGATGGCAAGACGCAGACCCCGGTTTCTGCTTAGATCATTAATAAAAGAATCGCCAACTCTGAGTTACTGGCACAAGTGCTCGTATCCGAGTACGAAGATCATTTACCGCAGCCTGTCTATAAGTGAAGATTAAAGAATCTTCGCTAACTGGTCTGAAGCACGGCTTTGAAGAGTGAGCGCGATCGACAGAAATGTTTGAAAGCTGTCGACACACTACGAAGTACATAAGCTATTTTCTAAAGAGCTATTGACCATAAATCGATCTGGCAAATTGTTCCAATTCGGACATTCTTTTTTTGTGTGCAAGCCCCTCTTTGATTGCGTCACGGTTTTTAAGTTGATAGCGCTCTAATTTCTTTGGCGTTAAATACCAAAATGGATTGTCCGTTTGTTGTTGCATCTGAAATTCAATTTCTGTTTTCAAATCAACACCTAGGCGCTGTTTAAAGAATATTGCATCATGAACGCGAGCAATAGGGGTGTGGCCATATTGCCGAGCAACATCACATACGGTGTCCATAACCTGTGTCTCGCTGTGTTGATATAACAATGCTAAAACTTTACTTTTGCTTGTTCTGCCGCTAGCAGTCTTGAGCTCAGGGCGCTCCAATATCTGAGGTGAAATTTTTTTCACGCTTTCGTACAGATAGTTGTCCAAATAGCGCTGTTCTTTAATAAAAGCCGTAACAGATGGATCTGAAATAAATCGATTGCGATCTTCATTATTTTTCAAGATGGTTCGTAATGCCGGATTAGTCCATTTCCCAGAACCATCAACCCAGCCATTAGCGCTTAACCGCGCACCAAAACTTAAGGCAGTAAACGCCTGCTTAAGCAACGGGATCTGCAGATCTCTGGGAACTTTGCTTGAAGCAGGAAAAGTGAAGTACCGCACCGTTGCCATAAAATCTGCTTTATCTTCGAGAAAGCTGACAGATGCTTTAAATACTGTACGGACATTTTGAGTGATCCCATTTGCACGAAGGAACTCAAGCGCAAATCCCATCTTCCATGCCACCACACTACTGCGAATGTCGTACTCCCAGCAATTGCCCAGCACTGCCCGACGCATTTCTTTGTTGATGTTTTGTACGCTTATACCTTCGTAATACATACGACCAAAGCTGCTGGGCTTTTTGCGTTGCAAGAACACTCCAGAATTGACCTTTGCAATTGCCAATATGATCAGTGCTTGGCGGAGATACGTATCCATTTTGGCCTGGGTAATCATGTTTGCATCATTGACCAGCCAGTCGATGTAGCCTTTTAGAGAGTTTTGATCTACAGGCAATGCATCAAAAAAAAGATTTGTTTGAGCTTCCGTCCAAGTGAATTTGTAATCATGGTAGAGCAAGTTAAAAATAGCCCAATTGTCTGAGTCATTTCCCGTAAGATAAGCGTCAAACTCCTGGTTAGATAGGTCGCTTCTGATAATGTTCTTGTCTTTGTCCAATGTGTTGGTCATTGTCGCTAATCTGCTGAGCTTGACCTGAGACACTTGTCCGGTGAATTTATTGCCCAATTCCACCGTTTCGATGATTTCTAGATTATTTGCCTTGAGCCAGCTGTGCGTACGCGTCTTTTTACTACCGATTTGTCCGCCACGATTTGCAAGTTGCTGGAGCGATATTGAAAATAATCCTAATTTTTTGTTCTGTAAGGTTTGCTGATGCTGCATAGATTCGAACAACATCAGTTCGACTGTCTCAACATATTTATCCAAGGCGCGCTGTGCGGCGAGTGCAGGCTTTGGGAACGCAGCTTTTAGAGCGTTTAGAACGCTTGCGTCCACCGTCAGCTTAATCATGTTGGCCTTGGTCTAGGTGTGCTCAAATCCTGCTGTGTTCATCTATTTAGTGGGGCCTGTACCCTGGCACTATTGAGATGAATGACAAAAAGTCACACGCATATAGTAATTAAAGAACCGCAAAAATTGTTGAATTGATGGCTTGGTTATTGGTGTACGTGAAATGCCATTCCCGATGTGTACTTATTATCAATCCGTTCCTTGCTTGTAGGTCCGAACCTTCAAAAAGCAACCCACGGTTTTTTTAATTCACATTTTTGCCAAGTCCTGCCTATCACTGACTTAAATGTACGGGGTTGATAGCTGAATCCCAGTCATGCGGGCTATCCGATAGTCAAGTGCTAATACTCACTGGGTAGCATAATGATCCAGTTCGTGCCATCCCAGCAGGCATAAAGTGTCAGGGTTGTGAGTGGAAAGTCCGTGTATGGAATGCATTGTCTGGCGTGTTCGTTCCCGTTGCCATCTTCATAAATCATGATTGCTTGGGATTGATGGACTTCAATGCGTACGACCACAAACCAATCTTGTGTACCGATTTCCCACAGATGGCTCATGATTGCGTCCATGATCCAGTAGCAAGCGGCTTTTTCAGCCAGATATTGTGTGCCATCAGTCAGCAGATGTTTAGGTCCAATTCGGTAATAGTGCTGGGTGCCCGTGAAATGCGCCAGTTGTGATTGATCAAATTTCTGCATGTCCAGTCCTTAAAGTCTGTGACTACAGTGTTGTTTCATCAAGTGTCGCAGTCGACCGATATCGTGAATAATCCATCGAAATGGCGGGTTATTGAATGATTTCTTAGAGGCAGGAGGGAATTAGGGCTATAGATTTGCGGTATTTGCAATTGATCGCAGCTTTTTTCCTGATTGCAGCGAACGTAAACACGTTAAAACGCGGGATAACGCACGCATATCAGGCGCCGAATGCGTACACAGCTGGCTGGTGTGATCAGTGCTTGTAGGGCTGATTTAGCATCACAAGGGCAGGGCACTGAAATCGTGCAGGAAATATATGAAAAGTGTGCTTTCTAATGATTTCAGGTTTTAAGTGCTGAAATCATTGATGTTTTTTTCTGTGAAAAAGTTATCCACAGAAAAAGCAGATCTAACGATTTTTGCCACAAATTTATGAAAATCTGCCTGATTTCGGTCGACCATATAAATATAAGAAAACATAATAGAACTAACGGAAATGCAGGATTACAGGAGCGGGACATGGCACAAGCAAAGACACTCAGCAAAGACGAATTAGAAAGGGTTTTAGCCTATATCGACTCAAATCGCTATGCGTTACGCAATCGCGCAATGATGCAGTTGACCCATTTGGCTGGATTGCGCATCGGTGAGGTGGCATGTTTGCGCTGGAGCGACGTCATCGACACGGCAGGAAAAGTTAGAGAAGAAATTCGTTTATTACCAGCAATGACAAAAGGACGTCATGCTCGCACCGTGTTTGTCAGCTTGAAGCTTCGTGAGGAATTACAGGCTTATGCAGACTCTGCTAGATGCATAGATCGCAGTTATCCATTTTTTGCCAGTCAGAAAAGCATCAAATCTGGGTTTAGTGCCAACAGTTTGGCGCAGACGTTTGCGTTGATTTATGAGGCGGCGGGAGTAGAAGGCGCCAGCAGTCATAGTGGTCGCAGGTCGTTTTTAACCACGTTAGCCAACAAAGGCACGTCTATTCATATTTTAAAAACGCTGGCTGGGCATCGCAGTATCAGCACCACAGCTACTTATCTTTACAGTAGCCCTGCGCAGTTGCGGGCGGCTGTGGAATTGATTTGACTGAGTGTTCGAATCCCATACAGTCCGCCAAAACTTAAGTTTCGAACCTGCTACGCAGAGATTCGATATGCCACGAGCCCCGCACAGTGCGGGGCTTTGCGCTTCTACCTCTTGACTGCGACCTGCGGCCGCAACACCTAAAAGTGGTCTCAAACCCCGTTTGTCTCAAAACCTCATGACTTTTTGGGTGTGGGTTCAGAGGTTCATCGTTGGTCATTTTGGCGAGAAAGCTGTGAACTTTGGTGAACGGAAGTTGGTGGTGCGGTGTGGTTTGTGGAGAAGTCGCGTAATTCCACGAACGGTCCTTATTGATTCTAACCGGCTGCGCGAGCCCAACGCAGCCATCTCGACCGCCAATACCAGCCAATCTCGCGAGTCCTTGCCCGGCGGTCGATAGCTTTACGTCACCGTCCTGGGATGATTTGATGAAAAGCTATCTGAAGCTGGTGATTCAATATACAGAGTGTGCTGGCAAACATGCTGCGGTAAGCGATGTCAATAAATAGGATTTAGTACTTTGGCCGCCGCGATAGTATCTGAAAGTCTGCGCTGTGGATATGGGTCGAAGTCCGCGAGCGGTTTTTACTAAACTTATAAAAATCGATGGGTAACTTGCGGACTGATCGAGCGGTTTTTTATCTGGCATTGGCAGGCTAATACCCTTTAATTGGGCAATAAAAGTAATTAGCTGTGCGAATGCCGATGATGAACGTCTGGGAAATGTGCATGCTTGTGTTTGAGTTTTGTATGCAGGTGATCATGTGTGTGAGGCTCAACGCCATCCCATTCCACATCGTGGAGATGCTGGTGGTGCTCGTCATGATGGTGAGCGTGTCTATGAGAAAGTTCCTCATGGGTATGCTCATGCGCATGACGCTCGGTCAGATGCAACCAAACGCCAACCGACATCAAACCAGTAGCAATCCAAAAGGCCGTGCTGGTGGATTCACCAAACACGGCAATAGCGATGGCAGCTCCTACAAATGGTGCCGTTGAAAAATAAGCGCCGGTTCGCGCGGTTCCCAGTTCGCGCAGTGCCAACACAAATAAAACCAAGCTCAAGCCGTAGCCGAAGAACCCGATTAGCAATGCCGACGAGAGCAGCGGCAAAGCGGGCCAGCTTGCCCCGAGCGCAAACCCGAGGCCCGTATTGACACATCCTGCAACCATGCCTTTGCTCCCTGCTATGAACAAGGCATCAGAGGCTGAAACTTTGCGCGTTAAG
>JACCED010181579.1_pt1 | contig 11764 bp, 11 predicted proteins | sample 7455021 | NCBI WGS metagenome assembly JACCED01 (sample SAMN15323456, study PRJNA562643) | freshwater metagenome | isolation source: river surface water | place: USA:Blue River Watershed | collected 2017-08-19
GTCGGCCTCACCCTGGCCATGGACCTGGCCCGGCGCGGCGTCGACGTGCTGGTGGCCGAATTGCGCCACCGCGGCGAGGCCCCCGTGGTCAAGTGCAACCATGTCTCGGCGCGCTCGATGGAGGTGTTTCGCCGCCTGGGCGTGGCCCGGGCCCTGCGCGATACCGGCCTGCCAGCCGACTACCCGAACGACGTCGCCTACCGCACCACCTTCACCGGCACCGAGCTCTCGCGCATCCCGATCCCGGCCCGCAAGGACCGCTACACCGCCACCGGCGGCCCGGACACCTGGTGGCCCACCCCCGAACCGCCGCACCGGATCAACCAGATCTTCCTGGAGCCGGTGCTGTTCGCGCATGCAGCCGCCACGCCGGGCGTTCGCATCCTCAATCGGATCCAGATGGAATCCTTCACCCAGGACGCGCAGGGCGTCACCGCCCAAGGCGTGAACCTGGACACGGGCGAGGCGCTCACCGTCCAGGCCCAGCACCTGATCGGCTGCGACGGCGGCCGCTCCATGGTGCGCAAGGGCATCGGGGCCAGGCTCTCGGGCACGGACGTCGTGGGCCGGGTGCAGTCCACCTACTTTCGTGCGCCCGACCTGATCAAGCGCCAGAAGTACGAGCGCGCCTGGGCCACCTTCTCGCTCAATCCGCGCCGTTCAGGCAACGTCTACGCCATCGACGGCCAGGAGACCTGGCTGCTTCACAACTACCTGCGCGAGGACGAGCCCGAGTTCGATTCGGTGGACCGCGACTGGGCGATCCGCGAGATCCTCGGCGTGGGCCCGGACTTCCAGTACGAGATCCTGAGCAAGGAAGACTGGGTGGGCCGCCGGCTGGTGGCCGATCGCTTCCGCGAGGGGCGCGTCTTCCTGTGCGGCGACGCGGCGCACCTGTGGTTCCCGATGGCGGGCTACGGCATGAATGCCGGCATCGCCGACGCGATGAACCTCTCGTGGACGCTGGCCGCCCACCTGCAAGGCTGGGGCGCGCCGGGCCTCCTGGACGTGTACCAGGCCGAGCGCCAGCCGATCACCGAGCAGGTCTCGAACTTCGCGATGAACCACGCCTACGCCCTGGCCGCCAAGCGCAAGGCGGTGCCGCCGGACATCGAGGCCCCGGGGCCCGAGGGCGAGCGCGTGCGCGCGCAGGTGGGCCAGGCCCTGTACGACCTGAACGTGCAGCAGTACTGCTGCGGCGGCTTGAATTTCGGCTACTTCTACGACGCCTCCCCGGTCATCGCCTACGACGGCGAGCAGGCGCCGGGCTATTCGATGGACCAGTTCACGCCGTCCACGGTGCCGGGTTGCCGCTTGCCGCACGTCTGGCTGGCGCCGGGGCATTCGCTCTACGATGCGCTCGGGGACGGCTACACGCTGGTGCGCCTGGATCCCTCGATCGACACCCAGGCGCTCGAATCGGCGGCACGCGAACGCGGCGTGCCCCTGAAGGTGCTGGACATCTCGCAGGCGCAGGCGGGCGAGGTGTATGCGCACCCCCTGGTGCTCGCCCGGCCTGACCAGCATGTGGCGTGGCGCGGGCACGCCGTGCCGGCGGACCCCCGGGGACTGGTGGACCGGATTCGCGGCGCTGCCTGATCGAGCGGACCCGAGCGCCGGCCCACCCGGCGCGTCAGCGCAAGCCGGCGCGGCGCAGCATCGCCTCGAAGATCAGGCGATGGGTCTCCGACTTGCCCGCCACGCGGGTGGCCGGCACTTTCTCCAGGATCCCGGTGGGGATCACGCGGTTCGGACCGCGCCCTGCGTCCGAGGCGAGCTGGATCTCGCAGGCCCGCTGCATCACCCACAGGCGGTTGAAGGTGGTGGGGATGTCCGGCCCCGCCGCCAGCAGGCCGTGATTGCGCAGGACGAGGTGGTTGGCCTGCCCCAGAGACGCCACCAGCCGCGGCTGCTCGTCGAGGTGGGTCGTGACGCCCTCGTAGTCGTGGTAGGCGACATCGCCATACAGCATCGCGCTGTAGAAGTTGTCATGGCGCAGCCCCTCCTCCTTGCTCGCCACCGCACAGCCCGCCGTGGTGTGCACGTGCATGATGCAGTGGGCGTCGGGGCGCGCGGCGTGGATGGCGCTGTGGATCACGAAGCCCGCGCGATTGACCGCTGCAGGACGGCCATCGAGGGGCTCACCGTCCAGGTCGATCGCCACCAGGTTGTCCGGCCTGACCTCGGTGTAGTGCAGCCCGAAGGGGTTGATCAGGTAGCCGGTCTTGCGGCCCGCCACTTCGGGCAGGCGCAGGGTGATGTGGTTGAAGATCAACTCCGTCCACCCCAGCCAGTCGAAGAGGCGGTAGCAATCCGCCAGGTCCTGGCGCATCTGCGATTCGGTGGCGTGCATGGGGCGGCGCCTACTTCTGCGGCTTGGGCAGATTGGCGATCACTCGGGCCCAGCGCTTGGACTCGTTGTCGATGAAACCGGTGAACTGCGCGCCGTTCAGGTAGGCGGGCTCGGCGGCCAGGGCCAGGATCTGCTGCTGGATGTCCGGCTTGGCCAGGATGGCCTGGATCTCCTTTTCCAGGCGCTCGCTCACGGCGGCGGGTAGCCCCTTGGGCGCAAACAGCCCCATCCAGGCGGGCGCGGCATACCCGGGCACGCCGGCCTCGGCCACGGTGGGGATCTCGGGGGCCAGCCGGGTGCGCGTGCCGCTGGTGACGGCCAGCGCGCGGGCGGCGCCGGACTTCAGGTGCGGGGCGACCGAGGTCAGGTCCACGATGGCCACCGGCACCTGGCCGCCCAGGATGTCGGTGACGGCGGGGGCGCTGCCGCGATAGGGGATCGAGGTCAGGCGCGCGCGGGCGCTGCTCGCGAGCAACTCCCCCGAGAGGTGATGCGCCGTGTACTGGCCGGAATTGCCCACCGGCACGTCGGTGTCGCGGGCCTTGGCGATCAGCGACTGCAGGTTGGGGAAGCCGGCGTTGGCACCCGCCACGATCACCAGCGGAATGTCGGCCACCTTGGCCAGGGGCTGCAATTGCTTGTCCGGGTTCAGGGGCGGCGCGTCGGGCAGGTGCGGGGCGATCGAGATCGCGCCGGTCGCGCCCATGCCGATGGTGTAGCCGTCGGGGTTGGACTTGGACACCAGGATCAGGCCGGTGGCACCGCCCGCGCCGGGCTTGTTGTCCACCACCACCGCCTGGCCCAGTGACTGGCTCAACTCGCGCGCCATCAGGCGCGCCAGGCCGTCGGCCGAACCGCCCGCCGCGAAGGGCGCGACGATGGTCAGGGGCTTGGCGGGCCAGGCCTGGGCCAGCGCGGACTGGGCCGCCAGCACGAATCCAGCGGCCACGCCGGCCTTTTTCCAGAGGGAAAGCTTCATGGGTTGTCTCCTGTCGATGTCTTGTTGTCTAGCGCCATGTCTTGCGCCTTGTCTCGCCCGCCGCGGGGGCGCCGGGTTCACGCCGTCTCGGCGATCCTCAGCACGTCCTCACAGTAGCAAAGTTCCTCGCTGCCCACCAGCGAGGGATCGCCGGGGGACTCGATGAAGCGCGCCTTGACCCAGATGCCATCACCGATGTTCTCGACGACTTCGGCGACGGCCTGGTTCTTCATCACGATGCGCTGGCCGGGTTGCAGATCCAGGAAATTGACGAACATCGCAGGCCTCCTCGGTCAGAAAAAGATGCTCAGGTTCTTGGCCAGGAGCACCGTCTGGCCCAGGTGGATCTCACGTCGCGCGAGCCGCCAGCCGGAGGCGGTATGGCGCAGGATGTCGTTGCGCTTGCCCACAAAGAAGTACTCCTCGTACTCGCAGCGGTTCTGGTAGGTGACGAAGCGGCTGCGGACACCGATCTCCTGCTCGCCGGCGGCGTTCGTCGAGACGCTGGTGATCTGCACGTTGGAGACGGCGCGGCACAGGCGCGAAAGCGGCTCCTCGGCCCAGTGGACGCCGGTGAGGATCTGCTCGACGCGCTTGGTCAGCGTCCACTTGTCCTCGTTGAACCAGCTCATGTCCTTCTCGATGCGGGTCTTCTCCCGCTGGGCGTGCTCGCCGAATTTCACGTTGTACATCATGGGCATGAAGTACACGAGGTCCTCGGCCAGGGTGTCCAGCCACTCGCGAAAGCGGCGCTCGTCGAGCAGTTCGGCCTCGTCGTAGAGGAACTCCTCGGCCTGGCGGCGCAGGTCGAAATAGGCAGCGTCGCGCACGATGGCGGGCAGGGTCTGTTCAGGGGCTGGGGTCGTGGGGGTGGCAGTCATCTGCGTTCTCCGGAAATCAGGCCTGGGGCGGCAGCGGGCCGCCCTGGTGGGCGAAGCAGCCCACGTCGATGACGGTGCCGCTGATGGTGGCGGCCTCGCCGGACAAAAGGAAGGCCACGGCATGGGCCAGGTCGGCGCCCGTCACGGGACGGCCCGCCGCGGTGCCCGGCGACTTGCGGCTCTTGAACAAGGCCTCGTCGCCGCCGAAGCGGCCCACGCTCATGCCGGTCACGATGCCGCCGCCGCCGGGGATGGCCACGTTCACGCGAATCCGTTCGTGGAAATGGTCGTAGGCCATCGCGGCGCTCAGGGCCAGCACCGCGCCCTTGCTGGCGGCGTAGGCGGCCATGTTGGCCTTGCCATAGCCCGCGCCGGAGCCGATGTTCACGATCGATCCCCCGCCCTGGCGCGCCATGTGCGGGATCACCGCGCGGCAGGTGTGGTGGATGCCCTGCACGTTCACCTGCAGGATGCGGGCGAAGGTGGCGGGGTCGGTGTCGAGCACCGTGCCCAGGGGGCCGATGGCGGCGTTGTTCACGAGGCCGGTGATGCGGCCGTGGCGGGCCAGCGCGTGATCGACGATGCGCTGGACGTCGTTCGTGTCGGTGACGTCTCCCGCCAGGAGGTCGATGCGCTCGGCCAGCCCCGCCTGGGCGATGGCGCCGCGCGCGGTCTCGAAACCCTGCGCGGTGCTGGACACCTGGGCCGCCTCCAGGCCGAAGGCCACCACCTGGTGGCCACGGCTTGCGAGTTCGAGCGTGATGCCCAGGCCCAGCCCGAAGGTGCCGCCGGTGACGATCGTCACCGGCGCCTCGCGAGGGCGTTGCACGTCGGCGGTCATCAGTCGTGCCTGCCCATGAGGACGTCCCAGTCGGCGCCGTTCATGTAATCCCGCCAGCGGCGGTAGAACTGGCGGGGGTTCTCCTCGCTGACCTGCAGGCTCACGTTGCCGGCCACGGGCCCCGCGCCGGGCGGCTGCACCTTGCCCAGCGACTGCATGTAGTTGTACGGATAGCGCCGCGCGATCGGACCGCGCGCGCCGGCGGTGGCGTAGTTCCAGTTCTCCATGTCGTCCTGCTCGGTCATGCCGGCAGGGCCCGAGTAGCGCATGTAGTAGCGGCGCATGAAGTCCTTGACCGACTGCGGCGCGTCCTTGTCGACCAGGAAGAAACGCCAGGCCTCGGTGCTCTCGGGGCCGTGCGGGTGCCACACGCAGATCGAACGGGGCTGGCGGCCGTGGAAGCTCGCGTTGGGGAAGATGGTGCCGACGAAGGGCATGAGCCGCGCCTGCTCGCCCAGTCGCTGCTGGCGCTCCTCGTGGCAGCGGCGGAAATACTCGCCCACTTCCGGGTTGTTCTGGAAGGTGTTCACGAACGGGCTGTTCTCGGGGACGATGGCGCTGTGCACGCCGTGCCCCGCGGGGAAGTTCACCCACAGGTGCTTGGCGAACTCCAGCTCGTTGTCGCGGCGGCCCTTCACGCCCGCCTCGGCGCTGGGGCCGATACCGACGAGATCCACCGAGCGGTGGCTCACGTTGTGGTAGGTGTCGCCCAGGAAGTTCTCGGCGGCGAACTTCCAGTTGCACGGGATGATCCATTTGTGCACGCCCATGAGGACCTCGGAGCCGCCCTCGCGGCCGTCGCGCGCGTCCAGCGCCAGGTCCAGGTGGGTCTTGGCATCGCCCAGGTAGGTGAGGAAGTCGGGCGCATCCTTGTCCCAGGTGGCCCAGATGGTGCCCTAGTGGTGTTCCAGCTTGGCCGCCTCGATGAGCGACCACTGGTCCTTGTCCAGGCAGTCCTCGTAGAGGGTCTTGTACTGGGGCACGCCAAAGAGCTTGCCCTCGGTGGTGAAGCTCCAGCTGTGGTAAGGGCAGGTGAAGAGCTGCGTGTTGCCGTGGTCGTACTGGACGACCTTCATGCCGCGATGGCGGCAGGAGTTCAGGAACACATGGATCACGCCCTTCTTGTCGCGGGTGAGGATCACCGGCTCGGTCCCCATGCGCGAGGTGAAGTAGTCACCCGGGTTGGGGATCTGGCTCTCGTGGCCGACGAAGAGCCAGGCGCGTGTGAAGACGCGTTCGACCTCCTCGTCGAAGATGTCCTTGGCCGTGAAGATCTCGCGGCTGATGAGGCCGCGGTCGGTGTCGATCATCTGGGTGTAGTTGTTCATTCGGCAGGCAGGCGGGTGTTCAGGCAGTGAGGGAATTCAGGCGAAGCGCTCGCACAGCACATCGCCTTTGCGCGCGCCGGCCTTCAAGGAAGCGGCGCGCGCGGCATCGACCATGGGCGGCGGGCCGCACAGGTAGACGCGGGTGGAAGGCGCCAGGCAGCCGGGCTGGATCAGGTCGGTGGCATAGCCGGCATGCGCGCCGGCCGGCGGCTGCGATTCGCAGGCATAGGTCACTTCCAGGCCCGGGATCTCGTTCTGCAGCCGCGCGAGTTCCTCCCGCGCGAAGAGGTGGTCACCCGTGCGCGCGCCGACCAGAAGGCGGGTGGGCGCGCGGGAGCCGGCGCCCTGCCCGCGCAGCGCTTCGAGCATGGCCAGGAAGGGCGCGAGACCAGAGCCGCCGGCGACGAACAGGCGCGGGCGCGCTTCGTCCCGCAGGAAGAAGCTGCCGCGCGGCGCGCCGACCTCGATCGGCGTGCCGGGGGCAGGCGCACTGGCCAGCCATCGGGAGAACACACCGGTCTCGACGGTGCGGATGTAGAACACCAGTCGCTTTTCGCCGGAGGGATTGGCCATGGAATAGGAGCGCCAGCCGTCCAGGCCGGCAGGCCGCAGGCGCACGTACTGACCGGGCAGGAAATGCACGGGCTCGCCGGTCTCGACCTCGAGGCGGACGATCTCCCGGGCGATCGGCGCGACGGATACGACACGCCCCGTCTGCGCAGGCGGCTCGGCGGCATTCGCGTCGCAGGCGTCGTACGGCAGCTCGATGACGGCGGGGCCGGTGACCTGCGCCACGCAGCACAGGATGGCGCCGTCCTCGCGCTCGTCGTCGGGCAGGATGGCGCTGTCGTAGTCCCCAAGCTCCATGCCCCCGCTCACGCACTGCGCGGCGCAGGTCCCGCACTGCCCGTTGCCGCAGTCCGTGAGCAGGCCCAGGCCCGCCTCGCTGGCGGCATCCACCAGCCGCTGGCCCTCGCGGGCCTGCAGCGTGTGGACGGCGCCGTCGGCGAACAGGAGCTTGACCGGGACCGCCGCCATGCCGCTGCCCTCGCTCATTCCGGCTTGATGTTGGTCGTCTTGGCGATCGCGGCCCAGCGCTTGATGTCGTCGCTGATGCGCTTGCTCAGGGCGGCGGCATCGGTGTTGCCCGGATCCATGCCCAGGGCGCGCAGGCGATCGACCATGTCCTTCTCGGCCAGGATCTCGCGCATCGCGCCACGCAGCTTCTGCAGCACGGGCTCGGGCGTGCCACGCGGGGCCATGAAGGCCGTCCAGATCGGCGCCTCGTAACCGCGGAAGCCCGACTCACCGACCGTCGGCACATCGGGCAAGGCGCTCGAGCGCGAGGCGGTGGTCACGGCCAGGGCCTTGAGCTTGCCGCCCTTGACCTGGGCGACGACGGCGGCGCTATCCAGCAGGCCCATCTGGATTTCTCCGGTCAGGAGGCCGTTGACCACCGGGCCCGAGCCACGGTAGCTCACATGGTTGAAGGACATGCCGGTCGCGCCCGCGAGCGTCTCGGCCACGAGCTGGAAGGAGGTGCTGGCCACGCCGTGATCGAGCTTGCCGTCCTTGGCCTTCTTGCCCGCCTCGATCAGGCCCGCCAGGCTGTTGGCCGGATTCGACGCGCTGACGGTCACCACCAGCGGGAAGGTGCCCACCAGGGCGATCGGATCGAAATCCTTCTCGGGCTGGTAGGGCAGGTTCGGCATCAGCACCGGGTTGACCGTCAGGCCGCCGCTGGACGAGACCAGCAAGGTGTAGCCGTCGGGCCGGGACTTGGCCACCAGGTCGTTGCCCACCGCGGAGGCTGCGCCCGGGCGGTTCTCCACGACGAAGCTTTGCTTGAAGCGCTCCTGCAGCTTGGAGGCGATCGTGCGGGCCACGATGTCATTGGTGCCGCCCGGCGCGAAGCCCACCACGATCTTCACCGGCTTGTCCGGGTAAGCGTCCTGCGCCTGCGCCGACACGCCCAGCGCGCTCAACGCCACACCCACCAGGGGCGCCAGGACGGCACGCCTGGCGAAGGAAAAGGAAGTCTTGGAATTCACGATGTCTCCTGAATTTGTACGCTGTACGGACAGCGTGTCCATTATATGGATACGACAAACGGACAGGGGCACGGATCCATTCGGGTTTTCCCGTGAAGGAGGCTGCTGGGGATGGGGCCGCGAGCCCGGCGGCGCCGCGGCCGGGCGCATGCCACGCACAGGGCGGCAGCGTCAGCGGGCGCCGAGGGCCCGCGAGAGGTCGAGCGCCTGCGCCATCAGCAACTGGGCGATGGACTTCACGCGCTCCCTGTCCATGCGCACCGAGGGCCCGAAGACCGCCAGCGACCCGGCGGGCAGGCCGTCGCGCCCGAAGAACGGCGCGGCCACCGCGCTGGCGCCGCGTATCAGTTCGTCCTCGCTGGTGGCAAAGCCGCTGCGGCGCACCTTGGCGAGTTCGGCCAGGAAGGCCTGGCGCCGGGCGCTGGAGAGAGCCGGGTCGAGGAACGGCCCGGGATCCGGCAGGAAGCCCAGGATGGCGCGGCCGCTGGCGCCGCGGAAGATCTGTTCGCTGTAGCCCACACCGCGCCGGAAACTCAGTGGCTGCGGACTGGGAAGTTCGGCGGCGCACACCCGCTGGCCCCCGCGATGCAGCAGCAGCGAGACGGTCTCCTGCGTGGTCTCCCACAGGCTGCGCATCATGGGCTCGGCCACCGCGGCGATGTCCGAGCGCGATACCCACAGGTGCGCCAGGCGGGCCACCGAGGGCCCCAGCGAGAAACGCTGCGGGTTGCCGCTGGAGACGATGAAGTCCTTCTGCTCCAGGGTCTGCAGCAGGCGATAGAGCGTGGGCCGGCTCAGGTCGACCCGCTTGAGGAGTTCCCCGGCACTCAGCGCCTGGTCGGCCGCGTCGAAGGCGAGCAGGACGTCCAGCGCGCGCTCGACTGCGCGCACTCCGTCTCCCGTCTTCTCTGTCTGTGCCACGTGGTTGCTGGATGGAACTGCGTCGCGGGCCAATGTAGCAGAAGGCCCGCCCTGCCCCGCCCCCTCAGGCCCGCTCGATCAGCGGCCGGCCGGGTGCGACCGCGAAGCGCGCCAGCGTCTCCACGCGCGCGTCCGGGCGCGTCGCATCGTCCAGCGTGCGCAGGGTGGTCGTGAGGCCCGAGGGCGTGAACTCGCACAGGCCGTAGCCACGCCGGCTCGCGTCGGCGAAGACGAAGTGCGGGTTGTCGGCCAGGCGCTGCGCCGTCACGCGGGCGCTCGAATTCGCGCGGGACGAGATGCTGGTGCCGCAGAACTCGACCCCGATGGCCGGGCTGTCGGGCCGCGCGTAATCGGCCTTCACATGGCCGACCCAGTTCTCGTGCACGTCGCCGCCCAGAACCACCGGGTTGGCGACCCGGTGCCGCTGCAGCGAATCGGTGAGCCGCCGGCGCGCGGGCCCGTAGCCGTCCCAGCCGTCGTTCCACAGACGCTCGCCCGGGCCGGGCAGGTTGTCGCGCCGTCCGAACAGGCCCTGCTGTCCCAGCACCGTCCATCCCGGGCCGCCCGCCGCGAACGCCGCGTCGAGCCAGCGCTCCTGCGCGGCCCCCAGCATGGTGCGCGCCGGGTCGTCCCAGGCCTCGCAGCCCGCCGGGTCGATCGCGCCACTGGGCCGCTGGGGTGTGCCGCACACCTGCGGGTCGCGGAACTGGCGCGTGTCCAGCATCAGCAGGTCGGCCAGACGGCCGTAGCGATAGCGCTCGTGCAGGCGCACGCCGATGCCCGAGAGGGCACGCATGAAGGCCGAAGCCCGCAGGGGCATGTGCTCGTAGTAGGCCTGGTAGGCCGCGTTGCGCCGGGCGAGGAAATCGTCCACGCCGTTGAGGCCCGCAGGTCGGTTGTCGCCCGCGTGCACACCGGCGTAGTCGTTCTGCACCTCGTGGTCGTCCCAGGTCACCAGCCAGGGGCAGGCTGCATGCATGGCCTGCAGCTGCGGGTCGCTGCGATAGAGGGCGTGACGCTCGCGGTAGTCGGCCAGCGTGAGGACCCGCGCCAGCGTCGGGAAGTTGCGCACCGCGGCGGCGGCGTTGGGGTATTCGTAGATGTAATCGCCCAGGAACATGACGAGATCGGGATCGTCCTCGCGCATGTGGCGGTAGGCCGCATAGTGGCCATGCTCCCAGCGCTGGCAGGAGGCGTAGGCCAGGCGCAGGCGCTTCACCGCCGCCTGCGGGGCGGGCAGTGTGCGGGTGCGGCCGGCGGGGCTGACCACACCCCCGGCGATGAAGCGATAGAAATACCAGCGGTCCGGCGCCAGCCCCTGCACCTCCACGTGCACGCTGTGCGCCAGGTCCGCGCTGGCCACGGCCTCGCCGCGTTGCACCACCTGCGCGAAGGCCTCGTCATGCGCCACCTCCCACCGCACGGCCAGCGGCGGCTCGCCCAGGCTGTCCAGGAGGCCGGGAGCGACCAGGCGCGTCCAGAGCACCACACCGTCCGGCGCCGGCGAGCCGCTGGCCACGCCCAGCGCGAAGGGATCGAAGGACCAGCGCCGCTGGGCCCAGGCGCCACGGGGCAGCCAGGCGCCGGCGGCACACGCAGCGGCGACCTGCAGAAGGCGGCGGCGGTCCGCCAGGTGCGGAAGGTGGAGGCGGCGGGGAGCGTTCATGGGCCGGCCGATTATGGTGGGCCGGTATCTGCCGCGCAGGCCATGCGGGCCGCTCGGTCCGGTCTGCCTGCGTGCGCCGGGCGGCGGCCTCAGGCCTTGGGCATCTGCGCCTGCTTGCGATCGGCCACCACCTTCTGCGCGGAGGGACGCTCGCCCACCAGCTTCAGGTAGGCCTTGCAGTCCACGCCCGCGGCGATCAGCAGGTCCTCGCCATAGACGGACCTGGTCACCATTCCGACCAGCGGCAGTGTGTTGAAGGCCGAGAGGTCGGCCTGGGTGAAGGTCTCGCCGGCCACATAGGGCGCGAAGCGTGCCAGTTGCTTGAAGCCCTGGATCATGCGTTCGAGCTGCTTGCGGATGCGGGCCAGGTTCTCGGGGGGCAGCGCGGGCGCGCCGAAGAAGGCCATGCCATAGAGCTGGCGCGCGGTGATCTCCAGGTGCCAGTCGATGAAGGTGGTGAGCTCACGCACCTTCGCCGCGGCGTAGGGGTCCGCCGGGAGCAGCGGCGGCGTCGGGTAGGTGTCCTCGATCCAGTCGACGATCACCTGGCTCTCGCACAGCGTGCCGTGGGGCGTGGTGAGGTAGGGGATCTTCTTCAGCGGCGAGGCGGCCTGCATGCCGTCGGAGGGCTTCTGCGGCGCGTCGTAGGCCTCGGCAAAGGGCACGCCCTTTTCCAGCAAGGCCATCTTGACCTTGTTGTAGTAGTTGGACACGGCAAAGCCATGCAGGGTGATGGTCATGGGA
>JACCED011351728.1_pt1 | contig 11762 bp, 10 predicted proteins | sample 7455021 | NCBI WGS metagenome assembly JACCED01 (sample SAMN15323456, study PRJNA562643) | freshwater metagenome | isolation source: river surface water | place: USA:Blue River Watershed | collected 2017-08-19
CGAGCAAATTCGGATTTGGCAATTCTCATAATTTTCCCTGGCGAAACGTATTCGAGAAATTAATGTATTTGATGGGACACGGGCGCCGAGGTCGATGCATCTCCAGCAAGTTCCTGCTTTGCGGCAAACTCGAAATACAGCGAACTTACCACCACACGGACATACTCAGTGACTTCCATATAGTCAGCTTCTGCGCTGGGCTCTCCCTCTTCGTCGTCAGCCTGAATTTGTACGATATCCGCAAGATCACGCAACATCTCCTCAGCTTCCTCGGAAATTTCGCGCTTACCTTGATGATCCACACTGCCAAATCCAGTCAAGAAACCGTGACACCATTCACTTAACGCACGCACTCGCTCGCCCAGTAGGTTATCGTCATCCGGCAGCATTAATTTTAGATTAAGTTCGCCCTGCAATTGGCTGTTAGTACTGTGGTAGAGACGGCTGAGTGCAAGGCGCACCTGCTCATCAGGTGCGGCGACAAAATCGAGAAACTCAACGGCATCCAACAGCCAATTAATTTCAGGTAAGTGAGCACCGCCCGAAAGTTTGCCACAGAGTAAACCGTGCAATTCAGAGGGGCTGTTCAAAGTGCCAAGGGGCGCTAAAAGGTTGGCGAGATCGTCGAAATTCAAGGGGGATTGCAGGTAATCTTCAGCAGTTGTGGTCATGGAAAGCCTCTATCTATCGCTATTGGCAAATGCTACCACGATTGCAGCCCAGGTCTCTGCAAAGATTTTATATAGCCAATTCGTCGATTGATCAGGCTCAAGTAAAACCTGTTTGTTAATCATTTAATAACAAACAACTTCTCGAATTCACATTAACTTGGACTGCGCAATTGACCGCCTGCCAAGCGCACAATATAGTGAGCTACCCGCGCTATATATTGGTTATTAATACATCATGTCTGACGATCTTTTACTCGCCCTGGAAACAAAGCTGGATAAGTTGATTCTGTTGTGCAATCGACTGCAGCAGGAAAATGCCGACTTAAAGGCTCGCGAAAGTGAATGGCAGCGCGAACGGGTGCGCCTGATTGAGAAGAACGAGCTGGCACGCAGTCGGGTTGAAGCCATGATCACCCATTTACGTAACCTGGATGCCGAATAAGCGGCCAAGTAATCGGGAGAAGTAGCACCAATGAGTAATGAAACTGTTTTTGTAAAAATTCTCGACAAAGAGTACCAGGTCGCCTGCCCGCGCGAAGAGCGCCAAGCGCTGATCGAATCAGCGCAGTTACTCGATGAGCGCATGAAGGCGATTCGCGGCACCGGCGCAATTATTGGCCTTGAGCGCATAGCGGTTATGGCTGCCCTGAACTTGAGTCACGAGCTGCTGCAGGCTCGTCATTCTGGTGGTGGTGGCTCTGCCAGCCAAGTGGATTTGCTGCGCTTAAACGAAAAGCTGGATCGCAGTTTGGCTGGTCTAACAGATTAGGCAACGGTTCCCGGCCTCGAATAAAGCCCGCTTCAGCGGGCTTTATTTTTGCGCTGAACTGCCTTAAAGACGATTTGTCCTCGATGCTGTTCGCAAAGCCCTCTTGAAGGGTATTTACTTGATTAGCGTGTATATTGCTGATAAGCAAAGATTTTGGTTTTTTACCAGCCCTGTTTAAGACGATTAATTGCTAACCGATTATACAACCCAAGCATAATTTCATTTGCGAAAGCCCGGTAACCTTGGGTTATACTGGCGCCACGCCCTGGAATGTTTGCAATCCGACAATGTCCTTGAGCCGATAAATGTTAGCCCGGCAGTATCTCGTTTGAGCTTGGTGTGCATGTCCGCCTGACGGAAAGCCTAAAAAGCCACAGGTATCGCCACCTTGAACCTTAGGGTTCAAGGCCAGCTTGGTAGCGGCATTTCGGGGTCTCTTATTTCTCCTTTTCTCCTCATTTTTTCCGTTTAAGGCTGTGTATGGCCGATGATCTTAGTTATCCCAAGGATCAAGCCAAAGCGCAACTGCGCACCTATTTACGTCAGCGTCGCCGCGCACTTACCCCACAACAGCAAACTCATGCTTCAGCTTTACTCTTGCGGCACCTGATGCAATTTCCAGCCTTTATGCGCGGGCGCCACCTGGCGCTCTATATTGCCAATGATGGTGAAATCGACCCTGCCCCAATTGCCCAACAACTTTGGAAAATGGGCAAACGGGTATACCTGCCGGTTATTCACCCAGGTAGGGCGCGTGAAATGTGGTTTGTGGCTTTTACCGCCGATACGCCTTTGGTCCCCAATCACTTCGGCATACTCGAACCTGACTATCGCCTGACACACAAAATGCCGGCGCATTTATTGGATGTGGTCTTAATGCCGCTCGTGGGATTTGATCGACGCGGATCGCGTTTGGGGATGGGGGGCGGATTCTACGACTCTACATTCGCGTTTAAACAGCAGAAGCCGACCAGTAAACCACTATTGATTGGCCTTGCCCATAGCTGTCAGGAAGTGGATTCGCTCAGCACTGATAATTGGGATATTCCACTTGCAGCCATAGCTACCGAGTTGGAAGTACTGCGAATCCAAACCCTGTAAACAACAACTCCCGCCGAAGCGGGAGCTGTTTTCCAAATTCCGTTTACTGCGAACTATTCGGTGTTGGAGTCGAGAGCGGCCTCGGCAAAAGAAACCAGCGCATTAACATCCAACACTGTGATGCAGACTCCCAAGCAAAACAAAAAAATCACGACTGAGAGGACATCGACTTTCATAGCTGTACCTTACTTATTGCTACCTTGGCAGCTAAATCTTGCGCATTGTTACTGGAAAAACACACTTTGGATCTTCCACCACAAATCAGCACAGGTAAAAAAGCAATCTGGCAGTGGCTTATCCTAATAATAGGCAGGGTATCTATGGAATGAAACCCGCGACACGCCAATTGAAACGACAATTTAATCAAAAACTCTCAAAAATCAGCAGTTTTCCCGTTTTTCTTAGCGTTTTACATGAGGAAGTGAAGCGCGGAGAGACCCCAGCCACCTGCGCCGGGTATTGGCAGGAGTTAATTACTTGGTTGCGGTGATCGATCGACTCCTGAATGCTCCCAACCGAATACGTACCAGCGTGTCGCTCGCCTGCACTTTGTGATTGCCAGTGTAGGTTCTCCAACTGACACCCTGATCGACACTGTACTCCAGCGTTAATCCAGGCATTGAGCTGTTTGCCTTGAGCTCTCCATCATCCACGATTGCGCCCGGCGGTGGCAGATAGAAGCCAACGCCATATAGTGCCAGTTTGGGCAACTCTTTGATGGCGATTTGCACCGCGAATGCGGCCCAAGCGGCAGCGCGTTCATCCAGGTTCGGCATATCGCCTTCCCAGGATGCTCTATGCCACGCCCGTTCAGCCAGTGGTATCAGGCGCGGAAAAATCATCTCTTCCAATTGCTGTCCAGTACGGATGGTTTCGCTCCATACCTGCCCTTGGAGGCCGCGCAGGTTTTCCGGTTTTTCCAGCTCGGGAAGGGCGCGCCCGACCAATGCTTCCAAGTTTTTGATCGGCGTCCCCATTAGAGTTTTATCAGCATTTGCGTAGAGGTTATCAGGCATAAAGCCAAAAACCTTTGCGGTGTCGGTGTAACGTGCCGCCCAGTAGTATCCGCGCTCTTGCGCGTGAGCTTCCTGAGGATGATCAAAATACAGATGTGTCGCGGGCGACAATATAGGTTCGTAACCCGCGTTCGCCAAACGATAGGGGCGATCAGCCACCCCCCACTCCCAGATGTTATCCCAGGTATTGGCTAACACATGTTGGTTGGCCAATTGGGCACGGTTGAAGGGTGTGTAAGGATCATACATTAGGCCATCCTCCCAGCCGGCGAGAGCCAAACCACGCCTGGCGGTAAGGGCCGAAATCCTACCCACGAAATAGGGTTTAAGGTCAGCAACACCAGCAACGCCAGGTTCACCTCTGGCAATTAGCGCATCACAGGCCGGAGAGCCAGCCCAAGCACCGGCGCCGACTTCGTCTCCCCCCATGTGGAACGTCCGGAGTTTGGTTCCGGCGGAGCGATACATTTGCTGTAATTCATAAATCACTTTATCGGCAAAGGCATAGGTGGACTGCAAGCAGACATTGATCGAGTTGTCGGTATAACTTTGCACACTGATGTAGCGAGATTGATCCAATGGATCGGAAAGTAAATACTGTTCTGCTTGGGCTTTTTTGCCCGCGTTGAACAGTTTGTGGTAGCGCGCTTCCATGGATTTCACCGCGGCGCGGGCATGGCCAGGCATATCAATTTCAGGGACTACTTCGATATGGCGCGCGCTGGCATATTTTAAAATGTCGATAAAATCAGCCACTGAATAAAAGCCATTCCCCGAACCGCTTTTGTGAGGGCCGGTGCCAAGCTGCGTGAGTAGACAGCTTTGCTCGGAGAGATCAAAACAGCGATGCGCACCTATCTCGGTTAACTCTGGCAAGCCCGGAATTTGAATTCGCCAACCTTCATCGTCCGTCAAATGTAAATGCAATTTATTCAGTTTGTAGCGCGCCATTTGCTCGATCAAACGCAGGGTATATTCCTTGCCATGAAAATTGCGGCTCATATCGTAGTGCATTCCGCGCCAGGGATATCGGGGCGAATCGACCACCTTGAGTTGGGGAATGGGGTAACTGCTCGCCATTTGTGCGGGCAGCAAGCTCAGCAAGCTTTGAATACCATAGAAAGCACCAGCATTGCCGCCACCTACGATGACCATTTTATCGGCGCTGATAGTCAGCCGGTAAGCTTCCTCATTCGCGATAGTATTATCGACTTTTACCTGGATAGTTTTGCTTAAAACGGGTGCATCTTCGGCTATCGACTTTAGCCTTAAGCCATAAACGTTTAATTGCGAGGCAAAATAATGCGCCTCAACCGCCAGCCTCCCGGCGAACTGAATGTGCCAGCTGCTATCCAGCACCACAGACTCTTTGCGGTATTCAACCTGAGCGGGCGTAGGAATAATTTTGGGGCCTGCATCAACCTTAAGCGCAGCAGTATTTACTGCCAAATTTTCGCGATAGCGAGTCGCAGCGGTTGCGATCGGATAGTCATCATTGCTTGCACGTAACTGCTGTTCAGGTTTGCTAAATGGCTCAACAAATTCCATCAGATTTTCGGTGTCGGTATTGGCAAAGACTGCTGCAACCAAACCAGGCTGGGCGATAAAGGCGCGCGGCATAAAATCTGTGTAGCTAACCAAAAAAGACCCGCAGGTATAGCGGAAATCCATGGTCGCATTTGCCGCTAAACCTTTAAATGCAGGGGTTGGCGAGAGCTCATGTAAATCGCCCTGTAGGTGGCGCAAGCGCAATCCATGCTCTTGCACACTATCGAGTTTGCGGATGGAGTGAAAATAAATACGCCAATCCCCCGGACCAGCCGGCAGCGCTGAAGTACCGGTGGAGACAATGATATGGGCCAGAGGTTTAGCCGCAAAATTATTGATGACGCCAAATTTAAGCGTCGTATGGCGGGCAATGTCGCTGAGTTGCTGCTGGCTTAAGTTGGCTGCACCAGCGTCTTGGACCACTGCGAGCGCGACAATGATGAGCCCAGAAACCGCGCAATAGTGTAGACGGGAAATATTCATTCATTGCTCTCCTGCCCAGCCGAATAAATCTAGCTTAAGGATAGACACGTCTGGAATGAACCTGCCAGCAAGAAAAAAGGGCGCCACAGCGCCCCGGTTGAATCAATTGCTCCCACTCCACTAGCCCAGAAAAAACTTGAAGGCCTCGTTTTGGGTTTCGTCCCAAAAGGGATAATTGAGCTCGCTTAAAAACGTCTTAAGTTCGGCGTAGTCTTTTTTCGGTACCTGCATTCCCACCAACACCCGCGCCGAGGCAGAACCGTGATTGCGATAGTGGAATAGCGAGATGTTCCAGCGCCCTGCCACTTTGGTAAGGAAGGTCATCAAGGCACCCGGGCGCTCGGGGAACTCAAAGCGATAAAGTACTTCGTCGGAAATCTGCGGAGCGTGACCGCCTACCAAATGACGGATATGTAACTTTGCCAGCTCATTTTCTGTCATGTCGACCAGGTCATAGCCTTGAGCGGTCAACTCAGCGACCAAATCTTCGCGATCTTTACCGCCGGCAGCTACCTGCACTCCCACAAAAATTTTGGCGTCCGTGGCATCGGCGTAACGATAGTTAAACTCGGTGACATTGCGCTTACCCAAGGCTTTGCAAAACTCCTTATAGGCACCTGGCCGCTCGGGAATGGTGACTGCGAGAATCGCCTCGCGCTGCTCGCCGATTTCGGTGCGCTCGCTGATATAGCGCAAACGGTCAAAATTAATGTTTGCCCCGCAGTCAATCGCCACGAGTGTCTGGCCGGTGATACCGTATTTGGCGACATACTTTTTCAAGCCGGCCACGCCGGTTGCGCCGGCAGGCTCGGCGATCGAACGGGTGTCTTCAAAGATATCCTTGATGCCCGCACAGATTTCATCGTTGCTAACGGTGATGCACTCATCCACCACTTTGCGCAGTACGCGGAAGGTTTCCTCGCCGATTTGGGCAACCGCAATACCATCGGCAAAAATACCCACTTGCGGCAATATCACGCGTTTTTTCTTTTCCATGGCCGCCATCAAGCAGGCGGATTCTTCCGATTCCACCGCGATAATTTTGGTTTCCGGGCGCAGGTATTTCACATAGGCGCCAATTCCCGCCGCCAATCCGCCACCGCCCACGGCGATAAAAATTGCATCGATTTTGCCCGGATACTGACGCAGGATTTCCATACCGATAGTGCCCTGGCCAGCGATAACTTCGGGGTCATCAAACGGATGTATATAGGTAAGGCCTTTCTCTTCCACCAGCTTTTTGGCGTGGGCGGAGGCCTCGTCATAGCTATCGCCGTGCAACACCACCTTGGCACCGCGCGCTTTGACCGCATCAACCTTAATTGCCGGTGTAGTGCGCGGCATAACGATGGTCGCCTTGATCCCCAAATGCTGGGAGCCCAGCGCAACACCCTGGGCATGGTTGCCCGCTGAAGCGCAAATTACCCCGCGGTTGCGCTCCTCCTCGGTCAGCTGCTGCAACTTGTTGTATGCGCCACGCAGTTTGAAGGAGAACACCGGCTGCAAGTCTTCACGCTTCAGGAACACTTTGTTGCCAGTACGCGCCGAAAGCAGGCGGGCTTCATCCAGCGGGGTTTCTATCGCCAAATCATAGATACGGGCGTTGAGGATTCGTTTTATATAGGTTTCTGGCATGATCGTTCTGGCATGTTTGAGTGAAAAAGTCGCGGCAGTGTAAACAATTTGGCCGCTGCTAGCACGGCGAATATCCGTATAATGGCGCAAGTTTTTCACCCCCTCCCAACCGCCCTCTCGCCAAGGGGACGGGGCCAGACTCCCACCCCGTTTTTAGGGGCAGGCTGAGGAAGGGTTAGCCACTAACAATCGAGACCACCATGACGCAAGATCAACTCAAACAAGCTGTCGCGCGCGCAGCCATCGAATACATCAAACCCAAGCTCTTTAATGACTCGATTATTGGGGTAGGCACAGGCTCTACCGCCAACTTTTTTATCGATTATCTAGGCGAGATCAAATCCCTGTTTGCCGGTGCTGTGGCCAGTTCGGATGCTTCAGCGGAGCGCCTGAAAAAGCTGGGTATCGACGTGCTGGATTGCAACTCCGTGAGCGAGTTGGTGGTGTATGTGGATGGTGCCGATGAGAGCAATGCCTACCTCCACTTGATCAAAGGCGGGGGCGCGGCACTTACGCGCGAGAAAATTGTGCGCGCCGTTTCCAAAGAATTCGTATGTATCGCCGATGGCAGCAAGTGGGTCGAGGTGCTGGGTAAATTCCCACTGCCGGTGGAAGTGATCCCTATGGCCCGCTCCTATGTCGCGCGCGAGTTGGTAAAGCTGGGTGGTACACCGGTATACCGCGAGGGCGTAGTAACTGACAACGGCAATGTCATTCTCGATGTCCACCATTTGCAAATTATCGCCCCGGTTGAATTGGAAAATCGCATCAACCAAATTACTGGCGTAGTTACCAACGGACTTTTTGCCGCCAAGGGTGCAGACGTACTCTTATTGGGCACTAACGACGGTGTGAAAACCCTTTTTCCACGCTAGCAAATCTCACAGGCTGATTTCGTCAGCGCGCGCGTGATTTTTTGTCGCCTATACTCGAAGGGTCTAAATTATTGGCCCTTCGAGGTTTCCTCCATGTTTTCTCTCTCCAGTATCCAAGGCCGCCTGTTAGTGTCGGTCGGCTTCGGCGTCGCACTCTTTGTCGCCATCAGCGCCTTAGCTATTGCCTTGCTGAATAACTCGATTAACAGCTACAACCAACTGGTTGAGGGGGCCATCGCCCACGAACGCAGTGTTAACCGCTTGAACTTCAACTTCAAAGTGCAGGTTCAAGAATGGAAAAACGTGCTTCTACGCGGTCAGGACCCCCAGAAGCTCAACCAATATTGGGGACAATTCCAAGAACTACACCGCAATATCGAGCGCGATGGAGAACAGCTTGCCAGGCATTTGGACGGCGAGAGCAAGCACAAACTGGAGGCCTTTTTAAGAGCCCACCAGCAACTACTACCCCGCTACCAGGCGGGCTTGGATGCCTTCAAGGCTGCCGACTTCAGCGCCGCCGCAGGCGATAAAGCAGTGGCTGGCATAGACCGGGAACCCAGCACCCTGCTCCAGGAAGCCGCGCAATTGATCAATGCCCAGGTCGTCAGAGAAACCTCTGAGAACTTTAACCAAAGCCACAAGATAGTACTCTGGGCCAATCTCGCCATTGTGTTGGGTGCTGTAGCCGTCGTGTTTTTAGTCATGATGATATTGCGTAAAAGCCTGCTCATTCCGCTGGCGCAGATTAATTCGCACCTCACTCAACTAGCCGAGGGCAACTTCCGCCAACCACTCCACTTTTCCGGCACCGGCGAGCTGGGGCGCTTAAGCTCCAGCATTCAACAAGTCCAACGGAGTATCGTTGACGTGATCAGCGCGGTTCAAAGTTCTATGCATAGCCTTAGCCAGGCATCCTCAGCCATAACACAAAGCTCATCCTCATTGGCCAGCTACGCCGATGATACCCACCACGCCACCGACCAGGTTTCAGCCGCCATCACTGAAATGAGCGCTACCGTGCAGGAAGTTGCCGGTAACGCCAGTGGTGCAGCCGAGGCCGCCCAATCAGCAGATGACAACGCCCGACACGGCATAAAAGTAATGGACAATACTCTTAATGCGATCAACTCATTGAGCTCCGAAGTCAATCATGTGGGCGCGGCAATGACCCAACTGGAAACTGACACCAGCAGAATTGGCAGTGTCCTGGACGTGATAAAAAGCGTTGCAGAGCAGACTAACCTACTCGCATTAAATGCTGCCATTGAAGCCGCCCGTGCGGGTGATCAAGGACGCGGTTTTGCGGTTGTGGCGGATGAGGTACGCTCACTGGCGAAACGCACCCAGGACTCCACAGCAGAGATCCAACAGATTATCGAAGCTGTGCAGCAAGGCGCCACCAGGGCCATGAATGCCATGAAGGTCAGCCAGGAAAAAACTAGCGTTACCCTGGACATGGCTGGAAAAGCTGGTCAATCCATTGGCCAAATCACCGAATCAATCTCATCGATTCTGGGGATGAACATGCAAATCGCGACGGCAGCAGAAGAGCAAAGCTACACCGCCGAAGAAATTAACAAGAATATTGTGAAAGTGGTGGGGCTGATCAGCAATTTGAATCGCGATGCGCAAAAAGCGGCGCAGATTGCCCAGCAACTGGACGGCACCGCAAGAGGCCTTGAGGCCCAGATAGCCCATTTCACGATTTAGCCGTTGCATGACCTACCGCGATAAAAAAACCGGGCGCAGTGCGCCCGGTTTTTCAACTAAACCCCGTAAAACTTACTTGCGGCGACGCAAACGAGTCAAGCCAAGCATCCCCAATCCGCTCAGCAACAGGACCAACAGAGAAGGTTCTGGCACTTCTTCAGTCTCAATTACCGGTGGAGTCCAGAAGAAACCATGAATTTCTCTCAGGCTAGTGTTGGTGTAAGACTTGGCATAGAGCGAGCCGTCAAATCCAGCCGCATCAAATACGTTAGCATTTGCCGCAATCACGGATCCACGCACTGCCATGTGGTTAAAATCTACGGTTGTGGCGTTGTAGAAGTTCCACAGGGTATTGGAATAATTCCAACCACCATTCAAGTTGGTATTCAACACATCCAAGTTGCCGGATACGTTGATAATGGCTTTGGTCGCCGAACCTAAAATCAACTCAATACCAGAGTTTTGGAAAAAAATGTCCGACGCATTCAGGTTGAACACAGCCAAACTGTCGGTACCTGTGTATTTCAATTTAACCTGATTGCCGTTAACACTTGCCGTAGCGTTTGCAGCCAGATTCTTGTAAGTCTCGGAAAGACTGGTCATCTCTCCCGACAGCGCTGTCTTTTTTGCTGACAAATCAACGCCGCCAGTTGTGCAGTTCACGCTGCCAACACACTCGATTTGCGCGCCCACGCTCTTTGTACCGTAGGATGCGGTCTCGCCGTGCATGATTTTCATCTGGCCACTGACATTACCGGCTACCTCAAGGCCGTCGAAACTCGCCGGATTCGCGGGGGTAAAATCTTTGTGGTTAAACTCGGACAGTTGGGTGGATGACAAATTGCCGCCCACGAAGGTTGCCCCTTCAACGTGAACAGCTCCCGTGAGGTTGCCGCTCAAAACCAGATTGTAATCCAGCAATCCTGCGCTTGCGGTCAGCGAGCACAGACTCAAACTGGATGCTGCTAACAGCTTGGAATAAATCTTCATAAAAATCCCCTTGCTTGTAGTGTCGTCTTATTACGCTTTTTAACTACAGCAGGAATTGTGCCTATTTTATTTTCTTCTTAAGTATCAATTATTCGCGCCATTTTTTGCTAAATGCATCACAAAATTATGTAAATTTAACCGACACGCCCTAAGCGACAAAAAAACCATCATTTTATTGATGAAAATTTTAATCGCCGTTTTTTTATGTGATTAATCCTTTTGCCGCCAAAAATTACCGGTCGAGGTGGTTTCTGAAGCTTACCTGTGCGGGGGAAACCTGTTACTGATACAACCTGGGAAGTTCAGCTTCAGAAAGGACATAGGGATTATCAAAAAATGCTTTGAAATTCTCTGCCGTGGCTTGACCGGTATAGGGCGCGTAAAACTGTTCGGTTTTTTCGCGTGCTCTGTTTGCATTGCGCCAGACCATCACATAGGTAATGAGCTGCGCGTCCGGGTCTGCCAATATTGGCGCCAGAATGCGATCCGTCCAGAGATTGGGAATTTTTACGCCGTTGTTACCGGTTTCGGTGAGCGCCGCAATTTTGTTACGTAGCTGTGCGATTTTGGAAATTCCTTTCAATGCGGCAGTAAAATGCGCGCGCTGGTCATCGGCACTGGCAGTGTTGGACTCGTGCCCCAGATCCCAATAGTTATCCAGCCCTATGACATCCACATATTCATCACCGGGATAGCCATAAAAATAACCGCTTTCGAATTTCGCCAGATCAATGCGGCTGCGATCGGGCGAGTAGGCAAAAATTACATTGTGCTGGTCTTTTTCATTGCGCAAGTATTTCACCGTGTATTGGTAAAGGGCGATGTAATCCTGCTCGCTCACATAACCTTTACCCCACCAGAACCAGTCGCCGTTGTGCTCGTGCCAAGGGCGGAAAATGATAGGAATATAGTGCTGCTTGCCCGCCGCATCTGCCACCACCAAGCCGTCATTAAAGGCGGC
>JACCED010578269.1_pt1 | contig 11760 bp, 10 predicted proteins | sample 7455021 | NCBI WGS metagenome assembly JACCED01 (sample SAMN15323456, study PRJNA562643) | freshwater metagenome | isolation source: river surface water | place: USA:Blue River Watershed | collected 2017-08-19
TCCAGAAGAGCGTAGGGATGGACAAGTTTTCTATGCAGATATCTTGGCGGAGCTAGATTTAGAGAGCGCATCTAATAGTGATGATTTGAACGACACTGTTGATTACGGCGCCATAGTTGATTTAGTGACTGAAGATATTGAAAGCGACCCTTGCCAATTGATCGAACATCTAGGTGGTCGAATCGCAGATCGAATTCTCTTCGAATTTCATAAAATCAACCGTGTTGCAGTAACAATCCACAAACCTAGCGCTCCAGTAAATGGAAATGTTTTGGATATTGCAGTAACCATAGAGCGCCTTAGATGAAAGCAGTTATTGCACTTGGTTCAAATATTGGTGACACCAAGGCAAATCTCGATTTAGCGCTGAAACTGTTGCGTGAAGCGACCGATGTAAAACAAGTCTCAAGTTATTACTCGACTAAACCAGTTGGCTACACCGACCAACCGGATTTTCTAAATGCGGTCTGCATCATCGAAAGTGAACTACCTGCAATGGCGTTTTTGGCGATGTTGCAAGGTATTGAGAAAGGTATGGGTAGAGAGCGAACAATTAAATGGGGCCCGCGGACAATTGATTTGGACATCATCCAGTACGGAGATTTGATCTCTAAAGCAGAGGAGCTAACGCTTCCTCATCCAAGAGCACATGAGCGAAAGTTCGTACTTGAGCCATGGCATGAGATCGAACCAGATGCCATCTTGCTAACTCATGGCAAGATCTCAGATTTATTAAATTCAATTTAACGAAATACAGTAGACTTACTGACGTACCCGGTACCCAAGTTGGACTGGAGTTTTAAAGATGAGCATTACGGGATTTGTCCCGACCATGGGTGCGTTGCATGCTGGCCATGCTGCGCTCATTAAAGCTGCGCGTAGTCGCAGTGAAAAAGTAATTGTTAGCGTATTCGTCAACCCCCTTCAATTTAACGACCCAGATGATTTAAAGAAATATCCACGCACACCAGATGCAGATCGTGAAATTGCGATTGCGGCAGGAGCAAGTGAAGTTTGGTTTCCTACATATGAAGAGATCTATCCAAATAATCCAACGCTAATAGAGGCAGGTCCAGTTGGTAGCTTATTTGAAGGCGCATCAAGACCTGGTCACTTCACCGGAATGCTTACCGTTGTAAAGCGTCTATTTGATTTGGTGAAACCAGATTTTGCAGTATTTGGTGAGAAGGATTTTCAACAACTCTTCTTGATTAAAGAGATGGTCTCCAAATTTGATTTACCAATCGACATCGTGGCTCATCCAATTGTCCGTGAGGTAGATGGTTTAGCAATGTCCTCTAGAAATGTGCGTCTATCTGCGGAAGATCGCCAAAGAGCTTTGATTATTTACAAAGCACTCATGGCTGGTCGTGATCAGATGCAGCAAGTTTTAGATAGCGAACCGGCGTGGAAGACAGATTATGCGACAGTAATTAACCCAGAGAATTTCAAAGAAGAGTTAGCACCAAAACAGCGAGCGATTATTGCGGGCTGGATTGGTGGAGTTCGTTTAATAGACAACATGGAGCTGAGGTAAATCATGCTACTTACAATCGATGTCGGAAATACCAACACAGTATTGGGAACATTTCTCGGCGAAGACTTAGTACATTCGTGGCGCGTCAAAACTGATCCACGGAGCACGGCAGATGAATTATGGCTGCAGATGCGCGCTTTGGTTGAAGGAATTGATATCTCCGGTTTATCAATCTGTTCAACAGTTCCAGCGACGCTTCGTGAGATTCGTACGATGATCTCTACTTACTTTTCAGATACTCCTACCACCATTGTTGAACCAGGAATTAAAACCGGTGTGCCACTTTTGGTTGATAATCCAAAAGAGATTGGAGCAGATCGAATCGTAAATACTTTGGCAGCGCATACCTTGTTTGGCGGACCCGCAATTGTGGTTGATTTTGGTACCTCTACCAATTTAGACGTGGTCTCGCCAAAAGGAGAGTTCCTAGGTGGTGCACTTGCACCTGGTATTGAAATCTCAGTCGATGCGCTTGCACAACGCGCTGCACAACTTAGAAAAGTTGAATTGATTCAGCCACGTTCGGTGATTGGAAAGAACACGGTAGAGGCGCTGCAATCCGGAACCATCTATGGCTTTGCTGGCCAAGTGGATGGTTTGGTAACTCGAATATCAGAGGAGTTAGAAGCGCAATACAAAGAGCAACCAACCGTTATCGCAACTGGTGGATTGGCCCCACTGATTTTTGGTGTTGCAGATACTTTGGACGAACATGAGCCCGATTTAACTCTGATTGGCCTTCGCTTAATTCACGAGAGAAATCAGTAATTGGATAGACTTTCGCACAATATGAGCGAACATGTAGACCAAACCGATTCTGATCTGCCCGAACAGCTGCGGATTCGTCGCGAGAAGCGCGATCGAATTATCGAATCCGGTAAAGAGGCCTACCCAGTTTCGGTGCCTCGGACAAAAACCTTGGCTGAGATTCGAAGCAAATATGAAGGTCTAGCAATTGATGTTGCTACCGGAGATATCGAATCTGTAACCGGAAGAATCATCTTTAAGCGAGATACTGGAAAGCTTTGCTTTGCCAATTTACGCGAAGGTGATGGCACTGAACTTCAAGTGATGTTATCTCTGGATAAAGTCGGTCAAGATCAATTAGATGCTTGGAAAGCAGATATCGATTTAGGAGATATCGTTTCTTTGACTGGTGAAGTAATAACTTCAAAGCGCGGCGAGCTATCGATTTTGGCAAATACCTTTATGTTGGCATCAAAATCGCTTCGACCATTGCCTGTCGAACATAAACCATTAAATGAAGAGACCAGAGTTCGCCAACGCTATGTAGATTTGATTGTCAGGCCACAAGCTCGTGAAATGGCCCGCATTAGACCAAAGGTCATGAATTCTCTTCGCAATACCTTTGCCAGCCATGATTTTCTAGAGGTAGAAACCCCGATGTTGCAGGTGATGCATGGTGGCGCAGCAGCGCGTCCATTTAAGACGCACTCCAATGCTTACGACATCCCACTCTTCTTACGTATTGCACCAGAGCTTTTTTTGAAGCGTTGTGTAGTTGGCGGAATCGAACGGGTATTTGAAATCAATCGTAATTTCCGCAATGAGGGAGCCGATTCAAGTCACTCGCCAGAGTTTGCAATGATTGAGTCTTATCAAGCCTACGGAGATTGGCGCACGATTGCGGATTTAACTAAGCAGTTAGTTCAAAATGCTGCGAAGGATGTATTTGGTACCCATGTAGTTACACATCATGACGGTCGCCAATTTGATCTTGGCGGCGATTGGGCTGAAGTCTCTCTCTACGAAGTTATTTCAAATGGAGTTGGCCAAGAGGTAACGGCACTTACTCCATACGCAGAGCTAAAGAAGATCGCAGATAATTTAGGGATGAAAGTCGACCCTAAATGGATCACGGGCAAGTTAGCTGAAGAGATCTTTGAACATGTCGGCAAAGAGAACCTAATAAAGCCAACCTTTGTAATGGGTTTCCCAGTGGATACCTCGCCGCTAGTTCGCCAACATCGCGAAATCCCAGGCACAGTAGAGAAGTGGGATCTTTATGTCGATGGATTTGAGTTAGCAACTGGTTATTCAGAGTTAGTTGATCCAGTTATTCAACGCGAACGTTTAGTAGAGCAATCAAGGCTTGCTGCAAAGGGCGATGAAGAGGCGATGCCACTTGATGAAGATTTCTTACGTGCGATGGAGTTTGGAATGCCACCTATGGGCGGTATGGGAATGGGCGCTGATCGATTATTGATGGCGCTCACCGGACTTGGAATTCGTGAAACTATTCTCTTTCCATTGGTTAAGCCAGAGCACGATTAAGGTAATTACGGTTATTTAAATGTCTATCGAGGTACGCGCTGCTAAAACTTCGGATGTAAAAGGAATCCGACAGTTAATAGATTTATATGCACCGCAACGCAGAATTCTCTCCAAGGAGACAGTAACGCTCTACGAATCTGTTCAAGAATTTGTAGTAGCGGTAGAGGGTGATGTGGTAGTTGGTTGCGGCGCGTTACACGTGCTCTGGGAAGATGTGGCAGAAGTTCGTACCGTCGCAGTTTCAGAAGAGCTACGCGGAAAAGGTGTAGGACATCAGATTCTTGAAAAATTAATTGAACGCGCAAAAACTCTTGGAGTGCGAAAGATTTTCTGTCTAACATTTGAGACAGAATTCTTTGGTCGACATGGATTTACAGAAATCCAAGGTGCGCCAGTTGAGCCTGAGGTCTATCAACAACTTCTACGCTCTTATGACGAAGGTATTGCAGAGTTGCTCGATCTTGAGTCCTCTAAGCCCAATACCTTGGGCAATACCCGGATGGTCAAGGTACTTTAGAGAGCTTTACCCGAAATTTAGGGGTAAAAGCGGGGAATTTGCCCAATATATAGGGGCATAAAAATCCCCCCGAATTGGTTAGGCTATTTGCAACCAAGGAGGTTCCATCAGATGTTTGAGCGTTTTACAGATCGAGCTCGTCGCGTAGTAGTACTGGCACAAGAAGAGGCTCGCCTGCTCAATCACAATTACATTGGTACTGAGCACATTCTGCTTGGACTAATTCATGAAGGTGAAGGCGTTGCAGCGAAAGCGCTCGAATCTCTCGGAATCTCACTTGATGCAGTTCGTGGACAGGTCGAAGAGATTATCGGCCAAGGACAACAAGCACCATCTGGACATATTCCATTTACTCCACGTGCAAAGAAAGTTTTAGAGCTATCGCTTCGTGAAGCGTTGCAACTTGGCCACAATTACATTGGCACCGAACATATTCTCCTTGGATTAATCCGCGAAGGTGAAGGCGTTGCTGCACAAGTATTGGTAAAGCTTGGTGCAGATTTAAATCGTGTACGTCAACAAGTTATTCAATTGCTCTCTGGTTACCAAGGTAAAGAGCCAGCAACTCAAGGTGGTCCAGCAGAAGGCACTCCTGCATCATCAACAATCCTTGATCAATTTGGTCGTAACTTAACTCAAGCAGCTCGCGAAGGTAAGTTAGATCCAGTTATTGGTCGCGACACTGAGATCGAGCGCGTTATGCAAGTGCTCTCTCGTCGCACCAAGAACAATCCAGTCTTAATTGGAGAACCAGGTGTAGGTAAGACCGCAGTCGTTGAAGGACTTGCTCAAGCAATTGTCCGAAACGATGTTCCTGAGACTCTAAAAGATAAGCAGCTTTATTCATTGGACCTTGGCGCACTTGTTGCGGGTTCACGTTATCGCGGTGATTTCGAAGAGCGTTTGAAGAAAGTGCTAAAAGAGATCAAAACTCGCGGAGATATCATCATCTTTATCGATGAGATTCATACGCTTGTCGGCGCTGGCGCAGCAGAAGGCGCGATTGATGCCGCTTCAATTTTGAAGCCGATGTTGGCTCGCGGTGAGCTCCAAACAATTGGTGCAACCACTCTTGATGAGTATCGCAAGCACCTTGAGAAAGATGCAGCGCTAGAGCGTCGATTCCAACCAATCCAAGTCAAAGAGCCTTCGATCGCACATACCATCGAGATTCTTAAGGGGCTTCGCGATCGCTACGAGACACATCACCGAGTTTCAATTACAGATGGCGCGCTATCAGCTGCGGCTAATTATGCAGATCGCTACATATCAGATCGTTTCTTGCCAGATAAGGCGATTGATTTGATCGATGAAGCAGGATCACGCCTTCGCATTAAGCGTATGACTGTGCCACCTGAGATTCGCGAATATGACGATCGCATTGCAAATGTCCGCCGTGAAAAAGAATCTGCGATTGATGGCCAAGATTTTGAGAAGGCAGCAAAGCTTCGCGATGATGAGAAGAATCTAATCAACGAACGCCAAGAGAAAGAGAAGGCCTGGAAAGATGGCGCTCTTGATCAAGTCACCGAAGTTGATGAAGAGCTAATCGCACAAGTTCTATCTGCATCAACCGGTATTCCAGTCTTTAAGTTAACTGAAGAAGAGACTGCGCGCTTACTTCGTATGGAAGACGAATTACATAAGCGCGTCATCGGACAAGAGCAGGCGATCAAAGCGCTTTCACAAGCGATTCGCCGTACTCGCGCTGGGTTGAAGGATCCACGTCGTCCTGGTGGATCATTTATCTTCGCAGGTCCATCTGGCGTTGGTAAGACCGAACTTTCACGTACTCTTGCATCATTCTTATTTGGCGATGAAGATGCGTTGATTCAATTGGATATGTCTGAATATTCAGAGCGCCACACTGCATCTCGACTATTTGGTGCACCTCCAGGATATGTCGGTTACGACGAAGGTGGACAGTTAACGGAAAAAGTACGCCGTCGCCCATTCTCAGTAGTGCTCTTCGATGAGATCGAAAAAGCACACCCAGATATCTTCAACTCATTACTTCCAGTTCTAGAAGATGGTCGCCTAACTGATTCACAAGGTCGCACCGTCGACTTCAAGAACACCATCATCATCATGACTACCAACTTAGGTACTCGCGATATCTCAAAGAGTTTGGGACTTGGATTTGCTAACTCTGAAGATGTTCTAACTAACTACGAACGCATGAAGGCAAAGGTAAGTGATGAGCTTAAGAATCACTTCCGCCCAGAGTTCCTAAACCGTATTGACGATGTCATCGTCTTCCACCAGCTAAATCAAGAGCAGATCATCGAAATCGTAGATTTGATGATTGCAAATCTTGATAAGCGTTTACAGGCAAAAGATATGGGCATCGAATTGACCACAAATGCAAAGGTCTTACTTGCAAAACGTGGTTACGACCCATTGCTTGGCGCTCGTCCGCTACGTCGCGAAATCCAACGCGATATCGAAGATGCGCTATCAGAGCGAATTCTCTTCAACGAATTGAAGCCAGGCGAGATTGTCTTGGTAGACGTTGAAGGCGAAGGCGCAGATGCTGTGTTTACCTTTAAAGGTGAACGTAAAGGTGGAACACCAGATACGCCGGAAGCGCTAGAACCAGAAGCGATTTAAATCTTTACTTTGGTTATTGCTTGATCGATTCTGGAAACTTCGACTATCTCCATACCAGGTAATTTAACTTCGCTACCTGCAGGAACCAGCGCACGCTTGAAACCTAAACGATGCGCCTCTTCGAGCCTACGTTGCACACCAGAAACTTTGCGGATTTCGCCTGCCAATCCAACTTCTCCAACTGCAATTAGATCTGCGGGTAGCGCTAAGCCTTTGGCTGCGGAGGCAATTGCAAGCGCCGCTGCAAGATCTGCAGCGGGTTCGGACATCTTCATTCCGCCGACTGTTGCCACATAAACATCGCGACCAGATAAACGAATATTTGCGCGGAGTTCTAGCACTGCCAGAGTCATTGATGTGCGAGATGAATCCATACCGCTAGTTACGCGACGGGCGTTGCCGTAATCATTTTCGCGACCAGCGCTAACTAAAGCTTGAATCTCAGCAAGTAGTGGTCTGCGCCCTTCGAGCGTCACGGTCACGCAAGTACCAGGTACTGGTTCGGTGTGACGAGACGTAAATAAACCAGTTGGATCTGCAACCCCGTGAATTCCGGAGTCGTTCATATCAAAACAACCAACTTCATCAGATGCACCAAAGCGATTCTTGATCGCTCTGATTAAACGTAGCCTTGAGTGGCGTTCGCCTTCGAAATTTAAAACAACATCCACAATATGTTCGAGTAGGCGAGGGCCGGCAATCGAACCATCTTTGGTTACATGTCCAACTAATAGCAGAGCAATATCACGTTCTTTGCAGATACGAATTAGCGCTGCTGCAACTTCGCGAACTTGAGTAACGCCACCAGGTGCGCCTTCTACGGTAGTTGATCCGATAGTTTGAATTGAATCGATGATTAAAAGTTCAGGTTTTACAGAATCGATATGCGCAATTACTGCTCCTAAATCAGTTTCGGAGGCAAGCCAGAGATTTTGATTGAGCGCATTGATGCGCTCTGCACGTAAGCGAACTTGAGATGCGCTCTCTTCGCCAGATATATAAAGAGTATGTACACCGTTAGTGGCCACTTGCGAAGCGACGCTGAGTAATAAAGTGGATTTTCCGACGCCTGGTTCTCCGGCGAGCAAGATGGCTGCGCCAGGAACGATGCCACCACCTAAAACGCGATCTAATTCGTCGATTTTGGTGGGGCGTGCAGTTGCACTTGCTAGATCTACCTCTGAAATTGGCGTCGCAGGTTGTGAAACATGGCCGGCAACTAAAGATAATTTCTTTGGCGCACCAATCTCTTCAACGCTACCCCAAGCTTGGCATTCACCGCAGCGACCAACCCATTTGGTACTAGTCCAGCCACATTCGGCGCATTTAAAGGGATCTGATTTTGGCTTTGCCACGAAGCGAACTTTAGTGTGAAGCGGCGACAGTTGCTGGGTGTTGAATTACAAAGAGCGGCAGAGATTTCGCTTTAGCAAGGGCGATACCCTCCATACGTTTATCGCAGATCTCTTTGAGGATCGCATAATTATTCTCGCCCATCAGCGCTTTGAGCTCCGCAGAGTTAGATAAATAGACCGGTTCTTTGCCTACGTGCGCATCGGAGTCACTTGAGCAATACCAATCGAAATCTTCTCCGCCATCGCCCCATGCAAGTCTTTCGTATTCACCAATCACAGTGACTGCATATTCGCGCTCGCCAACTTCGCGTACTTCAAAGGAGCGTCGGATTGGTAGCTGCCAGCAAACATCTGGTTTTACATCCAAGAAGTGCGAACCTTCTTTAAGCGCTAAATGGTGTAACACGCATCCGAAGGTTCCGAATTCATCTTTTCGATTTAAGAAGATACAAGAACCATTTACAGTTCTGGTTTTCCTCTCCTTATCTTCGTCAACTTCGGAGATCTCAAATTTTCCTTTTTTATGAGCTTCATCATAAAACTGCCACATATCAGGAGTTAGACGTTTTGCTGCTTTGATAACTCGAAGTTCGTCGGCCTCATCTGAATACATGGCGCCTTCAGTGCAGCATCCACTATTTGGTTGATCCTTAAAAACGCCTTTGCAACCATCGCCATAAACACAGGTCCAATTTGAGGTGAGCCAAGTGAGATCACATTTGTAAATCTGCTCATCATCTTCTGGGTCAGTGAACTCAACCCAATCGCGAGCAAAACCTGCTGAGACTTCAGACATAGAGCGAAAGACTACGCTTAATTGCTTAGTAATGCACATCGTTAATCATCGCTGATTATCAATCTGATTTAAGTAAACTATCGCCATGAGCTTTAAGCAAATATCGATAATTGGCGCTGGCGTGATGGGTGAAGCGTTGATATCTGCATTGATTAAAGCCGGTCATTCACCTGAAAATATTCAGATTCTTGAGAAGCGAGTAGATCGAGCCAAAGAATTACAGAGCAGATACTCAATCAAAATCGGCAGTGATTTGGCTGATAGCGATGCGGTATTGCTGGTAGTAAAACCACAAGATCTCACTGGAGTGCTAGCTGAAATAAATGGCAAGCTCCCAAATACCGCTCTGGTAATTTCTTTTGTAGCAGGTAAGAAGATCGCAACGATTTCAGATGGCTTAGGTGGCAAGAATCCAGTCGTTCGGGTCATGCCAAACACACCAACTTTGATTGGTGCGGGTGCAGCCGGATATTCATTTGGCTCAGACGTTAGCCAAAACCAGAAGAGTTTCGTGATCGATCTATTGAATTCTGCCGGAGTAGCTACCGAAGTTCCTGAAGAGTTACAAGATGCGGTAACTGCAACCAGCGGCTCTGGTCCAGCTTATTTCTTTGCATTTGTGGAAGCGATGATTGCTGGTGCTAAAGAGTTAGGCCTTTCAGATGAAGTTGCCACCCAATTAACGGTTCAAACAATGATAGGTGCCGCGAAACTTTTAGAAACCTCAGGTAAGAGTGCAACCACATTACGCGAAAATGTAACCAGCCCAAACGGAACTACATTTGCAGCCTTGCAATCATTTAAATCAGAGGATTTGGAGCGAATCGTTGCAAAAGCTATGAAGGCAGCACGTGACCGCTCAATCGAATTGAGCTAAATGAAGCGATTAATCGCGCTGCTTGCGCTACTTTCTTTATCTCTGCCAATTAATTTAGTAAACGCAGAAGCTGCCATAGTGGCAAAACCATTGGTACAAGTTGCGCCAGTAGATAGCGCTGCTATTGGTGTGGTCGCTTCAGGTTCGCAAATATTGGTTTTTGGTAACCGCGAGAAGAATGGTTTTGCGCAATTTATTAATGGTCCAACCGTTGAGTTAGTTGGCGGCGTGGAATCTTTTGTAAGCGCCGCGACTGTTGATTCTGAAGGTAATTTCATCTTGGTAGGAGCAGGTGCAAATCCAATTGTAGGTACTTTGCCACCTATTGGTGGAGTTCTAAATCCCGATAATGTAATTCCAGATCCAGTGAGTTCCAATAAAAGCGATGCCGTAAATCTCTGGTACTGGAAGCTAAATCTAACTGGCGAGGTTTTGGACAGCGCTTCCATGCTCATGCCAACCGCAACAATTCCAACTGCGGTGATTGCAGATAGATTTGGGATCACTATTGCTGGAACCACATTTACAGATCCAGGCAACAGTGGTTTTGTGGTCAATTGGAATAGCAAACCAACATTAATTGGAAAGTCGACTACACAAGTATTTGCGATTGCTCGAAATGCAGATGGTGGTGTAGTGGCAGTTGGCCAAAGTGCCGAAACTTTAGCTGGTAAACCGTTACGTGGAAAAGTTGATGGATTTTTGGCGAGAGTTTCAAATAATAAAGTTACCTTAGTTCAAAGAAGTTCTGAGACCAGAGCTAATCGAGCCTGGAGATCCACGACCTCCAATTTGCTTCTAGGTGGTTACTCAAACAACTCCGCTGCAATCACAAAATTTAACAATTCTTTTCTACCAACTTGGACTGATCGTTACCCATCAAATGGCAGTGCGTTAACTGTAGCTGTGGGAAAGATTAGCTATGGAGCATTTGTCTCTATGGGTCCAGTTAAGGCGCTTCCTTCGTGGAAGCGAAAGGGTGCGCTACTTTTATTGCAATTTGATGGCAAGGGCGTAGTTACTGGGGCTTACTTCACGAATTCCGGCTCGTTAACCGCGTTAACTGCCAATAGCGCCTTGGGACCAGTGGTTCTTGCTGGCGGGTTTTTGTATCGTATAAATCTAGGTTAATCTTCAACCTTCAATACAAGGAGCGTTATGGGTTCAGTTATCAAGAAGCGTCGCAAGCGTATGGCTAAGAAGAAGCATAAGAAGCTTCTTAAGAAGACCCGCATTCAGCGTCGCAACGCTAAATAGTATTTAAGTTGCATTAGAGGAATCCGATGTCAGCGCGGCTCTTGTTATTAAGCGCAGCGCTAGTTCTGCAATTCGCACTCCAACCCATTAGTGCAAATGCACATCAACCAGTATTTCTAACTAGTACTGACACCACAGCAGCTAAAGGTCCGCTATTAGTGGACGGCACCATCTCTTTTGCGGTTCGAGCATCATTTACGCGAGCTGGAGAGAAACGCGCTTTCCGAGCGGCATTTAAATCTGGTGACTTATTTTCAATTCAGTATTTGATTGTTGATAAAAAACCAGAAAATACACTTCGCACAACTTCGTTGCCAACAGTTGTTATCACCTCACCGACAGGCAAGAAAGTTACGATGCGGATCTCTGAACGGACCAAGTTCTTCGAGCCATATGGCAAGACAAATTATTTATACCTTGCGCGAAATTCATTTGATGCTGAAGCAGGTGTTTACAACATCATGATCACAAGTCGGGCAAGAGCAGCGGTCACAATTGCAATCGGGGATAAAGAGA
>JACCED010582024.1_pt1 | contig 11754 bp, 8 predicted proteins | sample 7455021 | NCBI WGS metagenome assembly JACCED01 (sample SAMN15323456, study PRJNA562643) | freshwater metagenome | isolation source: river surface water | place: USA:Blue River Watershed | collected 2017-08-19
CATAAAAGGGGTAAATAAGGTGAAAGAAAGACAAGCTGCTGCAGATAAATTAGAAAATGATATCCCCAAAATTTCAAGTACAGATCAATTGTTGACAGAGATAAGGGATGCATTAAAGTCAAAATAAGTAGACGATCGATTCCGTTTTTAAAATTTAAAAAAAAAGTTTTTTGTCAAATTATGCAAATTTCATATAAAAATTAATTATATTTGTTTTTCCTCCAAAAGCGCTTATTTAATTTAAACTTCTTTATATGAAGCAGCGCGTTGTCTTATTGGTTTTTATGTTTTCTTTTTTAAGCTCATTTTCTCAGACAAATATTGATTTTGACAAAGATGGTAAAATAGATGCTATCGATAATTGTAAATACATGTATAATCCTTTGCAAGAGGATCTAGACAATAGTGGAGTTGGAGATGCCTGTGAATTTAGTCCAATACTTCTTAGAAAAAACATTTCATTACTAGAGGATGTAGCTGTTGGTTATGAGGAGTTGATGTCAACATTTGTTCAAGACAGCATTAGGCCATATTTAACTTTTGGTGACGGTAGTTATAAAGACTTTTTTGAAACTAGCGCTCAAAAACTAAAATTGATTAAAAACTTAAAAAATTCAAAAGATGAATTTTTTAAAATTCCATTTATATATAAGAAAGAGTCTGTAATAGTTACAGATACAATTACTGTATATATAATTAGGTATGTGGCATGGACCAAGAATATTGGTAAAATACAGAATGGCTATGTTCCATACTATTACGAAACTTTTAGTAATGGGCAGACTGGGATGGACAATAATATATTTGGACCCACTTCCATTTTTAAATTAGCTAACCAAGCAAACTTACTCGTCCATGACATTGATAATAATGGGATAAATGATATTATTGGTCAAACATCATTGATTTGGTATCCACCAATTAGTGATACTTCAAGATGGAAAGAAATGCCTAATATACTCAGAATAGGAATACCAGCTTATATAAAATTTGATAGTGCATTTAACGCAATTTTTTATCATGAGAATTACAGAAATCCAGACGTATTATTTCATCAACCTGATTTTTATGATCAAGTTGATGTCAATAATGATGGTAAAAAAGAAATTTTAAATTTAGGCGAACATTATCATACAGACTATTTTCTAGGAGATCAAGATCCAGTAGCTCCAAAAAATATTTTTGGAAAAAAAATAATGAAATATCTTGGGATGTTGGAAAACATAGACTACAATTTGCAAAGTGCTGGAAAACTTTCTAGATATTACTCAATAGAAAATGGGAGATTGATTGATAAAAAAAATAATTTCAATTATAACAATTTAAATTTCAATCAAAATCAATCACCTTATATTTCCAATTCTAAATTTGTATCAATCTTTGGTAGCGCATATGGTGATATTGATAATGATGGAGACAATGACTTTATTCAATCAGTTCAATCAGCAGGTCTGTATTTAGATATTCTTAAAAATGACGGGAAAGGTAATTTTTCAATTAATCGTCAAGCAACCGAACAATTTGGATACGACACTGGGCCAGAAGGTAAAAATATCCTTGTTGATATAAATAATGATGGGTTTTTAGATTATTTTTTTGGAGGGAATATTCCTATTCCAAATACAAATAAAAAAGAAAGTTTCCTAGGTTACGTATTAAACGATAAAAATGGGAAATTTAAAGTTGATTCAATGGTGAATATTGGAGATTTTGGATCTAAATTAATTGCTCCAAAATATATGTATATTACTGATCTTGACAAGGATAAAAATCATGAAATTATTGTTTACAGATCAACAGGATTAGGATCTGGAGGTGGAGGAACTGAAGGAGAAGAGTTCATTAATGATATTTTAATCTTTTCAATTAATAATGGATCATTGATTAATAATACTGCTAAGTTTATTGATACTTTGAGCAAAAGTAAAATGTATGCTCAACAATCTTTTCTTTATTTTGAAGATATAGATGGTGATAAAGTAAAAGATTTATTCCTATGGTATGAAGTTGACTCTGCAATTATAAAAGAGTATAGCCCATTTAGAGGATATTGGGAAAAAAATTATAATGGATTTTCGTATTTCAAAGGTTCAAAAGAAGGTAAATTTGTATATACAAGGTTAGGGAAGTTTGTATTACAAGATGGTTTTACTAATTGGTATAATAAAAGTGAGTCTTCCGGTATTCTATCCAATAATTTTCAAGCTTCTGATATAGACAATGATGGTACAGCTGAACTAATACATCAATCTAATACAGGAGTTAATTTAATTATTTTTAAATTATATGATTGTCCAAAACCCAAGATCAGCTTAGCTAATAATTATATATGTGGTAATGATTCAATAATTGTGAAGGTTACAAGTAGAGACCCTTCGGTTAAATACACTTGGTATCTGAATAATGATTCTTTATCAAAATCCTCAGATTCAATTTTTATAAAAAAAGAAGGTTATTTAAAGTTAAAAGCTACAGACACTTTGGGTTGTACTAAATTTTCCGACTCTGTACTCATAAAATCTTTTGCATTACCTACACCACCTACAATTTATCGTGACACTGCAAATAATTTGGTTTCAACTTCTACAATAAAAAACACCTGGTATAAAGATGGCACATTAATTTCAGATACGACTCAAAAATTTAAGCCTTTAAGTTCAGGTTCATATACTGTTAAAACAACTCAAAATGGGTGTTTAAGTGCAATGAGTAGCCCTTTTTATTATCTTGTTACAGATATCATTCATTTAAACAATGGCGAGTTCATCAAACTAGCGCCGAATCCATTTATCAATCAAGTTAACCTTGACTTTAATATTAAAGGGTATCAAAAATTAAATATAGATGTTTTTGAATTGTCATCTGGTAGTAGAATTTTTTCAAAACAAGGATTACATGCAGGAATGCCTATTTATCTTGGTGAGCTCTCTTCCGGCACCTATATCATAAAAGTAAGTTCAAATGATAATAAAGTTCAACTACAATTTAAGTTGTTAAAAATCTAATTAAGAAATAAAGAAGGTGAAATTTTATTTATGAAACATGCAATTTTATTCCTGGGTATTTTATTTGTAATCTCCTGCAAGAAAAATGATCCGCCAGAAGTAGTAGTCCCAAGACCAACGATTCAGGGTCCAACTACACCAACAGTAATTGTTTATTCAATCAATACATTAGATTCTTTTTCTGTGATAAACAAAACCACTTCTTGGTATACTACAACTAGAGCGATGACGCAATTATTTGATGTATTCTTTAGCAGGTATTGGGGATTTGAATCATTATCAAATGGCACATTTGTGCCATACAATACAAGCACTACAAATACCTGGAGCGCCTCGAAAAGTTACTATTGGAATGATTTAGGAACTTACTTATATTCCGATTTTAACGGTGATGGTAAGAAAGATTTATGGGCATATTATTGGAAAAATCCCTGGCCAACTAATGCTGTAGGACTTCATTTGTATTCTGAGTACGAAAAAAATCCAAATGTTTACGATTTACAAATTGGGTTAACTAAGGTTAGAAAATGTGTAGTCTCTGACATGGATAATGATATGTCTCCAGATATTATGCTTTTCTCATCAGGATATGATGGAATGCCATTTCTTGGTGATTCTTTGGGAATTTTTTACCCAAAGGAATTAAAATATCAATACTTTAATCAAGACATAGGTTATTTTCATGGTGGTGCAACTGGTGATATAAATAACGATGGATTTATTGATATTGTTGCGTATTCAGGTGCTAGTGCTGTGATCCCAGTTCATCCTGCCTGCTATATTAATAAAGGAGGTCAAAAATTTGAATTAACTAATAACGTATTTAAAAATTTCACACAATATGATAATTATTACACTGTTGAGCTATTTGACATTAATGATGATGACAAATTAGATCTATTCTTAGGATCTTCTAAAACATTAAGAATGATACCTAATAAAAATGGAGGATTTGATAGATCCACAGCAATTAGTTTTACAGTAGATTCAACCTTTGAGTTAATGGATCTAGCCTTTTTAGATTTTAATTTTGATGGGAAAAAAGATGTACTCAGTATTAGTAACAAAAAAGGCTATAATGGATATGGATTAAGATTATACCTGAATACTGCCAATGGATTTGTCGAGGCTACAAAATCTTATTTTGATATCATAGATGGAGAAGGAAAAAATGGATGGATAAAGTGGATTCGATTATTCGATTACGATCAAGATGGAGATATTGATGTTGTTGCAGATGGCCTATTTGGTGTATTAGAAGGTAATAAGGGTAGGAGAATTTATTGGAGAAATGATTCTGGAAATTTTAAACAAATAAAACTTTAACATATATAAATAAATTTCATATATTTGATTACCCCCAAAGGATAGTTTAAATTTTAAACTATGAAAAGACTTTTATCGGTTATTGGGTTTCTAATTTTGGTAAATCCGTTTTTATTAAATGCTCAACAAATAGCTGTTCGTTTGAAAACATTTAAGTTTGATGTTAATATTCCAAATTACAGTTATCAATTGCAATATGAATATGGTAGTGGTATGGAGGAGGCCACATCTGGATCTATGTTGTATGCGATAAACGGCGTAGAACACATTATTGGTACACCAGCTCTCAGTTCTACTGGACTTGCACCAATACATTTAATTAATCAAAATGGATCATGGGTGATTGAAGGTTATTATAAGGATGCAGCAATGGGGAATGCTAGAAATTATGTTTTCATCGACTCTGCTACCATTGCACTTGCTGATCATGGTCTTGAAAGTGGAAACCCATGGCCATACGGAGATATATGGTTAATAAAAAATATTAAAGACACATTAAAGTGGCAAAAAGTATCTAAGTTCAAAAGTTTTTATCATTCTGTTGCTCAAGGTGATCTAAACAACGATGGTAAATTTGATTTAATTGGTTTGCATATGGGTTCTTACAATGAATGGAAAGGCATTAATGGGTTACATCCATATTTGCAACAAAACGATGAATCATTTATTGATGGTGCCAACGTAATAGAAAATTCTAGTTTCCTTGGTGAAAATACAGGGCAAGGTGCGATATTGATAAAAGACATCATGGGTGATAGTAGACCTGAAATTATAAAGGGCCAATATGGTAGTGATGCATCAAATCCCTATGCATTCGCTATTTTTGGATATGATAATGTTACTGGTAAATATAAATTTATAAAAAAGCCTTCCGAAAAAGGAGTGTATTCTAAATCAGAACAAGGTTCTACATCTATACAGTCGGCAGATTTTAATAATGATGGTAAAATTGATTTAGCGATTGCTAGTGAAGGTGCTCCAACTGGGTTAATACAAATATGGAATGGAAATGGTAATGGTGATTTTGTTCCAGGTCAAATTTTAACACATTTAGATGCAGTAGGTACTGACACTAGTAATACATTCAGAGAATTTCAAATTGCTGATATAGATAATGATGGTTGGCTTGATATCTTTGTGAATCCTTTTCACTTTGGTACAAAGTTTAGAATTAATCCTGGCCCATGGAGTACTTCTAATCCATATGGAAATAAAGGTTCTGGAGTTAGATTAAATAATATTATTTGGAAAAATAATAAAGGTGTATTTAATACATTATCTAATGATTTAAAAGTGCCTGGGGTATATCCAGGTTTTCTTAAGGGCGGATTTGTAAATAATAAATTAAAATTTTTCGGATTTGAGTCAATGGCAAAAGCTTTTATACTTAATGAAATTACAGTCACGTTTTGTAAAGATTTAGTAAAGCCGCAATTCAATCCTTTAAAACTAAATTTTTGTGAAGGGGACTCTCTAAAATTAACTATTTCTAATATTCATTTAGGAGATACAATAAAATGGCATAGTGGAAATCAAATTGAAACAAGTAATTCAAAAATTTTAAAAGAATCTATAAGTATATTTGCAACAAGAACAGACAGTCTTGGCTGTCAGATATCTTCGGATACAATTTCTATTGTTAAAAATAAAATCCCAGAAATTCCAAAAGTTTCTGATACTATTTTTTGTCAAAATTCTGTATCTTCATTATTGTATGCCAAGCCTGATAATGGAAATTATTTAAATTGGTATACCTCTAATCAAATAGGGGCTAACGCAAGTAAAGATCCAATTAATGCCATAACTAATGATACTATAACAAAATTTTACTATGTAAGCCAGGTTTCAAATTTATCAAATTGTGAAAGTCCAAGGGCTAAAATTACAGTAAAAATTAATCCTGCGCCTTCCAGTCCTTCTGTTAAAGACACTAGCTACTGTATTAATGATAATATCGACACCCTTAAAGTAACTCCAACATTTGGTAACACAATACTTTGGTATGGAACAAGCGCGACTGGAGGCACCGCCACTAATACTGTAATTAAGCCAAATAGTTCTGTTGTTGGGACAAGTAGTTACTTTCTAAGTCAAATTACATTAGCCACAGGATGTGAAAGTTTAAGATCTAAAATTAGTATTACTATTAATCCAATCCCTGCTGCTCCAACATTAAATAGAGATACAGCTGGAAATTTAGTTTCGTCTATCTCATCTGCATTGACTTGGTATAAAGATGGCGTGAAGATTTCAAATACGAATGCTATCTATAAGCCAACTGCAGTTGGTAACTACGCTGTCAAGGTGACAGAAAATGGATGTCCAAGTTTATTTAGTAACACATACTATTATTTGGTGACAGATATCATCAGATTAAGTTGGGAAGAGTTTATTAAATTGACGCCAAATCCATTCATCAATTTCATGAATATTGACTTTGTCATCAAAGGTCATCAAAGATTGAATATTGATGTTTATTCTGCAGCGACAGGTGCTAAAGTTGCTTCGAGAGTTGGTGTAACTGCAGGATCAAGATTAACATTCTCGGAATTAAATCCAGGTGTATATTTTGTAAGAGTTGCTACTTCTGACTTCAAGGTATCTCATCAGTTTAAAATGGTTAAATTATAATTTATGAAAAATTTAAATGTATTTAATAGAGACAACAGCTTTAAAGCAATTGCGCTTTTACTGATATTGACATTCAGTGCATGTAGTAAAGGAGGAGATAGTCCATCTCCTTCACCTACACCAACACCGCCAGTTGTAGTGTCTGAATCGGATATTGCTTTTAAAGTGGACATAGCGGGTTCCGAAGTAAACTATACAAATGTCTTTGCAGTAGTGGGAACTTCTATTGTAATCAATGCAAATATTACATCGACCTTGCCTAAAGATGGAGTTACTATAGACGTCTCTGTAAAAAAGAAGTCAGATAATACAGTGGTTTTTAGCACCAATACATCATCCTCTGCGGCGAGTAATCCAGTAACGATTACAGGGTTGGTTCCAGGGGTCTTATGCGTAACAACTGTTACAGTAACCTCTAAGTCAAAATCTTCAAATACTTTAACCAAGACATTTGATATGGCATCGAAGTAATCCCCTCGATCCCCCCATAGTTAACGTCCTTTGTGTTCATTCACAAGGGACGTTTTTTTTACGAGTATCAGTACCAGTATTGATTATTGTCAGGTATATAATTAATTATATTTAATTTCTTCGCAATGTGATTTTACAAATAAATTAAATCAGTAAAATATATGCGACTTTTAAAAAGATTGAATCTTCAATTCATTTCCATGAGTTTGTTTTTAGTGACATTTTCTGCTTGTGATAAGCAAATGGATGAGCAAGTACAGCCAGTAAAACTCAGTATTGCTGGAAAATTAGCTACTAGTGCTGACTTTAGTTTGATTCAAGCTGCAGTGGTTCAGTCAGGATTGCAAAATTTATTAGATAGTCCAGGATCTTATACTTTTTTTGCTCCATCCAATGGCGCGATGCTAGCATCTGGTATGACATTAGAACAAATTAAGTCAACTCCGGCAAGTCAATTAAGAAAAATGATTACTTACCATTTACTCCCAATTCGATTGTTTTTAAATGATTTTAAAACAAATATTTATTACAATGAAATAACCTTAGGAGGTGATACAGCTTTTGTAATTAAAAATGATCAGGGTTTATTTGTAAATGGTGTCAAAATTGAGCAAACAGATTTATTACAAAAGAATGGAATTATTCATAGTACTTCTTTGATATTGAAACCTGCAAATGGCGACTTAATGGAGGTTGTATCTGAAGATACAAGCCTTAGCATGTTCCATGCAGCTTTACTTAGAACTGCAAATGGTGGAACAGATTTAACCAATGCTTTAGTGTGTGGATGTAAATTCACCCTTTTTGCGCCTACAAATAGTGCCTTTAAATTTGTTGGTTACCCAGATGCGATATCTATTGAAAATGCGGATTATAAAAAAATTGTTGCTTTGTTGTCTTATCATATAACAAAAGAAAGAGTGTTTTCCTCAGATTGGTCAAATGATATGAATGTGATGATGATCAATAACAAATCGATTAAGATGTTTCAAAATGGCAATGATTTTATGGTAAAAGGCGAAAAGAATGAGTTGCCCATAAAAATCATCAAAAAAAATACGATGGCTAAACATGGTATTGTCCACACAATAGAGCGGTTAATTGAATAATTAGTATTTTAATATTCTTACTTTTGTTTTTCTATGCTTAGATGTAACGATCCAATAAGTGTTGTAAATAGATTCGTCTAATTCTTTGAATCTGTCTTTACCAATCAACAAATTGACCAATTTAGGGCTAGTGTTAGAATGACCGACAATTAATAAAGTTTTACCTCTATTTTGTGTGGATAAAAGTTGAGTAACTAATGTGTCTATTTTTCTAGGATCGTAAATTGATATTTCTATTTTCTTTGCTTTAGCAATTGGCATTACTGTTGCCGTTGTTCTTTTATAATTAGTTGAATAAATTTGATCAATTTTATATCTTTTGAATTTGTCCACAATTGACAAAGCCCTTTTTTCACCTAAACGATTAAGGGGCGGATCTGATACCATCATTTTAGCACCTCCGATTGAGGTATCTTTTTCGGCATGTCTTATGATAATAAAAGTAGTTTTTTGAGCACTAACATGATTTGCAATAAGCAAGAACAATAAAAAGGTGGTTAATTTTCGAATCATTTGAAGAAATTTACTCCTAAATGTAGGTATAATACATATAAAATAAGCGTACTAATGACTTATCTTTATACCTCAATTTTTCTTTATATGAGTCAGAAGGGTAAAACAAATTGGGGTGCTGGATTAAGTGCTTTTTTGTATTTATTAGTGCATTTTATACCTGATTTTGGTGGGGCAGATGTAATGGGTGCACAATGGTTCTATGTGTCCGCTGTTGATTTATTGGTACTTGGCTATATTATTGTTAATAAAAACAAATTCAATGATGCAATTGGTGCGGTATTGAATTTGAAAGCTACGCTTGTTTATAGTCTTCTAGTCATTTGGGCCATTCTGTCATTATTCTATGCATTGAATGCGATTGAATCTTTGGTTTGTTTGGCAAGATTAATAAGCACTTATTTAATCTTTATTAATTTATCTATTCTTTTTTATAAAAAGGGGTTGCTGCCATTGTTTAATATGGTGTCTGTTTTCATTGCAGTTGTTTTGTTATTTGATTCGATGTATGTGATCTCTGGGTTTTCCAAGAATATGGTAGACATGAATTTGGATCAAAATATTGTGAGTTTGACTGGTAAGAATGGGAATAAGAATGTCATGGCAGCTAGCTTATTGATTAAATTTCCATTTTTGCTTTTTATTATTTTAAACAATAAATTACTTGGCAAAGCGGCAGGAATGATTGTCTTATTTTTAGGTGTCATGGCTTTGTTTATATTGAATACAAGATCGACTTATGTAGGATTGGCTGTTATTTTTGTCTTATTTACGCTCTCAACTTATCTATTCAATAAACAAGAGGGGATTAAAAAAATAGGTATTCAGTTGTCCTATTTCATCCTGCCACTTGTTTTTGCATTTCTTGCAGCCAATACCATGTTATCAAAAGCAGTCGATTTGCAAGGTTTTCAGGGCGGATATGGTACGATCACAAAAAGAGCAGGTGATATCACTGTCGCAAGTGAACAAAACAGTAGAATTCATTTATGGAAAGGTGCTATAGATTATGCGACTAAGCATCCGATTGTAGGAGCTGGATATGGTAATTGGAAATTAGCTTCTATACCCTATGAGAAAGAGTACACCAACGATTTATTTGTACCTTATCATTGTCACAATGATTTTATTGAAATGTTTGCCGATTTAGGTATCATTGGTGGTGTCTCTTTTCTAGTTCTTTTTATCTTATTAGGTTTGGCCGTACTTAAAATTTGGAAACAATCTAATGATCATAGTACTCGTTTGGTGGCTTCTATTGCATTAATGGCAATAGCTTGTTATTTTGTAGATGCATTTTTTAATTTCCCTGCAGAAAGAACATCAATGCAAACAATGTTTGCGATTTCTGCTGCACTATTATTAACTCCTTTGCATTTTATACCATCAAAACAATCAGTAAAAAGTACTGGAAAATTCGGGATAGCTTTTTTATTTGTTGCAATACTTTTGATCATTGGCTCTATCTATGTGAACTATCAAACCTATACCTCTTTGAAAGTCCAAAAATTTGTGATGGGGGAGATCAATGAGGATCCAAAAATGGCATTGGACGAAGTGAAGGATGCTTTTCCAGAGATCCCTAACTTATCAACATCAACACTTCCTATAAAGGCACTTGTGGCTAGATATCACTTAAGAGATAAACAATATGATGAAGCAATGCGTTTGTTGAATGAGTCAGATAACGTGAATCCATATTTACATTATAATGATTTCATTAAAACAGCCGTTTACTCCACTCAATTAAAGTACGATAGCACGTTTGTGTACGCCAAAAAAGCATTTTATAATTGGCCAAGAGCAACCAGTTATTATAAGAATATGATTTTTGCAGCTGCTAAAATGAAAGATACCGCAGAAGCTACAAAGGCATTTAAAACATATACAAAGTATCGAAATACTGCAGAAGGATGGAATCAATATCTTTTAGCTTTAATTGAAATAAATAAAACACCGATTGCCTCAACTAGGGCTTTGCTGGATTCAGCAGTGAAGAAATTTCCGGCAGATAGTGCTGTGTTTGTTAAAACGAGTAGTTTAATTTATGGTAATGCAGTCATGAATGGAGCGTTGCCAAATTATGCTGTCCTTGGAGCACAGGCATTTCAAAAAGGGCAATACAATAATGCGGCTAATTTATATATGAAAGCATCAATTGCTGATCCAAGTAATTATACCCATTTTGAAAATGTGGGAATCTGTTATTATACTGCTAAATCATTTGACAAGGCGATTCAATATTTCAATCGAGCGATTGACTTACCAACTGCTAATACTGGGAAGTCTGAATTTTTTAAAGCCATGTCTTATATATCACTTGGTAATAAAGCTGCAGCATGTAGTGCTTTACAGGCTGCCAAGGTAAAAAAATACCCAGGTGTGGATGTGCAGATTGCACAGTATTGCAAATAGGTGGATAAAGCAATATCTTTGGAGGATGAATCAAGCTAAAAAGCAATCCCAGTTTTTCCTTATCCTTATCCTAGGTCTTTTATCTGCAATAGGTCCCTTGTCTATAGACATGTACCTTCCTGCTTTTCCAAGCATTGCAAAAGGGTTAAATACAACTGTGGCATCAGTGATGTTATCCTTATCCTCTTTTTTCATTGGGATTTCAATAGGGCAATTATTGTATGGGCCATTGCTAGAGCGTTATGGTCGTAAAACGCCACTATATTTTGGGTTGGCTATATATG
>JACCED011720236.1_pt1 | contig 11753 bp, 13 predicted proteins | sample 7455021 | NCBI WGS metagenome assembly JACCED01 (sample SAMN15323456, study PRJNA562643) | freshwater metagenome | isolation source: river surface water | place: USA:Blue River Watershed | collected 2017-08-19
AGTTGGGCCAGAGCCGATTTCTTTAGTTGCGAGACGCGGCCGACGGTAACTTCCAGCACCTCGCTGATTTCTTCGAGGTTGAGTTCTTCAACATAATAGAGTTGTAGAACGAGAGCTTCACGCTCCTTCAGCCGCTTTAGATGGACCGCGAGTTTGCTGCGCAGCTCATCCGCCACCATGGCGCTTTCTGGCGTATGGCCATCATCCGCAAACCAGATGGAGTGGTCATCATAGATCTCATCCAGCGACTTGTTGGGGGCAGATGAGGCCTTGTCCCGCCAGCTTTGAAGTTCGGCCACTGTGATGCCAAGCTCTGTCGCCACCAGTTCAAGATTGCTCGGATCCCCGCCTGCCGCCTTGACGGCCTGCTCGGCGACTTCGATCTGGCTTCGGCGTTGCACGCCAAGGCGGGTGAGGGTGAGATTCTTGCGCAGGTGATCAGTCAATGCGCCACGAATGCGCACCGCAGCATAGCTGGTGAAGCTTGCTTGACCCACATCTTCAAACCGTTTGGCGGCCTCCACGAGAGAGACCATGCCAATCTGGACAAGATCATCAATCTCGAAAATGTCGCGCACGCGGCCATGAACCTGCCATGCGATCTTTCGGACGAGCTGCATATGCGAGCGCACACGCTTCTCGACTTCATCAGTGTTTTTAGGAGGCGCGACGTAGGCGCGAGCCAGTGTCATTGCAAGGCTCCCTGTACGGGGTGTGTCTCCTTCGCAAAGAAGGCGCCGGCATCTTCATTCACGGGGGTGGCATTCGGGCCGGTGATGAGTGAGGCCAGACCTTCGATCGCCTTGGCTGCTTTCGAGCGCGGCGCGGAGAGGACAGGAGGCTGACAATTGTTGATGCCGGCCAGCAGCTTCTCATCTTCAGGCACGGTCGCCACATGATAGAGATTGGCCGTCAGGAAGCGGTCAACGATGCCTTTGAAGCGCTTGAAGACATCGCGTCCATGCGCTTCATCGCGCGCACGGTTGACCACAACATCGAAATGTGTGACCCGGCCGCTTTGCGCGAGCACTTTCACGCAGGCATAAGCGTCGATGAAGGCGGCAGGTTCACCAACCACAACTACCATCACACGGTTGCAAGCGTGAACGAAGTCGAGAACATTGTCCTCAATGCCCGCTGCCGTATCAACGATCAGATAATCATAGTCAGCCTGCAGTTCCCGTAGTGAGCTGATAATACGGTGGCGTGTCTTGCCAGAGACATTCATCAGTTCAGCAAGACCGCTGCCGCCGGAGATCAGGCTAAATCATTGCCGGCCTTCGGTGATGATGCTCTTGAGGGGGAGGTCAGCCTCCAGAGCATCGGCCAGCGTCTGCTTGGGGCTGAGGCCCATCATGATATAGGCATTCGACAAGGCGAGATCGCCGTCAAACAATACGACGCGCTTGCCCTGCTTGCTCAAGGCAAGTGCGAGGTTGACGGAGATGTTGGTCTTACCGACGCCGCCTTTGCCGCTGGTGATGGCGATAGCCTGGCCTGAGATCTGTGTCATATCAAAGAGCCTCTGTCTGTGCGGCGGTGGCGAAGAGATTGCCCCGGATCAGGTTGTCGAGATCATCAACGACGGGCTCAACAAGCCCGCGCGTCAGATGTGCGCTGGTGGAGAGATAAGCGACCGGCATCTTGCGCAGGCTAAGATTGCCCAGAAGATTTAGCGAAGGGTTACATTCACCGAGCTTGGTGAGTGCCACCGCATCGACCTTGCCATAACGGTCCATCATGGATGTTGCCGCTTCAAGCGACAGATTGGAGGGGATGACACCAAGACGCATGATCGGTGCAATATGTTCTGCACGCGATTCAAGGGCTGCCAACATCGCCTTGGCCTCGTGAACATCGCTTGGCATGTCGATGAAGATCGAGATCTGTGGATCAATGATGGCTGTAAACTCAACCAGTTCCTCAGGTGTTTCGACATCAATGGTCGGAGCATTCAGGATGCTGCCGAAAGAGCGCAATCCTTCAGATGCCATCAGACGGTTGGTGTTGGCATTGACAAAACTCACGCGCCCATTGGGGTTTTCCACCCGAAGTCTTGCGACCATCTGGGCAAGAAGGGTGGTTTTGCCGGAGCCTGACGGGCCAAGCGCTACAAAGACGCGGGGCTCAGTCAGAATTTTATCTGCATCGGGATAGGTCATGCGCCGTGCGAGGAAGTTACCGAACTTCTTCTCACCGCCGAGTTTCTCATGCGCACCGGCCTGAGCGAGATAGATCGCGATGAGTTCGGGCGAGGCTCCTGCAGAGGTCAGTGCGCTTGTCATCATGCTGCAGCCGAGCATGGACTTGATTTCGGCCACGCTCTCTTCAAGAGCGCTCAATCGCGTATCTTCCGAAGCGGAGGGTACAGGACTTTCAGCTTCGCTTGCCTTCATGGGCGCGAAGCGTTCGCCGGCACGGGCGGCTTTGCGAGCGGAGGCAAGCAGGGTGGCAAAATCATCTTCCACCTTTTGCTTGCGCTGCGCGCGGTCGCCGCCTGTTGCGGGACGTAGTTGCGGGCGCAGCTCTTCATCATCATCGCCTTTTCCCGCGATGATCTCGATGCCACCATTGACGCGGCGCGTCGAATAGATGCGCGCATCACCACCAAGCTCTCTTGTGATCTTGGCCATGGCCTCAACGCTGTCAGCGCCGAATACTTTCATTCGGTTCATCATCTAGGCGTTTCCTATTCCGAGCTGCCGATAACGGCGACAACGTTGATGCGCTTGCTTTCCGGCACTTCGCGGAAGCTCAGCACGAGACCATCAGGCGAGGCCTGACGAACGAGGGCAGACAGGTCGCGGCGAAGCGCCGGGTTTGTGACCACGACAAGAGCCTTGTCCTGTTCAGCCAGCAGGCGGGCCTGATCCTGGAAGGACTCGACAAGCTTGCGACCAAGGCTTGGTTCGATGATGGAGCTGTCACGACCGGCCGCGCGCGCATTCTGGATGATGAGCTGTTCGAGGCTGGGATCGAGCGTGATGACGTGGAGCGCATCCTTGGGTCCACTGACGCGCTGCACGATGATCGGAGCAAGGGCGATGCGAACCGCATCCACCAGCTCTTCGGGTTCCTTGCTCTTCTCGCTGGCAAGACATTCGAGAATGCGATGCATGTCGGTGATCGAGATCTGGTCGATCAGCAAGGTCTTGAGAACACGCGTGAGGATGGCGAGCGGGATGACCTTCGGCACTACACCATTCACGAGATTGGGGGATGTCTTGGCGACATGGTCGAGAAGGGCCTGCACCTCATCCTGGGTGAGCAGTTCAGACGCATGCTGGCGCAAAAGCTGGTTGAAATGGGTCGCGATGACCGTGCTGGGATCAACCACGGTGTAACCGGCACCCTGCGCACGGGCGCGTTCAGATGCATCAATCCACACGGCATCAAGGCCGAAGGTCGGATCCTTGACCACTTCGCCGCGCAAGGCGACGTTGCTCTTGTCGCCTTGAATGGCGAGGAGCTTGTTGGGCCCCACCTTGTCATCAGCAACAATGACCCCGCCAATCGTGATGCGATAGCCATTCGGATCAATCGAAAGGTTGTCGCGAATGCGCACTGCAGGAATGATGAAACCAAAATCGCGCGACGTCTGTTTGCGGATGCCGGTGATGCGGGCCACCAGTGAGCTTTTGCTATCTTCTTCTTCGATGAGCGGGATCAGCCCATAGCCGACTTCGAGCAGGAGCTGTGTGCGATGCGACACATCTTCAATGGAGAGTTGGCCTTCTTTTTCCTTTTCAACCTCATCGCCTTCGAGTAGCTGCCCAGCTTCTGCCTTTGGCGCTTCTTCGGCTTTCTTGCGGGCAACGCTTGCTCTCCAGGCAATTGCGGCAGTCATTGCACCAGCCGATGCGAAGAGGAGGGTGGGCATCCCCGGCACGGCAGCGAAAAGAAAGAGAATGCCAGCAACCGGCCACCAAGCCTTGTCGGTTCCGACCTGTTTCACCATGCGGTCGGTCAGGTCATGTTCTGATGAATCGCGTGTAACGATGACGGCGGTTGCAAGGGACAGCAGAAGCGACGGCAACTGGGCGACGAGACCGTCACCAATGGCAAGCGTCGTATAGAGCTTTGCTGCCTTGGCCAGCGACAGGTCATGATAGATTGTGCCGATCAGCAGGCCACCAATGATGTTGATGGCAAGGATCAGCAGGCCCGCGATGGCGTCGCCCTTGACGAACTTCGTCGCACCATCCATCGCGCCGTAAAAGTCGGCCTCGCGCGTCACTTCCTGGCGGCGGCGGCGACCTTCTTCGGGGGTCAGGATGCCGGCATTCATTTCCGCATCAATGGCCATCTGCTTGCCGGGCATGGCATCGAGGGTGAAGCGTGCGCTCACTTCAGAGACGCGGCCTGTACCCTTAACGATCACCACAAGGTTAATGACGACCAGAATGAAGAAGACCAGAAGGCCGATGGCAAAGTTGCCGGCCGTGATGAATTCGCCAAAGGCTTTGATGACCTGACCGGCGGCGTCCGTGCCTTCATGACCATGTGCCAGCACAACACGGGCGGACGCAACGTTCAGCGACAGGCGCATGATCGTTGCAAAGAGAAGCACGGTCGGGAAGGCGGAGAAATCGAGAGGGCGGTAAGTGTTCAGGCTCGCCATCAGAATGACGAGGCCAAGGACGATGTTCAGCGTGAAGAAGATGTCGAGCAGGAGTGGGGGGACGGGGATCACCATCAACAGAATGAGGGTGATCAAAGTCACTGGCATGACCAGCGACTTTGTCAGCTTCAAGCCGTCCTTTTTTCCCGGTGTCAAAACTACGTCTGTCACACCCATCTCCACTGTCGAGTTTCCGCCGCTCTGGCGTCGCTCGGGCAGGTTTCCGACACAAAAAGTGGTCAAAACCCCTTCGCAGAGGGGAACAGCAAAGGCTGTGCCAGTGCTTTTTCGCTCTGGCATGTTGCTTGCTGTTGAGATGCGCGAGACAGTTTGTAGAAGGTTCCTTCGCGTGAAACCTCTGTTCCTTGCGGGCTTGTGCCTGTCCCTTCTCGGATGCGCGAGCACCGACATGATGGTTAACGACCAGCGACATCAACCGCTGCGCGGCATTGGCCATGCGCCCTTGAAAGCCCAACCCGGCTCCTCGGCTGCGCAGAAGCAAATTATGGCCATGCGCGCTGCGAAAAATGCTGCGATGCGTGAGCTTGCGGAAAAGATCTATGGCTCTGATGTCTGGGCCTCCACCTCCGTCGTTCGCGGCGGTGTCTATAGCGACACCAATCGCAACAGTGTTGAGGGCCTCGTGCGTGGCGCGCGGGTGGTGAGCATCAAGCCCGTCAAGAATGACGTCTATGAAGCCATCGTTGAAGTTGATCCTGCCGATGTGGAAGCCATGCGCGCCATGGCACGCAAAACCTTCCATTAAGGAGCGCCCATGCGTCGCCTGTTCCTGACCCTCAGTGCCAGCCTTCTGGTTCTTGGCCTTGCCACAGCGCAAGCGGCTCCGCGCTATGTGAAGGGTGAGGGCCGTGCCCCCATGCGTGGCAAGGATATTGGCGCGGCGCGGCAGGCGGCACTTGCCAACGCCCTGTATGACGCAGCCGGACAGCTCGGCACCAAGGTTAAGGGCGTCAATATTACGGATCGTGGCGTCGTCGTGCGCGATGAAAGCATCCAGCTGGTCGAGGGCCGTTTTCAGGCCTATCGCGTGGTATTTGAAGCGCAGGAAGGCTCCAATTACGTCGTGCATATTGAGGCGATTGGCCGTGATGAGGGTGAGAGCTGCGACGGCAAGCGCGTTGATCTCGACATGCGGGAAGTGCGCTTGAAAGTTGCGCCCGGCATTCAGGGTCATGTGCAGCGCGATGTGCAGGAAGGCGTGACGCGCGGCGTCGCCATCCTCAATGACAGCGATGCTTTCCGAGTTTCAGATCAGCGCCATTTGCGCGCAGTTTCGGGTGGAGAGCGCAATAATCGCTCGCAATATGACTATATGGCCCAGATGACTGATAGCCGGCCTGCGCCTGCGGGTTATTCGCTGTCGGGTGAGATCATCGTCGAACGTTCGCGGCGCGATTTCATTGTCGCTGAATGGACGGATATTTCTGTCACTCTGACATTGAAGCTGAAAGACAACTTCACCGGCGCCCAGATTGGCCAGATCCGCAAAAACAACAAGGTTGCAGATCAGCGTATGCCTTATGGCTTTCAGGGTGCCTTTCATGCTCAACCGCATGTAAATCTTGCGGGCATGTTTGAAAGCCTGCGGGCTGATCTTGAGGAAAAGCTCGCCTGCCAACCGCTTCGGGCGGTCGTGCAAGACAGTCATGCCGGGCGCATCATGCTGTCAGTTGGTCTGGAGCATGGCGTGAATGAGGGCGACTATTTCCTCGTCAACCTCACGAATGGTCGTCAGGACTGGCAAGTGGTGCGGATTGAAGATGCCAGCCCCAATCAGTCGGTGGCCCGCGCCATGAAGTCGACGCCCGCCATTCCTGTGAACTCCATCGCCAGGCTCATGCGTTGAGGATGACCATCATGACCCATCATCTTCGAATTCTCGCGCTCATGCTTGTGGCCACTCCGGCCACGGCCCAAACAATGGCATTGCAGAGCCCGGCGCCGGTCCAGCAAAACACGCCGCGCAATCTCGGCGCAGAAGATTTGCGCGAAGCGCTGGTAAAATGGATGCAAGGGCAGGGACGTGTGCTGGCCGATCCTGCCAGCATCGGCCCGCTTGACCCGCGCATGAACATGCCCGCTTGCGACAGGCTGGAGATCAGCGCGCGCGGTGCCTCGTCCAACACATTCCAGTTCCGCTGCGAAGGGCCGACACCCTGGACCCATATTGTGCGCGCGGGCATCGCTTCCGCGCCGGCGCCAGTGCGGGCACCAGAGGCAGCGCCTCAGGGGCAATATACAATCATCGTCCCCAAACTTGATCTCCCCGCAGGAACCATCTTGACAGCGGATATGCTGGAAGAGCGGCAAGTCAATTTCGCGCCTGCCGCAAACACGTTGAAGTCGTTGCGGGAGGCTGTCGGCTTGCGCTTGGCAGCAGCCAGCGGGCCGGGAATTGCGCTCACAACCCGCAATGTCGCCCGCGCACCTCTCGTGGCCAAGGGTGAAAATGTAACGATTGTTGCAGGTGGAGAAGGCTTCGAGATTTCCTCCCCAGGTCGCTCGGAGCAAGATGGCTATGAGGGTGACCTCATTTCGGTGAAGAACCTGAAAACCGGTGCGGTCGTCAAAGGGCGACTTGAACGTGGCAAGACTGTGAGCGTTATGAAACTTTAAAAAAATGCCCGGTAGGCTGCGGAAGACCTAAAGTTTTCGCTGGTGCGGCCGTCCTAGTGCTTTAGAGGTGAAGTCCAATGATCGACGGTATCCGTCAAAACCTGACCCTGATTGACCAGAGCGCCCGCAAATCCAAGACGGAGACTGCGGCCGGCTCCTCGTCATTGACGTCGTCGGAAGCTTCATCCCTCTCGCAAGGACTGGTTGCTGAACTCGTTGAGATCAGCACGACGGCAGGACGCGAGTCCTCGCCCCCCATCGACCGCGCCAAGGTCGATGCGATCCGCACCGCCATCAAGAACAATGCTTACCCTGTAGACTTCGACGAACTTGCGAAGCGCATGGTGGAGCAGTTCACGGGCCGTAGCGGATCGGAGTGAGCCTTGCACCAAATTCATCAGGACCAGCAGTTGCTCGCTCTGCGTGATTGTTTCACGCAGTTGCAGAAGGCTGTCACGCGCTCTGACCTTGAGATGGTCGAGCGCGCCACTTCCGAGCTTTATGCCCTCTTGGAGGGTGCAACCCAGCTCGATGCGGATGCTATCCGGGCCCAGCATGCGCTCGTTGAAGAGGTCAGCGCGCTGAGCGCCGAGGTCGAGGCATTGCTGGCTTCGCGTCTTCACGCCTACGACCTTGCCATGAGTGCCTGGCACAAGGCGGAGGGTGTCAGCCATGAGCCTTGATGCGGCTATTCTCGTTCTGCTCGCCAGCGTTGCCTTGTGGGCGAGTGCCTGGGCCTATGTGCGCAAGCGTGAGAAGGAATGGCGCCAGCGTCAGGAAGATCTCGCTTTGCGAATTGAAGCTTTGGGTGCCCATGTGCAACGCGCCTTGCTGGAGCGCGACATGCAGTCGGAACGGGCTGTGCGCCAGCTGCAATCAGATGTGAAGCTGATGCAGACGCAAATTCGCGCCACGCCCAAGGAAGGTCAGGAACCGGTCGATCTTGCGATTGAATTGGCACGGCGTGGTGAAGCGCCTGAGATGGTTGCCAGCAAGACAGGCCTTCCATCAGACATCATTGACTTCATCACCAGTATGCACCAGCGCGGTGCTCGCCATTAAGCAGCAGACACTGCCGCGTCTTGCGTCTGATTGGGCTTCTTGACGGCAGCCGCCGGGTTGAGAAGCTGTTTTGTTGCAAGTTCAAGCGCGGCCGCATCGGTCCAAGACGCAATCGCATAATGTCCGCGCGCGACAAAACCTTCCTTTTCGCTCGTATCTCGCAGCAGCGCAGGGCCACCTGCATAGGTCACAGCGACAGTGATGAGATAGGCAAGCGCCGTGGTGATTGGCCCTTCGACCACGAAAGCGATGAGATAGACAAGCATATTGGCCGTGAACATCAGCCAATTGCGATAGCGTACAAAGAGCAGTGGCGGGCACAAGGACCAGATGCGCGTCATGCGGTCAGGCACCAGCACCATTGAGCCATCGCGCTGCACACCACCCCACCAGGTTGGCCACTCGATGCCTTGTGGCATATCGACATCTACGGCCTTGGCACTCTCGAAAACGCAGCCTTCGACGCCTTCGCCATAGGCCAGACGAAACACGACCTTGCCGCGCAAGATCAGAAGCCAGTCATGCCGCTTCAATCCAGCCATGATCTCGCGATCAGCGATCACCTCGGCAGCGCTATGCGTTCCGAAGGCGAGAATGAGATCACCCTTGACGAGGCCCGTGCGTTCAGCCGGCATATAGCGCGCCACATGGGTGACGAGCGCGGGGGCCTCATAGCTGCGCGGTTCAGTACTCATGACCAAAACTCAAACTGTCACGCGGTTTCAGGGATAACGAAGCATATTGTCGCGCTCGGAGACACGGCGGTTTGACCCATTCTGGGCCGCACCCGGTCCGCGGATCACGGGAGCAGGGGGTGGGCTCAGCGAGCGCGGCGCGGCTGCGGGGGTTGCGGCGGCAGAAACCGGTCGCTGGGAGATCTCATTCACTTTGGCCGCAATGGCTCTGGTCTGTGCATGAAGCTCATCGACCGACTGTTTGAGAGCCTCGACGGGCTTCATGTCTGGCGCCGGCAGGGGCGCAGCGAGCTTTTGCGCAAGATTGTTTTGGGCCGCCGCAAATGTCGCGAGTGCCTTCTTCACCTCTTCGAGCTGCGCGGTGCCATTGGCCAATTGCTGCCCGGTATTGGCAATGGACTCGTCAATCTTCTTGCTTGTGGCAACCAGCCCGTTGATCTCGCCTGCAAAGACGAGCAAGGCATCGCGGTTGACCTTTGCAACCGCTTCAAACTCATTATAGGCGCGCTTGTAGAAGACCAACGCGCCAAACAAGCCGGTGCCACCGAAGATGAGCAGAAGCAGCGTCGCATACATCAGGATCAGGTTGGTGCGACGGCCTTTGGTCACAAGACTATCGACTTCCGTGCGCAAACGCTGGATTTCCTGCGCTGAGTCCACGGCGGTACCCGCAGAGGCAAGCGCGATCTCGATCGCCTCATCAATCGGGGCTTTGGCAGGGGCGGCCTCCGCCTCCGTTTTCTTGCCCTTCTTGGCAGGCTTGGCGTCTTCAGCGGCCGCAGTGATCGGCGCCTCTTCGGCCTTTACGTCAGGCGTTGCCGGGGCGGCAGCTTCTGCCGGCTTTTCTTCAGTTGCCTTGGCAGCGGCCTTTTTGGGGGCTTTGCTCATGACTCTGCGCTCCTCATCACCGATTGCGTCGGCTTGCGCTTGGCACATTGTTTCCCTGACGACATATAGACGTCGATCGAGGGCAGACGTTGAGATCTGAATCCGAAGGCGCGACAGCCATAAGGGCGCGTCCTGTCATAGGTGATCGAGAAGAAGCGACATCCAAAGCAAGAAGTTTGCGTCATTTCGCATCCTCCAGCTTGCGACCGTTCTGATCGAATTTGAGTTCATCCGGCACATCAATGTCAGGCATTTGTGTGCCGGGTGCCGCCTGGAAGATGTAACTGAGCACAGTGGCAACAGCGCGATAAAGATCAGCATGGATTTCCGCGCCGATCTCGCTTGTGTAATAGAGCGCGCGCGCAAGGAGCGGGATTTCGAGCACAGGAATGCCCGCCGCATCGGCCTTCTCGCGAATGCTCATGGCAACCTGTTCTGTGCCCTTCGCAAGGATCTTTGGTGCTGAACCCTCTTCAAAGTCGTAGCGCAAGGCAACAGCAAAATGTTGGGGGTTGGTGATGACAACCTGCGCCTGATCGACATTGGCAACCGAGCCACGCTGTGCAGCTTCCTGCTGCAATCTACGAATGCGTGACTTCACTTCTGGTGAACCTTCGGTCTGCTTGTTTTCGTCCTTGATCTCCTGGCGCGTCATCATCATCTGGTTTGTGTGTTGACGCCACTGGATGACACCATCTGCAAGACCAATGAGGGTGATGGCCCCAGCAATGATCAGCAAGGTCAGGCCAATGATATTGCCTGATTGCTCCATCGCTGTCTCAAACGGCGAAGCGGGCAGTTTCAAGATGGTCGGAAGATCGTCTTTCAGCAAGACATAGCCGACGATGCCCACGACAAGAACCTTGGCAATGGATTTGCCAACTTCGATGAGGCCCTTGGTTCCAAACATACGCTTGAAGCCATTGATGGGAGACAGGCGGCTCGCCTTGAAGTTCAGATTGGCCCAAATGACATGCAAACCGCCTCCCAAAGCATATTGGGCAGCGATAGCGATCAGAATGAGCGGGATTGAGAAGATCACCACAGCGATGAGCGCGCTCAGGGCATGATCACCGAAGATATGGAGCGGTGGAAGATCACGCTGCAGCGGTGTTGCGAAATCAAGTCCACGACGGAAGTTGTTTGTCAGCTCATTGAACAGCAGACGTCCGCCAAAATAGATTTGGGCTGCCCCAACAAGCAGAACAAGGCTCATGATCAGGTCACGGGAGGTCAGCACCTGACCCTGTTTGAGCGCTTCCTGAAGCCGTCGTTCTGTCGGGCGTTCTGTTTTTTCCTGGCCGGATTCCTCACTCATCGAGGGCCTCCTGTCAGGATCAGATCACGTGTGATGGACGAGACGGTCTCGATAAGTCCGCTCATGCCATTCGTGATGGATGGGATGGAGATGAGGATCACCACGAAACCAACCATGATGGTAACTGGAAATCCGATGGAGAAGATGTTCATCTGGGGAGACACGCGGGTCATCAAGCCGATGATCAGATTGACGAGGAAAAGCGTGACCAGCACCGGAACCGCGATGATAAGAGCGGCCGAGAAGATGAGAGCTGCTGCACGAACCACACCAAGGGACAAGGCGATGTCGAATGGCGCGCCAATCGGCATGGTCTTGTAGCTGGCTGCCAGATGTTGAAGCATGACATGGTGACCACCAATCACAAGAAAGATCAGCGTCAGCATGATCGACAGAAATTGTGTCACGACTGGTGACTGGGTGCCGCTTTGCGGGTCCACCATGGAGGCAAAGCCAAGGCCCATCGACAGGGCCATCTGTTCACCCGCAACCGCAATGGCGGAAAAAGCGAGCTGAAAGATGAGGCCAATGG
>JACCED010673347.1_pt1 | contig 11752 bp, 13 predicted proteins | sample 7455021 | NCBI WGS metagenome assembly JACCED01 (sample SAMN15323456, study PRJNA562643) | freshwater metagenome | isolation source: river surface water | place: USA:Blue River Watershed | collected 2017-08-19
AATATAATGAAATATTCTAAATCAGAAAGTGCGTATTTTAGGAAGAGCAAAAAAGAGAATTCAATAAAAGGTGGGAAATTAAGAGAAAATGGAATATTAGAAAAAAATGATTTTTCTGGTAAAAATGAAAATAATGTTGTTCTAAAACAAAAATTCAAAGTTGAACAAAATAATAATATGGGATTTGAACTTCAAAATATGAATCCAAATAAAGTTGGTAAATATAAACCGACAAATGTTGTAAAACCAATAAAAATAATGAAACAAAAAATAACGGATGAACCATTTTTTTTCTTTGCATATAATCCGGAAACTGAGACATATCATTTAGTTTGTTATAATAACTCAAAAGCGAATCACGGAATAGAATTTAAGAAGTTGGTAATTCATGAAAATGATTCAAGTGAAATAGTTACACTTTCACATGAGGACTTTTTAGATATTGGCATTGAAGAATTAATTGTTTTATGTTATCATTTTCTTAAAATTAGGAAACAAAATCATGGATTTATGGATACATTATACAAATATTTAAGTGATTTTGTATTTGAAAAAGTATTAGGAACTCGGTTTCCACTGAATTCAAATAATCATAAAATGTATCGTGATACGGTTAAAGAAATAGGAAAAATTGTAATGGATAAAAATAGAAGAATGTTAAATAAACAAAATGGTGGAAAATTGGATATAGATGGTAAATTAGATAGTCGAGATTTTGATATTGAAAGTAAAAACCCAAATGGTTAGGTTCATGTTGAAATGATTAATAATTATCAAAATGTATCACTTCCTCCAAAAGTAACAAGAAATAGTAATTCTATAAATATTCGACAACCATCTCAAAATCAAACTGTTCTTCCAAAAGAACCAAAAGAAATAATAAAAAAAGGATTCTTTTCTACCGGTGAACCATATATTTTCTTCGGATATGACCCAAAAATGGAAAAATATAGATTTGTTTGTTATAACAGAAATCCTTTTAGTTTGAAAAAACTATACTTTTTTTGAAAATAGCTGTAAATAATTTACGTAATAATATAAATACATCATGTTCAAATACATAAATACTTTTTTCCTCAATAATATATAATGAAGTATTATAAATCGAAATGCGGTTATTTTTATAAAATTGTTGGCGATAAAAAAATACGGATTTCTATTCAAGAATACAAATCAAAAATGAAAGGTGGAACAGTTAAATCCGATGGAAATTTAGAAAGCAGTGATTTTGAAAAAAGACGTGATAGTGAATATCGTGGATTACCAGAAAGTTATGGTGAAATAATTCAGGAAATGTTAGATAAGATTGTTCTAAAAGTTCTAATAAAACCATTTTTTTTAGGATGGGAGCCAGTTATATTTTTTGGAATCAACGGAAATTATTTTAAATATGCATGTTATTATGAATTTGAAAATTTTTCAAATAAAATAATTTTTAAAGATATCATTGATAATACAACTAATATATCGGAAATTGATATAAAATATTTGATTGAATTATTCTGGGGATTAGTCAATATTCGAAAAAAGAATAAAACATTCATGGATAAGCTTTATAATTATTTACGTGAATATTTTCTAAAAAATACTCAAATATTAATACGTAATAAATTAGATGAAAATATAATTCGTGCAATGGTTCCATCATTTACTGTAACTAAAAAGAGCTATGGTATTCGAAAATCTATATCTATGTTTAATCTTCAACAATCAAAACAAACTATAAATGATCTAAGATTACCAAAAAATACTAAATTAAATTTAGTTTCTAACCTTAAAGAAATTATGAGAGAAGCTGAAAATATGAGAAGACGAGGAAAGTCTTCAACAGTCATTGAAGAATATAAATTAAAAAAATTTCAAGAAATAGCAGATCGTCTTAATCAAACTAAAAGACTTACAATATAATTCACAAATAAGTCTGTATAAAAACGCCGATATTATCAGTAAAAAGATTTTTAAGTTCGTTTTCAATTGAAAGTCCAATTTTTCTAAAATTGAAGTTTAAAATGACTTGATTATGGTTCTGTTTTCCTGCGTATGAAATGACGTCCGCCCCGTGGAAAGTCATATACAAGTATTCTGGAACGGACCGGTCCCTGTTGCTTATCCCACAGAATGTTATATAAATTAGCCGGTTCCTCTTGATAGCATCGCGGATGCGCTCATTGAAATCGAAGTAGTTCGTAATTGTATTTCCAGACTGGTCTAAATAATAAAATTGGAGGCTATTATCGCTGACAGTATTCGGCATGACCTCGACGATTAGATTATTACCGCGGATTCCGTTAATTGTTGCAACCGTATTTAATGTCGTCGCCATAAATAATATAAAGATAATTAAATTATATAATGTAATGGAAACACCACCAATCGAAATAATAATAGGAAATGAATTAACCATCGACAAAATCGCGGAGATATTTCCAAAACCGAACGGAGACTATGAAAAGTTGCGGATAACTGATGTCGGAATGTATAGTATAACCAAGAAGAACGAGTCCTTTTTTATTTCCAGCCTGATTACGAAATATTTCGGGGATAATAAGATAACAATTACAGATAGCACTGCGTGTTGCGGGGGGAATACTATTGGGTTCCTATTGAATTCGCAAGTCCAGCGCGTAAATTCCATTGAAATCGACGAATTACACTTTTCCATTTTACAGAATAATGTGAATTTGTATAAGGAGGCATGTAAGGTATTTTTGTATCACGAGAATTATTTGAATTGTGCGAAGGCGCTGACGCAAGACGTAATATTCTACGATTTACCATGGGGTGGTAAGAAATATATGGAGAAAGAAGAAGTTAAGTTGGGGCTATTTGATAAATCAGGGACTTTTATTTCAATGACTCGGATTGTAAATGAAATGAAGGACCATTCTAAATTACAGATATTGAAGGTTCCTCTGAATTTCTCTTTCACTGAATTTATGAGGGATGTAGATTATGTAAAAATAAAGATACATAAAATATACAATAAGTTCAACAAGAAGTTGTGTTATTTTATTATCATTTTAATTAATTAGGTATCTACTTGCTTTTCGAGTTCTTTTTTTATTTGTTCTATTTGGGAAGCAATATCATCTGATTTCTTTTTTGCTTCAAGTGCGATTGCGTTAGTTGATTGCATCTGGGTTGATAGCATGTTTACTTGGGTTTGAAGGCCACTATCAGATTGAGGTTTGATAGGGGTAGGTCCAGCAGGTTGGATTTGTTGAGGAGAAGTTTCTGTGGGCTGAGTTTGTTGAGGCGCAAGAGGATTTGTTATATATTCATTAATTGGAGTTATTGTTAAAGAGAAAAATAAACAAATTAGTATTATTATAATTATCTTCATTTATATTAAATGAAGATAATTATATTTTATATTTTTTTAATCCTTATATTTATTCCAATTATTTTTAATTCTATTTTTATAACAAGAACCGTAGAGGGTTTTAAGGGTGGAAATAATGAAGAGAAAAAGGAGAAAAAGAAAAAGAAAAATAAGAAAACTAAAGAAGTTATGTATAAAATGATTGGCGGTAATGATTCTTATAGTTTTTTATATGGAAAAAACACGATTGAAATCTTACCATCGAATAAAAAAGATAAAATAACTGATTTATATTTTCATTATCGCAGTCTTCCTGATAAAACAATAACAACTGGAATTTCATTTGATGATATATCAAGTCAGGAATTTATTGTAAAAACTCCGAAGAATAACTATAAAATATCATTTTCATCTTCAGATAAGCCAATAAAAATTATTGTTAATGAAACTGACTATAAGATTGAATTAGAGAAAAAAGAGAAAGAAGGTAAATTCAATATTATATGGTATACTGACCTCGTAGCAGGAACAATTGATGGGTTTGATATAAAACTTACTGATGATGAGCTCGATGATGTTGAATTTATTATTATTCTTTATACTGCGATTCTAATCATTCAGAAAATGAAAGATTTAGATAATGTGGATTATAATAAAATGTTTAAGTAATATAATGAACAAGATTTTGTGCTTTATAATTGTTTTTCTATTATATATTGTTCTTGATGGAACCATGATGATGCTTTTCATGGGGAAATACTTCGGAGGAGTCGTCGAAAAAATACAGCGTGGGAAAAAAATGAGCGCTAGAATAATTCCGGCGGTTCTCTGTTTTCTTATTCTCGCATTTGGAATAGTATATTTTGTTTTGGACCGGATACGCGATGACCATATCGTAGAGGACAGTTTTCGATATGGTGGTGTTTTCGGAGCGGTAGTTTATGGTGTTTTCGATTTGACGAATTATGCGATTTTTACGGATTATACTGCGGGGACCGTTTTAATTGATATGGCGTGGGGAACCATTTTGGCCAGTGTTGTCTCAATGATTACAAAATTTTTATTCGTTAAAAAGCAATAATTATTATTTTATAATATTTAATGTCTAATAGGTCCTCAGTCCATTTCCTACAATTAAACCAAAGGGAGCAACATTTAGTTTTGAATAATTTGAGCCGTGATTTTAGAAGGAGAGAATTATTCAATCATTACCTTACACTTTACAATATTAAAAAGAAAGCGCTCAGTGGTGCGCAAGTGCCACAGCAACCACAACAAATGCACCAACCAAATCGAACGCAACCACAACCGCCACAGATGCGCGCACAAACACAACAGCAATATGCACAGATGCGACAGCAACCGCAAACACAACCGCAACAGATGCGCCCACAAACACAACCACAACAGCCACAGATGCGCGCACAACCACAACCACAACAACCCATACATAACCGGAATTACCGAAACCAATCAAATATAAGTAATTACAATCAGTATCAGGAGAATACGCGGATGGAACAGGCCCAACAACCAGATCCGCGTCTTGAAAAAAAAGCCCCGATTAAAGTTCCCGCTGTTCAAACAATTGACATCCTCTCTGGAAATAGTGGGGTTGACAAGATGAATGAAATTCGCGAAAATTTGAAAAAAGTAAAACGAATGGAGATTGTTCCGCATGTGGATTATAAATCATATATACAGAAGTTCATGGTCCAAGATAAGTTGAAATCCTTCGTCGAAAATAAGAAGGTCGCTCTCATTGGCCCCGCCAGTTATTTAGTTAATATAAATCAAGGCGACCACATCGACAAACACGACGTTGTTATCCGGTTCAATAGTGGGATAATTAAGAACCAGAAATACGCGGGGAATGTTGGAACGCGGACCGACATCTGGATTTACAATTTCAAGAATCTGGAAATACTTGATAAAATAACAGAATTCCCCAAATTCATATTTTGTCCATATCCGAAAATGATGATTGACTCATATGATATTGACAAAAAAATACCGTGCGATTGTAATATAGAGTTTATTGAGCCCCATTTTTATGAGCAGTTGAAGCAAGTAATGAAATTCGAGCCAAATACTGCGCTTTTGTCTATTCTTATTTTATTACGTCAAGGAATTCAGAGCCTCTATTTATCGGGGATATCATTCTTATATGATGGATATTATGATAAGGAGAATAATGTGTCCGAGTCGAAGGCGCTCGTCCTGAACCAGCAAAACCGGACGGATTGTATCCAGATATTGAAGAAAGTATATAATGCGAACGAACGCCTCTTACTTGATAATGCGATGTTGAACATTATTTATCCAAGTTTTGTGAATGTTCTTAACCGCCTTTTTTCGAGGGAAAATCAGGCAAAGCTCTTCTCGACGCTGGACTACCGTCTTTTTATCCCGTCATTCCAGAGCAAATATAATAATCCGAATGCGGAAGCAATAATATATCTCCACTTTGGAAAAACTGAGATTTTAAAGATTGATGAAAAAATCGATTTGGTTGTTCATATGATTCGTCCCAAGCTTTTTGAGAATGAGGTTTTCGTTCAGAATAACTCTTGCGATTATGACGATTTAGAAGTATTGCTCGGGACTAAAAATAAGGGGGTCGTCTATTTTTCGAATAATCAGTGGGTCGCCATTGACAACATGATTCCCAAGAAAAACAGGGACTATATTCTCTCGCATCACTGCTATGTGAATGGAAATATATACGGGAGTTTTATTAAAAATATTGTTGTCGATTTTGATATTGATGAGAACAACCAGAATTTAAACATGCTCTATTTACTATTTAGTCTGATTTATTATGGTCAGAAGATGATATATGTTCATCGGGAAAATGTTAAAACGAACGGATTGTATGAAATCTGTTCAGTTATGAAAAAATTAAATCTTATAAAGTATATTTAATGAAAAATGTTGCTACGAATTTGAATTTGGATTGGAGTTGGAATTTGAATAAGAATATAGATTATGGATATGATTATTTTGATGCAGAAACATTTAAAAAAATGTTGATTATATTTGGTGCAGGATCTATACTGGGTATTTTATTGGCACTTGTATTTGCAGGGTTTCTTTATGGAATACAACAAAAGACATATCAAGGAAAAATGAATTCTTCAATGGAACAAAAAGATAATGATCAAATAAGTTATACGAAAGAAATGGTTCTTGAAAAAAGATTAGGTTATGGAAAATTATTCATAATTATTATTGCGCCGTGTATATTATTAGGCTTAATCGCCGGAATATTATTGTTGTAATAATATATGGATAATGAATCCAATGATGCGGATATTAAATTTAAGGCATTTTTAATAGTATTATCTATATTTATTGGTTTTTATTACATATTATTACTGATTTGTTTAGCTCTTGGAATGAAATATGCAAAAGTTTTTATTATATGGACAACAATTGGTATTGCTGTTTCTATGGCATTAGCCGGAATAATATATGGAATTCGAGCGAATAATCCTGAAAATAATTTGACTTTTCAAAAAGCTGTTGAAAAAACAATAGTTGTTGGAATATATTTTGGTATTACTTGTGGTTTATTGTATATATTAGCAAAAGATTATGGATATAATTTAGAATTGCTCATTCTGTCAGCTATTTTATTAGCGGGAATTTTAGCAAGTATCGGGACATCAATTCCATGGCAATCACTTATTAGTATTGGGATTGTATTAATTTATCCTCCTTTTAAACTGTTAATAAAAGTTATTGAATTATGGATTGAAAAATGGCGTAAAAAGCGCGAAGGATATCAAGAAATTAAAAAAAACATAGAACCTGAAACAATAGAACCTGTTCAAGAAGGAAAAATTAAAACTAACTAAAAATATTCAAATTACTTTGCGTAATCTTGATGAAACTTAATAATCTCCCTTGAATATCTCTTGATATCATTCTTATACACTAAATAGAGGACAAGAGCTGTAATCCAGATGGCGAGTTCGAGACCAATGACAACCCACGCCACGGCGTGCATCTCATTATTGCACAACATATACACAATAACAATGAGCAAGATGTAAATGATGATTTTCACAAAAAGATTGACATATATTTTATCAGGTGTGAAGTTCTTTTTGAGGTATTCTGTATCCTTGAATAAGAAGACAGTCGCCACAATCATTTGCGCAATGATGATACATACGAATGTAAGAATTGGAACAAGGCAGTGCATTTATAATATAAGACAAGATTATTTTTATAGATAAAACAAGATAAATAGTTAAATAAAGTAATGATTGATTTCATTTATATTAAGAATTCTACTCCGGATATGAGGGTGTATAATACTTATAACGAATTGTCATTACTATCATTCAAAAAAGTAATTGATGAGCTTTGTAAAAGTGGATTCATTTATAAATATAAGATTGCGATTAAGACAAAATTGATAATGCGTCAAATTGTGAATGTTTTAAGCTATTCTTCTAAACAATATCGCGTTCGGGAAAATGTCCAGATACGGATATTAGATTCTTGAAAACCATTCCATTTCTTTATCTAAACCTAAAAAGAAATTGTATTTTTCTGCGCGTTCGTGCGTTATTTTGCTTCCGCCTCCTCTCTTATACCGTGGCATATCCCCAATTTCTTGATTGATTTCATAGAATCTTTGGATAAGCACCTCCACTGATGGATATTTCCGGTTAAGAGTGTCGAGTTGCGCCTTCAATTTCTGGATGAGGTTCGATTTATCAATATATGGTCGTGTATTTCCGAAAATTTCGATTTCGACATCATTCTCATCGTAATACCGAAATCTTTCGGAGAATGCTGTCATAATATCGCTCAATAGATAACTCACGTTGGCATCAAGATTGAACGTCTTCCGGTTATTCACGATGTGAAGTAAGTGCATCATGTCGTTGTCATCTTCAACCAACCAGAGTATGATTGGGAACTCGAAATGCGTGGATGGATAGCGCCGGATGATTTCTTCCAGAGCTTGGACGCGATGTTGGCCTTCAATGACCTTTATTGTGTCGCGACTTTGATTACAGGCGATGTGAATTGGGTCGAAGAATGACGGCTCATTTCCGCTTTTGATGTCGGACTCGTAGGCTTCGAACAAGTGGGCGACGTGCTTTTCATCAATTTTGCGATTGAGCTCCCATATGGGACTGTGAAGTGTTCCGAAAGCAGTAGATTCACATAGCGCAAAATAACCGCGATGGCGCTTATTTGGAAAAGGAGAAATCCGTTTTAGATTGTCTATGAAAAAAGAGTATTGCTTTTTGGGCGGTTCGATGTGTTCTCTTTCAGAATCGGGAATTTGTGGTTGTTGGGGAGGCTGGGCCGGTGGTGGTTTAGCCTCGCGATTTTGAACGAGTTTATCACTCAAATATTTCTTTTCAATCAGTTTCCTTGTATTCCTCATTTTTGTTTAGATAAGGAAAATAATAGTGGAATAATTCAATTTTTTGAAGTTTTTAGTATAAAAAATATGTGTTATAAATAATAATGATAAATCCATTTGCTGGCGAGAAACCGAAGCCTGTGGTTGAAGTAGTCGCGCCAAAGCAACCGGTTGGCGATAGACCACTTCTCAATTTGAATTTTAGTGGTTCCAAATTGAATCTTGCTCGATGAAAATAAAATCTTTATCATGAATAATAATGATAAATCCATTTGCTCATGATGGTAATAGTCAATTAGTTCGCGAACATGCGTTTCCTATTCAACCTCCCAAGGACAAAAATCCATTGGATTTTGGTAATAAGGATTTTCCTAAATTTTTACCACATGGATGAATATAATTATTATTTTATACTTTATAGATATGTATAGTATAAAAGACAAGACCATTGAATTTTCGGAAGAATACAATGAAGTCGTTGATGTATCTCTTCTTACTGCGAATGGGATCGAGAATATTGTGTTCGGTGAGTTCTTCAACCAGAGTGTCGATAATTTAGTCGGAATTAAGTCGATTGTTTTCGGTCATGAATTCAATCAGACTGTTGATAAATTACCTGAGGGATTGGAGGCGATTGAGTTCGGAAGTCTATTTAATCAATCCGTGGATTCTTTACCGGCTTCTGTTAAGCGAATTGTTTTTGGAGGGAATTTTAATCGGAGTGTCGATAAATTACCGGCGGGACTACTTTATGTGGAGTTCGGATATCAATTTACACAAACGATTAATAATTTACCTGATAGCATAACGCATCTGATATTTCGGTGGGGGCTGTTCAGACAACCAATATCTCATTTTCCTGAAAATTTGACTCATTTAGTATTTGGTGAATACTATAATGAGAAGGTTGTTTTACAAAAGAGAGCAGTTGAGGTAGAGCCGGAAGAAGCGGTGGAAGATATAACTGTGAGTGTGATTAATCCATATCGACATATTCCACCATGTCCTTGCATTAAACAAGATTGTCTTGAATGTATTCAATCAATCGAGTTCGGTAATTATTTTAACCAAGAATTGAAAATAGTTGATTGTGTCAAGAGTGTTAAATTTGGGGACCGGTTCAATCAGAAATTAGAGAATCTACCGGATTGTATTGAGAAAATTGAGTTTGGGAAACACTTCAATCAGGAAATTAATGATTTACCGGATAGTATTACTGATTTGGTTCTACCTGAGGATTATTCAAAAGAAATTACTCGACTTCCAGCTTCATTGAAGAGACTGCGTGTTTATAAAAACAACTATTTTTATGAGAAATTTGACATCCAGAAAGTTTTATCAAATAAAGCGATATATCCGGAAAAAATACCGAAACCGATTGATTTCAGATTTCCATTTATGCATTTTATTCAAGAAACGGCTCCGGCTCCTGAAACGGCCCCTGCTCCTGAAACTGCCCCTGCTCCTGAAACGGCTCCGGCCCCTGAAACGGCTCCGGCTCCTGAAACGGCTCCGGCCCCTGAAACGGCTCCTGCTCCTGAAACGGCCCCTGCTCCTGAAACGGCTCCTGCTCCTGAAACGGCCCCTGAAACGGCCCCTGCTCCTGAAACGGCTCCTGAAACGGCCCCTGAAACGGCTCCTGAAACGGCCCCTGAAACGGATCCGGCTCCTGAAACGGCTCCGGCTCCTGATTCAAGCCTTTAATTTTTTTCTAATAAATACTAATGGATATTAAAAAATTTATGGAAGTTGAAAAAACATCATTCCAAATAATAAAATTCTACATAAAATTTTATATGAATAAAATAAATCAATCTGAAAGTGATGCATTAACCAATTATAAAGGAGATAATTGGTATCCAGATATAAATTATTATCTAATAAATAATAAATTTAAGTTTAACGATTATTTTTATTATAACTCATCTCCGAATAATAAAACATTAACAGACGAACAGAAACATATAAAATCGCAATTAAAAAAATATTATAAGATATTATTTTATATAAAAGAAATTGATAATGTTTTTAGAAAAATTCCCAAATATGATAAAAATATTATGGTATATCGCGGAATTTCTGGTAAAAATCAAGAATTGAAAAATATGATTTATTTATTAGAAACATCGAAGATTGGTTCAACTTTTGTATTTCCAACTTATGTATCTACCAGTTTAAATATAAATACCGCAATTAATTTTAGCTCAAAACGTTTGTATAAATCACAAATGAATATGACTAAAAATATTCGATTGAATGATAGAATCGATATTGGTTATAATGATATTTATAAGCTTTTTGGAGAGAAAAAGTTCTTTTTAATGAAGATAAATATACCCAAAGGTAATAAATTTATGTATTTAGAACATTTTAATAAACACGGTAAAAATATATTGATTGAAAGTTGGGAACATGAGGTGCTTCTTCCAAGAAATTGTAAGATGAAATTGACTAAAAAATATGATGAATTATTTCATCAAACATTACAATCAATTCATCGGTCAGAATCTATTAAACATAAGATAACAAATATAATGAAAGATAAGATAAAATATATTACGACGCGGGTGTATGAATTTGAATACGAAGGCTATGAAGATAAAGAATTAATTATACCAGTAATTGAATCAGTTGATATAAAGAAATATTTGACAACATTAGAAAATCATCAATTATCACTTCAAGTAAAAGATGATATTATAAAAAATATTGAAAAATTACGGAAGAAACAGATGAAAACTATTTTTCAAGTGGAAAACGAAAAAGTGGTTAAATAATTATTCTATTTTTTGTAATTATAGTTATTCACCGAATGGCCTAATGATACAAATAAAACATGAAGCTCATAACAAATGAATCCATCCATTCTAAGTGGATAAATGTAGCTTTCCGACATTTGTAAGCATCATAATGCGTTTTATCTACTTCTATAAAAGTCGATTTGTATTTCCATCCGTCCATAACAGAAACTGGATTTTTGAGAATTATTTCAAAAATCCGTTTGATTTCAAGAAAAATCGGGCTTTTTGTTGAAATAC
>JACCED012277394.1_pt1 | contig 11752 bp, 3 predicted proteins | sample 7455021 | NCBI WGS metagenome assembly JACCED01 (sample SAMN15323456, study PRJNA562643) | freshwater metagenome | isolation source: river surface water | place: USA:Blue River Watershed | collected 2017-08-19
ATTATTTGGATAGAAACTCCATCGTCTTGGAAGAGGGCGACATTGTTCACCGGCAGATGATGGACGGAGATGCTATCCTATTTAATCGTCAACCTACTCTTCATAGAATGAGTATGATGTGTCACATCGCACGTATTATGAAGCGCGGTGATACTTTTAGAATGAATGTTGCGGACACCAAACCGTACAATGCCGATCGAAATTTTGTGACGATTAAGGTCACAAGCCGTCAAGGTTGGCAACATGGGGAGTTAAAAGCTTGATACCCCATAGTAAATAAATTAAAATATATTTGAGGCAAAATAATATAAATACAAAATATTGTATAAAATATAATGAGTGATACAAAACCAGAAAACGTCGCTTCAATTAAATGCTCCAAGTGTTTGATTGAAAAAAATGTTTCAGAATTTTACAAGCACAGGAAAATTTGCTGTAGCTGTAATAATGAAAAAAGAAGGGAACAATATAAAAATAATGAAGAACATAGAAAAAAGTTGATTAAACAAGCGATTGATTTTAAACATAATAAGGTATTAGAAAAACAAAAAATAAGAGAAGCAGAGCAAAAAGCAATTGGTATTGAAAACAAACAATGTAAATATTGCAATGAAATTAAAAATAAAGATAGATTTAGACATAATCGTTTAAAATGTAAAGAATGTGAAAGAGATGAACCAGTTGAAAAATTTAAACGCTATGTTAGAACAAGAATTTACAATTGTTTGCGTAATAAAAATAAAACTAAGCATTCTGTTGAATATTTAGGATGTGTTCCAGAAGAATATCTTAAATGGATGTTAAGTCACAATGGAAATTATAATTTGGATAATTATGGAGAAATATGGCATATCGACCATATAATTCCCTTGTCTAAATTTAATCTTGACGACGAAACACAACAACTTATTGCTTTTAATTGGAGAAATACTATGCCTTTATCTGCTTCTGAAAATTTATCAAAAAATAATAAAATAATATCAGAACAGGTTAAAACTCATTACGACAAATTAAAAAAATATCACGAAGAAAATAATCTTGATTTGCCTCAAGTATATATTAATTTATTTGCAACACATTCAAATTGCGGGAACACCCTTCAGAGCCTATCTAGTCTAATAAACTAGAGAGCCACTACCAAGTTTAAGCAGAAATGTTTAGATGGCCGAGATTGGAACTCGGGTATGGTAAAAATGTGGAGGATTGGGCAATCCGCAGCCAAGCTCCTAACCCCGTTATGGTAAGGGTATGGAGAAGGTTCAACGACTAAACGTTTGTGGGTCTCATATGATAGTCTAACCAGCTTGATGAGGCATAAGATATAGTCTGGCGTCTTTGGAAACTCTGACGATTTATCGTTTGACGGCGATGAAATGAATTTGCATATGCCACAGGACCCGGAGTCTGAGGCAGAATTAAAAAATTTGGCAGCAGTGCCATATCAAATTATCAGTCCAGCCAATAACTCATCCATTATTGGTATTTATCAAGATTCTATGCTTGGTTCATATTTATTCTCAAGAGAAAACGTGAAATTTACACCAAGACAAGCAATGAATCTGCTTATGATGTTCAATGGAGTAAATGAAAAGAAATTTCTAGAAGCAGCTAGTAAAGAAACAGGTGTAACGAATTACGAAATTTTGAGTCAAATTATGCCACCATTGACTACGAAAGTAAAAGGTGTTGAAATTGTAAATGGTAAGTACATTTCAGGTCAAATGGATAAAGGTGTATTGGGTGGTAGAACAAAGGGTCTTTTACAACGCGTATGTAATGAGTTTGGTAATATGGCATCAGCCAAATTTATTGATGATTTACAAAATATTGTTACTGAATACATGAAGTCAGCTGGTTTTAGTTGTGGTATTAGCGATTTAATTTCAAATCAAAGTACGAATGACGAAATTGTTAAGGTAATCACAAACAAGAAAACTGAAGTAAAAAATTTAGTAGACCAAGTTCAATTAGGCATATTTGAAAACAATACTGGTAAAACAAATGAAGAAGAATTTGAAACACAAGTCAATAGCATTCTTAATCAAGCAACTTCTGAAGCCGGTAAAATTGGTTTGAAAAATTTGTCACAAGGTAATCGTTTTGTTACAATGGTTCAAGCTGGTTCTAAAGGTTCTGATTTGAATATATCATTTATGATTTCTTGTCTTGGTCAACAAAACGTTGACGGCAAACGTATTCCTTATGGTTTTGAACATAGAACGTTACCACACTTTACTAAATATGACGACTCGCCAGGAGCACGTGGTTTTGTGGAAAGTTCATATATTAATGGTTTATCACCTCAAGAATTATTTATGCATGCTATGGGTGGTCGTGTAGGTCTTATTGATACTGCCGTAAAAACTTCTACTACTGGTTATATTCAAAGAAGACTTATCAAGGCTCTTGAAGACTTGAAGGTTGAATATGATATGACTATTAGAACTAACAAAAATAAAATTGTCCAATTTCACTATGGCGATGATGGAATTGATACAACAAAAGTCGAAGACCAAGATATTCCAATTGTTGAAATGAGTAGTCAAGATATTTACAACCATTATTTAATTCCTGAGGAAAGTGGAAAGATTAAAACATTGAGCAATATATTCCTGAAAAATACACTAACTAGATTAAAGAAACAACACGAAGAATACTCAGTTGAAATGAATAAATTAATTGAAGAGATGCTTGAAAAGAGACAAATTATTGTAAAGAATGTTTTTAAAAATAAAGGTGATAAAACTGTTAGCTGTCCTGTCGCATTTAATTATATTATTAATACTGTCAAAGGGCAATGTGGAATTTCATCATCTTCATTAGTTGACATTACTCCTATGGAAGCATATGAAATGATAAATTTCACATTTGAAAAAATCAAAAAAATTTATTACTCACAACCAACTGAATTATTTAGAGTATTATTCTACTATTATTTGTCACCAAAAGAACTTCTTGTAGTTAAGAGATATAATAAAGCATCGCTTACAATTTTACTAGAAACTATTATTCTTGACTATAAAAGAGCTATTGTGACGCCTGGTGAAATGGTTGGTATGATTGCTGGTCAAAGTATTGGTGAAGTATCAACTCAAATGACTTTAAACACTTTCCACTTTGCTGGTGTGGCTTCTAAATCTAACGTCACTCGTGGTGTTCCAAGAATTGAAGAAATTTTATCATTATCAAGTGAAATAAAAAATCCTTCATTAAGTATTTATTTGAAACCTGAAGATGAAAGACAAAAAGATAAAGCTAGAACTATTATGTATATGCTTGAACACACTAAACTTGAGGAAATTGTGAAATCGTCTGAAATTTGCTTTGACCCAGATGACTTAAATACATTAATTTTGGAAGATAAAGATTGCATTGAACAATATAAAGCATTTGAAACACTTGTTGATGAATGTAATGAAGTTAATCTTGAATCAGGAGAAACTGAAAAGTCAAAATGGATTGTTAGAATGATATTTGACCCAGAAGTAATGCTTGAGAAAAATATTACAATGGATGATGTGAATTTCACTTTGAAAAGTTGTTATGAAGACCAAATTAATTGTATTTATTCTGATTTTAATTCAGATAAATTGATTTTCAGAATTAGAATGAATGAAGTTTTAAAAACTGGAAGCAATAGGGGAGGTCAAAAGAAAACAAAAGTTAATCCTCTTGACCAATCTGACCAAATTTATCTATTAAAGAATTTCCAAGACCAACTTTTGCAAAAGGTTGTATTAAGAGGAATTGAAGGAATTAACAAAGTCATTCTTAGAAAGATTTTAGACAATGTTGTGGAAATTAATGGAGTTTACAAAAAACAAGATATCTGGGTTCTTGATACAATTGGAACAAATTTACTTGATGTACTAGGCCTTGACTTTATTGACAATACAAGAACTCTAAGTAATGACATTGTAGAAATTTATAATATTCTTGGTATCGAAGCAGCAAGACAGGCTATCTACAATGAATTGGTAGAAGTTGTAGAATTCGATGGTACTTATATTAACTATCATAATTATAGTGTTCTTGTTGACAGAATGACATTCAATCACAAATTGATTTCAATCTTTAGACATGGAATTAATAATGATAATATTGGTCCAATTGCTAAGGCATCGTTTGAGGAAACTCCTGAAATGTTCTTGAAAGCTGCACGACATGCTGAATTAGATACATTAAGAGGCATTTCAGCAAATGTTATGTGTGGACAAGAAGGACATTTTGGAACAGCAGCTTTCCAAGTTGTACTCGATATTGAAGAAATGCAGAAATTGGAAGCAGCCAGTGAGTATAAATATGTAAATGCTGATGAAGAAATTGAAAAATTCTTTGGTGCTATGGAAAATCCTGAAGACCCTTGTGGACCTAATAAAATGTCTATTCAAAATAATGTTTCTACTATTAAAGCTGAAAATATGGGTGAAGACAATACATATAATCCAGGATTTTAAAAATATTACTTACAATTAAATAAAAACAATGATTTATTTTAATTTTTTTATTATTAACAATTAAAAAATTAAATAAAATTGAAACCGAAATATCAAAATTATAATACACTATTTAACAAAAAAATGAGTTACGAAAAAACGTTTTCATTAATATTTGCTGATGTTGCGGAGAATCATATGGGGATGCAAAAAATTGGAAATTTATCAGAAAATGGTTTTAATTTAGATGATTTAATTGTCATCAAAAAAAAATTTCAGGAAAAACATTGCGAATGTAAAATTATTAATTTGCATTGGTTATTAGATGATGAGCAGATTCAAGAATCAAATCCAGCTTATATTTTAGTGGTAAAAAATGCTGTAAATACATTATTAAACGACAAAAAAGGCAGTGATTTGCTATATCAAGAGCAAGATAAATTAGAAAAAGACAAAAAAGCATTAATGTATGGTCGCGTAGTAAATAAGAACGCAAGGCATAATTTATGTTTTTCGGATATATCGCAAGAACCTAAATATGAAGAAGGAAAAGGACGTATATATTCTTTTAGCGATTTGCCAGTATTGAATAAAATACGTGAAATGCTTGGTGTTTACATAGGTGAAAAAGGAAACATGCTACAAGCTGAAGGCAATTATTATTATGACTTAAAAAAATGCGGAGTTAGATTTCATGGAGATTCTGGAAGAAAAAAAGCAGTAATTATAAGACTTGGGTCTACATTTCCTTTATGTTATGCTTGGTACCATAATAAAGAGAGAATAAGTGATTTATTACATTTAAACAATTTATCACATGGTGATATGTATATTATGTCAGAAAAAGCTACTGGTTTTGATTTTATGGATAAAACAAAATATACATTAAGGCATGCTGTAGGATATGATAATTATATTAATTGTTAAACCTTTTCAGTAGCACTTTTTGCAATTAATAGACGACGCTTTTTGATTCCTGGTTGACGCTTCGTTTTGTTCTGAGGTTCACCTTTTATAGCAATTTTTCTACTTTTTTTCTTTGGTATCATTAAAAACTCTTCTGGAGAGACGGGATTAGTTTCTTCATAAATAACTTTCTTTTTCTTTGGTTTTTCATCATCATCTTCTGTATCAGAATCAACTAATAGACATTTTTTCTTTTCATATCTTGTTTTCTTAGCAATTTTAAAATCTTTAAGATATTCTTCAATTGTAACTTTGTTATCTATAGCATCTTCTATTCTCTCTACACATTCTTCTTTTAATTTGTCGAGAGAAATAAAAAATTCATCTTTATCAGATTTTACGATTCTAAAATTTGGAACATGTTCATGTCTAAATCCAGGTATTATTATAAATGCAAACTTGTCATTTTTATCGCCATATCCAAGAAATTCTTGCTTCTCATAATTAGTCTCTAATATACATTTTTGACAAATAAAAATGGTTGGTATCTTATATTTATTTACAAGCAACCATAAATCAAATGTTGTCAAAAAATAATTGTCAGTATAAATAAAACTCGCAAATGAAAGTGTTCCAGCAATAACTTGGTCGCCTAATGTTTTTTTACCTTCTGCAATAAGTATATCCAGAATTTTATCTTGATTTTCAGCAATATATTTTTTATATTCATCGAAGAGTTGATTTTTTATTTGATTAACTGAGTATTTTTCATTTGTTTTTCTCTCTATTAAATCTATTATAAAGTTAAACGTACAAAAATTTTTATTACTATATTCCTCTTCTCCATAAGTTTCAGGAAAGCACTTTTTCCATAAACTTGATGTGATTTTGTCGTGTGATGTTTTAACACAAATCATTTCATTTTTCCTGCCAATTGCGTGGTCAAGTGAAGGAAATGTGTTTTCATAAACTTGCGCAATAATAGGTTGTGTTTCATCGTAAGAATTATATTTTATATATTTATTTGTAACAGCAGGAATAAGACCATCAAAATATTCTTGAGTCAATGTTGATTGAGATAGAATAATTTCATTATCATTTAAATTATAACCTATATTGCCAAATGACAAATAAGTTTGTGGTTGCATCATAAATGACTTAATTCTATTATATCTAATTAATTCATCAGACATTCTTCCATAATATATTGGCTCATTTTGTTTGTTTGTTATTAAATTTCTCTCTGGAAGTATAAGATTACACTTACCTTTTTCAGTTACAACACATAAATTTGGCGTAGCTTTACATTGGTCTTTATCTTTTACTATACATGTTGATACTTCATTAATTAATTTGTAGTAATTTTCATCACCAATAAACTGAATTTTATTATCTACAAGTTCTCTAAGCAATTTATTAATATTTTCAAGTTTGTCTGAATAAATTATATATTCTTTCAACATTTCAACTTCAATTTTCTCTCTGATACTATTATTTTCATAATTATTAAGAAGTATTCTAATTGTATTTCTGAAAACATTATAAAAACTGGTTTCTAATTTAATTTTCTTTATGTAGTCTTCCCTCTCTTTATCGATAGTTGTTTGTGTCATAATTTCAATATCAGTTGACTTCATTTTTTTTTCTTTTGAATTAACAATATAATCTTCATCAGTAATAGGCGGCAAATCATAATCCGGATTAATATCATCATTATGAATAGGTTCAGATATTTGTATAAATTGATTTGTGTTTGTAAGAATTCCAACCACCATTTCATCTTCAATAATTTTAAATGCCGGTTTACAAGGAATATCTGCTTTATCTCTTCTCTTACTGGTTCTTTTGTCAATCTTGGTTAAAAATGCCAAAGTTTCATCATATGTTCTCCATAAACTTAAATCATTCATAAAAACATAATCCAAATCTTTTTTTAAATTTTCATCCAATGCAGAAGGATAACAAGGGATAAATCCTGATTTTTCAGACATTCCCGGTTCTTCAGCAATAACTCCAATAATCTTGTTGTTGAAGTTCATAACAAGTTTTAGAATCTTATAATTATATTTGTCTAATTTTTGAACCAAATTATAAAGCAATAATGGCTGAACCGCATTATAAGTATTTGGTATGGGTTTACAAATTTCTTCAAAAAATGGTTTGATTAATTCTTTGAAAACTGCTCTCATTGTTTTAGAGAGATGAGGGTCTCGTTCTTTAAATTCTTTCATTACTGTTACTTTTAACCCATCCTTTGAATTAGAAGTTAAATAAGAATAAATTGGTTCATAATAACCATCTTCTTTAATTAAAATAATTGTTGGTTTTACAGCCTGGTAAAATTCACTTGAATAATGATTTGTTGGACATATAAGTTGAACATTATTTGTTATATCATCGTGTGGTATCTGAAAAATAACTAAATTAACCCCATTTGGAAATAAATACTTATTTGGCATACTTATTATATCCCATAAATATGTATGGTCAATTAAAACATCATCATCTTTTAAAAACAATTTAAAGTTTTCAAATGCAGAAACTACTTTTGTAAAATATTCTTTTTCTTCTGGATTTTCCATATTAATTTTAGAATATAGTTTTGAGTTTCTATATTTATCAAGGTTTACTTTCAAATCAGTATCTTTAAAATCTGTTACTAAATTGCCATTTTGATATTTAATAAATGAATCGATATTTATTGCCTTAATTATTCTTTCTCTCATTTCTTTTATACTCAAAATTCTTGCAATTTGGTTTGTCAATTTATTATTTTCATCAATTAATTTTTTACCATAAAATATTGCGTCTGATATTGCAGCTACAAAAGACTGATTTTTGCTATATTCAATGCCATGTCTCAATAAACAAGGATGATTTTCTTTAATGCTCGTATTTGTTTTGCTTATTTGACAATCTGCATTCACTTCGTGAAGTATAGTTTGAATTTCAGCTGGCAAATAACCCCAACGTCCCATTTCTAATGGAAATTTTTCAGGACCTAAAACGTAATCATCTTTTTCTTCTGTTTTTTTATCTTTTTCAACCTCTTTCTTTAAACATTTTTGTTTAGCTTTTATTCTTCCATCAGTATTGTAATTCTTAAAACAACATGGCAGACACAATCCTTTTGGATGTTTATCTGGAATTAAACTTGGATAACCTTCATCATTAAATTCATAAATATAATATCCTTTTTTCACCTCTTTTGCCTTTTTAGGTAATACCTTTCCACATGAAGGGCCTTTCTTTGGTCTATGTACGTACTCACCATTTTCCAATTTTATTTCTTCTGGATTAATAAATGTATTATTCTTTAAACACCAATAACGAGGACATATGTAATTAAATTGATGTTTTTCATCTGAACCATATTTCAACACATCTTGTTCCCTTAAAAACCCTGGATGGTCTTTATTAATTTTATCTAATTGTGCATCCGTTAAAATTACTGGTTGTCGTCTTTTATCAGACAAACATGTTCTAGCATAACCATTATATTCCGGTGTATCTTCTTTAACTATTAAAATAGGGTCTTTTTTCTCAATTTGCGTTTGAAAATAATAAGGTTTATTAAGTTTCATTCCATCTATATTTCTTATTTCTTCTTCATCCTCATCATCATCATTCGCTTCATCTTGTTTGTCTGTTGTTTTAGAACTAGATTTTTTATCAGACTCTGTTTTTTTGGATTTGTCATCTGATGAATCATCGTCACTTTCAATAATGAACAATTTATTTTTTGATGGTTTTTCTGTATTATTTGAAGATACTTCTGATTTTGACGTTTGTGACAAATCTTTTTCAGATGAAGAAGTTTTTTTTAAACTGCTTTGTTTATTTAATAGGGTTAATTCCTCTTCAGATGGAGTGTAGTCAGTTTCTTCATCAGAAAGGTCAAATATCCCTCTTTTATGAGCTGGTTTTATACCTCTTATTTTATTTGATTTTGAAGATTTAGTCAGGGTATTTTTTTCAGATGACTTTGATTCTTCTGAACTAGATGGTTTCTTGAGACTTTCCAATTCTTTTTCAGATGTCTTTGATTCTTCTGAACTAGATAGTTTCTTAAGACTTTCCAATTTTTGTTCTGATGTTTCTGATTCTTCTGAACTAGATGGTTTCTTGAGACTTTCCAATTCTTTTTCAGATGACTTTGATTCTTCTGAACTAGATAGTTTCTTAAGACTTTCTAATTCTTTTTCTGATGTTTCTGATTCTTCTGAACTAGATGGTTTCTTGAGACTTTCCAATTCTTTTTCAGATGACTTTGATTCTTCTGATGATATTGCAGAAGGAATATTGGCACCATTATAAGTTAATTTATTTTTTGGAACACTATCAGATTCAGATGTAATGGAATCTTCTGATGAAGGCTGACCTCCTTCAGATTTATAGCTGTTTTGAGATTCATTATCATCATCAAAAAATAAACTTAATGCTCCTTTAAGTTTGTCATCTTCGGCATCGGTATATTTTTTATATTCAACTGATTCGTCGCCTTCAATCTCAACAGACTCACCTTTGTCATATGATTCTTCAGTAGAAGATGTTATATCAGGAAATGTTATATCTAATATTTCTTCTGCACTACACAATCTATTAATTTCAGCTAAAGGATATCTGGTAGATGATTTATCTTGCGTTAAACGTATAATAGAGTCTAAATAAATAGGTAATGTATATAAATAATTTAGATTGTTGATATTTTCGGTAACAATTTTAAGTGTTGATGTTTCTAAATTAATAGTAGCTTCAGTTTTAAAACCAGGATTTTCTTTAATTTTAATATCTGATTTTCTAACTCCTCTTTCAACTTGTAATTCTGTTGCTACTTTTCTTACCAAATCAGTAGCTTCTTCTTCTGTTAAATCGGGGAAATTATCAAGCAACTCTTTTATAATTTCATGACCTTTGTAACCCTGAGCTGGTTTTTCAAGAATAAATGCTTCAATGCTTGTAAATTTGCTAAAATTAGAGACGCGCTTAAAACGTAAATTAATTAAATTGTTTTTATTTCTGTCTGTTTCATTTATAAATATAGTGGAAATGCAACCACGAAATTTTTCAATATCAAATGGTTTTGTAATTGCAACATTAGTTTCGTAAGTTATCTGTTTGATTTCAACATTTTCATCATTTAAACTATTAAATAGATTTAATTTATAACCACTCTGTTCTAAGGTTGATTTAATTTCTTTAATAATTGGATTAACAAGTTGTCTAAAAATATCATCTATTTGTGAAACATTTACAATATTATTAAATTCAGCATACATGGTAATATAGCCTTCTTCGTCAAATTCACAATTTAATGTTTGGGAATCATCAGTTTCAATAAAAATAGCAACTGATTTGCTTTTGCCAATTACCCTCATGAGTTTAAATATTGCCGCTTTTTTTAGATATGGAATTTTTCTGCCATCTGTTGAAAGTTTATCAGCATAAAGTCTATATATATTTTCTTGTCTGGACGAAGGATTGTATTTGATAAAAGGATTAGATTCTGTTGCATGTACAATTTTGAATATAATTTCAAGAGGTATTTTAACATCAAAATCTGGTTTCATAACAGCTTTGACAAATTTAATGCCTTTTGATATATATTTTAGTTCATTTTTTCTTGACTTATAAATGTCATAAAACATATCAATTACTTTAAATAAATTAATTGTTTTTTCATTGTTAACTTTCCCATTGAGTTCAATTAATTCTTTAGTTTTTGCCTCCAAATCTTCCAGAGAATTAATATTTTTATTGTATAAAAAAGGATAGTATATTTTTAATGTAGTTGATTCTGCGACATCTTGGCTATCAGCATATGCTAAAACATCCTTAGCTAAGCATAAATAAATAGTATTGTCAATAATTTTACCAGTATTTAGAAGCAAATGGTTGTTCAATGTTGAAAGCGATTTTCTGGAATTTTGTTCAAAAAATTTATCATATTGTTTAACATCAAATGGATTGCAAACATAAGGATATTCATTTTCAACAATAAAAAATTTTTGTCCTAATGCATTGTTAACAATATAGTCTGTATTGTCAAGATGCATTTCAAAAATATCATTATATGAATAAACATCTTTGTCTTCAGGTTCAGGTAAAGGATTTCCTTTCATATCTGTTATATTTTGAATGAACTGGTCAAGGCGGACTTTTGTTAAAGATAACTTTTTATTTTGCGTTAAAGACTGGTAAATGGCGACCGAATTAAGTTTTTCGATTTTTTTACAAAATAAATAAATCTCTTCAATAGCAATTTCCTTTTTAAGTTCATTTATTATTTTTAATTTGATAGTAGCAATTGTATCATCAGGATGGATGGATTGTTCACTAAATACAATTTTTGTCTTATTTGTTTTTATTTCATCATATTCTTCTTCAGTAAAAATTTTTTTAATAGTTTC
>JACCED010025352.1_pt1 | contig 11751 bp, 3 predicted proteins | sample 7455021 | NCBI WGS metagenome assembly JACCED01 (sample SAMN15323456, study PRJNA562643) | freshwater metagenome | isolation source: river surface water | place: USA:Blue River Watershed | collected 2017-08-19
ATTAACTGCTCTAGGCATCACAGGCCTCACCACTGACAACTTGCCCGCCGTGTTGCAAGCCATTGCCAACACCGCAGACAACGGCTCGGGTGTAGACACCTTGGGTGAATTGCAAACCTTGGTAACCAACACCGGCACCGCTGCAACAACCGCGCGCAGTGTGATCGTCACCTATGCCGATGCCAACGGTGGCACCGCCCCTACAGTGAATGACTATGCCGATGCTGGCGTCACTGGTGTGGACAACGCACGTTTGGCTTCTATCAACTCGTCATTGGCCACCGCTTCGGTGGTGGGCACCAATGTGAACAGCACCGCCAAATTGCAAACCTTGGTGAATGCCTACAACACATTGTTTGCGTTGGCCGATGGCAACAACAACACCGCCAACAGCAGCAACCCCACGGCTGTGACATACAGCTTGATTGGCGTCACCCAAGCCAACAACAGCAACAACACCAGTTTGTTGGGCGATGCGATTGACTTGAAGAACAACGCAGACATCGACACGCTGTCAGAACTGCAAAATCTGTCCGATGCGGTGGCCGCCGTCATGGCATGCGCTGCGGGCAACACCGGACCCACTGCGGCGCAATTGACATTGCTAGGCATCACCGGCGTGACCAGCAGCAACTTACCCGTTGCTTTGCAAGCCATTGCCAACACGGTTGACACGGGTGACGCCGTGAGCACCTTGAGTGGTTTGCAAGCGGTCATCGATGCCGCACTCAACACAGGTTCGACAGCGCTCACTGTCATCAGCACATATGCGCAACAAAACTCGGGTACCGCACCGAGCGTCAGCGATTATGCAGATGCAGGCGTGAGCGTTGCAGCCAACCAGTTGAGCGCCATCAACAGCGCCTTGGCAACACCCAATGTGCAAAGCACCCATGTGGATACCAGCGTTGAGGTCAAAGCGTTGGTAGACGCCTACCAAGCAGTGTTTGCATTGGCCGATGGCACGGCCAACCAAGGCACTGCTGTCAGCGCAGCACAGCTCAACCTCTTGGGTGCCACGCTTGGCAGCGCGGCCACGACCAGCAGTTATTTGGCCCTGCTCAACGATGTGCTCGATCGCCAATCATCCAGCGGCGTGGATTCGGTCACCAAACTCAACGCGCTCATCACCCGCACCAATGCCGTGCAAGACCATGCCACAGGGGTGGTGCCTTCGCACACCTTGCAAGCGAGCGATTTCACACAAATCGGAGTGAATGGGGTGACCGCCGGCAATTTGGCCAATGTGTTGACCGCCATTGCCACCAGTGGCGCCACCGGCAGCGACAGCGTGGCAGAGTTGCAAGCGCTGGTGTATGGGGCCAGCCAACTCAGCTTCAACAGCATCAGCACCGACACAGGTGTGAGCAGCACAGACCTCATCACCAACGATGACACGCTGACGTTTTATGGCACATCGAACGCGCCGGATGGCAGCCGCATCAAACTCATTCTCACGCCCACCAGTGGTGCGCCCATCGAGTTGTTGACCACCGTCAACGCAGGCGCATGGGAGGCGTTGCGCCCCACGGCTTTGTCCAACGGCACCTACACGGTCAACACCTATTGGGTCGATGCCAGCGACAACACCACGGTGCTCAAAACAGCTGCTGCACGCACCTTGGTGGTTGACACCTCGGCCACCCTCTTGCCCGATGGCACCACCGACACGGGCTTGAACAACAAGTCCATCACCATCGGTGCCATCAGCCCAGACACCGGCAACAACAGCACCGACTTTGTGACCAACAACGGGCAAATCATTGTCAGCGGTACCAGCACCGCCGCCGATGGCTCACGCGTGCTGATCAGCATCAACGGCAATGTGGCCTATACCGTTGTCAACGCAGGGGCTTGGCAATACAACAACACCGCCAACACCCTGAGCGCGGGCACGCATGTGGTGAGTGTTGCGCTCACCGACGCAGCAGGCAATGCAAGCCCCAGCGTGACACAAAACGTCGTCGTCAACACCACTGCCCTGACCATCACCAGCAAGACATCTGGCTCGATTGCCACCAGCAGCGATTTGCAGTTGGTGTTCAACGACAACGTGTTTGCACAAGCCAACAAATCGATCGTGATTTGGAATGCAACCACCAACGCCATATTTGAAACCATCTCGGTCACCGACACCAACAAGGTCACCGTTCACAACAAAACGGTCAGCATCAACCCAAGCGCTGATTTTGTGGTTGGCAACAACTATTACGCGCTGATAGACAGCGACGCCTTTCGATCAGCTGCCACCCATTTCGCAGGCATCAACAACATCGCGACGTGGACCTTCATGCCGGTTGACCCCGCCACCGATCTCATCATTGCGCCCCCCAGTGTGGATGTGAGCAACGGCATCAACGGTGGCGAGTTGGCCAGCATGCACCTCACCGGCACGGTCAGCAGCCCAGACATCAGTGCGGTGAGCAACTTGACCATTGCACGCATCACCTTCACGCCCACCGACGGCAGCGCAGCGGTGGTGTTGACCAACAATTTACCAACCGTCGACCCCGTCACCTACGCGTGGACCTTGCTCAACAACAACGCTTGGACCTCGCAATTGGTCTCTGGCAAAAGCTACACCGTCTCGGTGCAACTCAATGGCAGCATTGGTGGCACGGCGACGCAAAGCACGGTCACAACATCGATCGGGTTGATCGACTCGGTCGCGCCCACATTGAGCATCACCAGCACAGCGGCCAACACGCTCAAAATGGGTGACACAGCCGCCATCACCTTCACATTCAGTGAAGCACCCACAGGTTTCACAGCCAGCGATGTCACGCTCAGCAATGGCAGCTTGATCAACTTCACCGTCACCAACGACCCCAAGGTCTACACCGCCACGTTTTTGCCCAATGCCAATTTGTCTGGCAGCTACACACCTGTTGCGGTGCCGAGCGGCACCTACACCGACGCCAATGGCAATGCCGGTGGTGGCAGTGTGGGCCCCACGTGGACCATCGACACCACCTTGCCCACCATCAGCGCGGTAGCCATCAGCGGTGTTGACAGCAGTTTGGCAGCCAAAGCAGGCACCTTGGACATCGGTGACAAAGTCAAGGTCACGGTCACCTTCAGCGAGGCAGTCACCGTCACGGGCGCGCCCACTTTTCAATTGAATCTGGGCGGTGTTACGCAATATGCCGCTTATATTCAAGGCAGTGGCACCAACACCTTGGTGTTTTACTACACCGTGGTGTTGGGTGACAACGATTTGAGCCAAGGCATCACAGCACCACTGGATGCGTTGGCTTTGAACGGCGGCACCATTGTCGACGCCGTCGGCAACACCGCCAATGTGGCCACCGTCGCCATTGGCAACGGCACCAACACGGTGGTGGTGGATACCAATGCCACCGCACTGAACACCATCAGCACCGCCGCGCAAAGCAACAATGCGGCCGACAACCTCACCACGGTGGCGGTGTTTAACAAAGCAGGTGTGGTGGGCGTGAATGTCAACAACCTCAGCGCCATCAACAGCGCACTCAACAGTGTCGACGTCACCGCCACCCAAACGGACACCATGGCCGAAGTGCAAAGCCTTGTGAGCGCCTACACCACGGTGTTGGCATTGGCCGATGGTGGCGTGAGCACAGGCACAGCCGCGAGTGCATTGCAATACAGCTTGATAGGCGTGCAAGGCATTGCGACTGTGACAACGGGGGCAAGCTCGGTCAGTGCCAACAGCAAAGCGTCGTTGTTGAGCGACATCATTGACCGCAAAGCCACCACAGCGGTCGACACCGTGGCTGAGGTTCAAGCCTTGGCAGACATGGTCAGCAATGTCATGTTGGCCGCCAATGGCAGCACCGCAGGTTTAACGCTGAGCCAATTCACGAGCATGGGCATCACCGGCGTGACCAGCAACAACTTGTCGTTCGTGTTGCAAGCCATTGCCGGCACAACGGATACAGGCGTCGATGTGGACACGTTTGCAGGTTTGCAGCTGATCGTGAACAACGGCATTGCAGCCGCCAAAACTGCGGCGCTACAAATCATCAGTTTGTATGCTGCCAACGACTCGGGCACCGCCCCCACCTTGGTTGAGTACGCCAATGCAGAGGTAACCGGCGTAGACGCCAACAACTTGGCATCGATCAACGACACACTCACCACGCCAGCCGTGGGCAGCGCAGCGGTCAGCACCACCGCTGATATCCAAAGCATTGTGGACGCATACAACGTCGTGCTGGCTTTGGCAGACGGTGGCGTCAGCGCAGGCGTTGCTGTCACAGCGACGCAATTGGCGAAGTTAGGGGCCAACATCGGCAACATCAGCACACTCGTGCCGAACCAAAGCCTGATCAACAGCATTTTGGACCGACAAGCCAGAACAGGTGTGGACACCGTCAGCGAAATCAATGTGCTGGCCAGCATTGCCAACGCCATTCAAACAGCCATCACCACTGACGTGGCGGCCTCGCTGATAACCGATAACTACAGTTTGATCGGCCTCACAGGGGTGACCAGCAGCAATGTCAATGGCATTAACACCAGCATCGCCAGCAGAGCGCTTGGCACCGATCTTGACACGCTGAGTGAGTTGCAAAAACTCATTGACACCTACAACGCCCCCCTACTCACCTTGAGTTTGACCAACGACACGGGCTACAACAACGCAGACAAAATCACCAGCAACAGCAACCTGACCACTGGTGGCACCTTGCTGGCCGATGGCACGCTCCATTACAGTGTCAACAGTACCACCGCCTACAGCACGGTGTACACGCCCATCACGGCAGATGGAACACACACGGTTTACGTCAAGCAAATCGACAGTGCGGGTAACTCGGGTCAAGTCAGCAATTTAACCTTTACCTATGACACTCTGGCGCCTATATTGGACCTTGACGCCACCTCGGGAATCAGCAACGCCGTGTCAAAACCTCCCATGGCCTTGAGCCTCAATGGCACGCAATACGCCACATTGGGCAATGACTTCACCATAGGCGGCTCAAACGGTGTAGCTCTATTTGCAAAGATTAAATTCAGCGGCACTCAAACCAATGGCGCAAGCATCATCGATCTGTCCACAGACACGAATGGCAATGGTGGCAATCGCATTGTCATGGGTTTTGCTGACAACAACAAAATTTACTTTGAAGCATTTACCAACAACGTGTCTCTCGGTCGCATCGTCACCTCCAGCGGTGTGTCAGCCGATACGTGGCACTCTGCGGTTGTTACCCTCCAAACCAGCGGAAGCACCAGAACTGCAACCCTTTACATTGATGGCGTCAGCACACAAACCGGCACGTTTTCAGCACTAACCACTTCCACCAACTACACCAACAAATACATTGGCAAGAGCACCGTCGCCAACAGCTACTTCAATGGACAAATTTTCGATGTGGCTGTGATACGCTCCGGTACTACACCTAACTCATCTCTCACAACGGTCGGCTATCCTGAAAGCCTTATCGTTGCTTCCTATGCCAGCCTGAACAACACCACCGATATTTTGGTTGCCACAGCGGCGCCATCAGGGCAAGTGAGCCTTTTGAACAATCCCACATTTGTCGCATCGTCAAGCGCATCACTTTTGCTGTCGCTTGATGTTAGATGGATCAATTCATTTCTGTCCGCAGTGACCGAGTCCAATCGTTTTTCAAGCATTGCCGTCAAAGTGGCTGGTTTGTATGACGGTAGCAATGAAAAACTTGTTTTTGCGATGGGTGGTCTCAATAGCAGGCGTGAAATGGATCTTTCAGGTGCTAGCAGCTCTGGCACCATCATGAATTTTGGCTCGGTGCCCAACCTTGCATGGACATACAGCAACGGCACCTACACATTCAGGGCATTGGCGGCAGGCGCAACATTGAGCACTTCCAATGTGCAAGATTTCATCCGCAGCCTGGCTTACTACAACAGCGCTGCGTTGGCCACCGATGGCTCACGCACCTTCACCATCACCGCCACCGACACCGCCGGTAACGAGAGTGCGGCGGTGGTCTCCAATGTGGTGGTGGACACCTACACACCCACCATCAACACCACGCCGGTGATGCTTGATGCCAACAACGACTTCATCAAAGGCGATGAGTTCATCATTCAATTTGCTGAAAGCGTTCAGACCACCCCCATCACCACCAACAGCAACTGGACTTTCAGCGGCAATGCGGTGATTGGCAACGCCACCATCACACCGATTGATGCCATCACGGTCAGTGGCGTGGAATACGCCAGCAGCTATTGGGTCAAGCGTGGTAATACCAGCACCTACACCGTAGCACCTTATGCCAAAGCACTCAAATTGAATGGCACTTCAGAATACGCGACGCTAGGAAACGTCACGATATCTGGCGATATCACACTCCAAGCATGGATATACATTGATGTGATGCCTGTTGGTCAGCAATATCCACGCATCATTGATCTGAGCAGAGGCTTCGCTGACAAAGCCCTGCGATTTTTGTACACACCAAGTGGTGCCCTTGTGTTGGGATACAGCGACGAGGCCAGCGGAGCAACCACTTACGGCGATTATGTGAGCGACGTAGGTAGTATCACGTTCGGCAGTTGGATGCACGTTGCTGCGACCGTCAGCAATACCGGTACCGTCAATCTCTACAAAAATGGTGAGCTATTGAGGAAGCTCTCAGACAGTGGCGACATTTGGCAAAACTGGGGCAGTGTCATGAGCAACATGACATGGACAAGAGTTTGGGTGGGTAAAAGCAGTTACAACGATGGCTTCATGCAAGGCTCAGTCAACGATGTGCGCATCTACGACAGCGAGCGCACGGTACAACAAATTCGTGCCGACATGCAAGGCGCAATCGACGCAAACGATACATTGCTCAGGGCGTATTACACATTTGATGGCACGCTTGCCAGCGGTACGAATGGGGGCACGACTGCCAGCATGAACGCAGGTGCAGCCACCTATACCAATGGCACCACCATGTCGATCAATGGCAGCGCTGTGATCGACACCAACAGCAGAGCGGCCAGCAGCACGCAAACCATCACCTTGGCCGCTTCGCCCTCCCCCATGTCTGGTACCGAGGGCAACAACACGCTCACGGGCAACTTGGCCAACAATTTTCTGGCCGGTCTAGGCGGCAACGACACCCTCACCGGTGGCGCGGGAGGCGACACCTTTGCTTGGCTCAGTGGTGACACGGGCAGCGACAGTGTGACTGACTTCAAAACCGCCGAGGGCGACATGATCAACCTATCAGGGTTGCTGACAGGTACTGGGCTGGGGCCCAACAGCTTGCTCAGCGCACTGACCGCTCATTTGGATCTGACTCGAAGTGGCGACAACGCTATCTTGAAAGTGGATTTGGCTGGTGCCAGCAACTTTGCAACGCCCACCAAAACCATCACCTTCACCAATGGTTGGCTCAATGGGCTGGATGCGTCATTGTCAAATTTGATCGCCCAAAAAACCATCATTCTCGACACCCAACGTGCCACGCCCTTGGTGCTCGACCTCAACGGCGATGGTGTGCAAACCACCACACTGGACAACGGTGTGGCGTTTGACATCCAAGGCCATGGCCAACGGGTGCAAACGGCTTGGGTGGACACAGCCGATGCTTTGTTGGCACTCGACTTGAACAACGACGGTGTGATCAACAACGGCACCGAGTTGTTGGGTGACAGCACGCGGTTGAGCACTGGCAACACGGCTCAAGACGGTTTTCAGGCACTGGCCCAATACGACGGCAACCAAGATGGCGTGATCGATGGGCTCGATGCCGTGTTTGCCAACCTCAAACTGTGGATCGACGCCAACCACAACGGCGTGAGCGAGGCCACCGAGCTGCACACCATGGCCCAGCACGGTGTGCAAAGTTTGCAACTGGCAGCGACCAGCAGCACACAAATGAACAACGGCAACACCTTCAGCCTCGTTTCAAGCTGGACCGACACCAGCGGGCGCACCCATGCACTGGTCGATGTGCTGCTGACCAACACCCAGCTCAAGCACGATGCTGTGATCTAGACCCCACTGCTGTGATCAGGGTGCGCTGATGGCAAGCGCCCCTCAACAAGCCCCGCAAGAACTTGCGGGGCTTTTTTATTACCACAAACCGGAACAAACTGGCGCTTTTAATACTACTTTTTTAGCATAGTTGCCATTAATTTAACATTTTCAAATTACACTAGTTCCAATAAGAGCTATTTTTAGTTACACATGATTTATTTGATCGGTATCCATGACTGTCAAGGGCGGGCCTTCTGATGAGGCTGGCCAACAACGCCCCTTCGGTTTGGCCAGGCTATGTGGCCGCCGTCGCCAGCTTGGTGTTGAGCCTGCTGTTGTTGCTGGCCATCTTGGTGTTTGCCTTGACGCAAATCGGCAACTTGGTCAGCCGTTTCAGGGCAGAGATCTTGCGCGGCCTGCTACAGGCTGAGAGCCAAACGCGCCCCGCCAGCCCTGCCCCCGCATTGGCACCAACGGTCAGAGTCGCGCCAGTCCCGCCAGAACCCTTGGCCAACAAAGCAGCCACCAACAGCGCTAAGCCAGCGCAGCGGCAAATCAAGCTGATCTTTGGCAACGGCTTGGCAGATATACCCGCCTCGCACCGGTCGGTCGTGGCCAATGCCATTGAAAACGCACAGCACGCCAAGGATTTGGCTTGGCAAATTCGCGCCACCGTTTTGCCCCATGACCCCATCATGGAGCGCGCCACTTACCAACTCATGCTGTCGGTCAGACAAGCCTTGGTGGCGCAAGCGTATTACGAAAAACGTATCAGCCTACACCTAGATCGGTCTTACGAAGCCCCACCCGGTTACTCACTGGGCGAGGTGGTCATTTACTTGCTGCCGGTTGAAACCAAGGCCAACGATGGGGGCACGCCATGAGTCAAGCAGGCGAACAAGACATCAACTTTTGGCCGGCCTATGTAGATGCGCTGATCAATGTCGTGCTCAATCTGCTGTTTCTGGCGGGTGTTTTCACGATTGGTTTGGTGGTGCTCAACATCGAAGCACTCAACGCAGAAAAGCAAGCGGCTGCCCTTGAAGTGAAAGAGCTCTTGGCAGGCGAGTCGCCCAGCCAGCGACAGAAAAAAGCGCAAGCCTTGCTCAAAGACATGACGCCTCCGCAAAGCAACGCCCTTTCCACGGTTGAGGCCAACACCGGCGGGCCAACGCTGACTGAAATTCGCATTTCACGCAGCGATGCTGCGGCCACCCAGAACAACGCGGATGTTCAGCTTGCGTCAGCACCCGAACTCTTGCAAGCCAATGCCTTGGCACAAACCACCACCGGTGGGCGTGTGGTGCTGCGGGTGGTGTTTGAGCTTGGCAAATACACGCCACCCGAGCGCTGGTCACACAACGCATCGGCGGCTTTTGCACCCCACAAAAAGTATGTTCTGTTGGCGATTGCCGACCCGAGCAATCCACGCCTTGCGCGTGAAGCATTCGCACGCCTGATGTCCTTGCGTGGCGCGATGCAACGCATGGGCATGGCTGAGACACAGATTGAGATCTTGATCACCCCCGCACAAGAAGGCATGCAAGCCCACAACGACATTGAGCGTTCGGTGTTTGTCATGGAGCTCACAAAGTAAACCACCTCATTCGAAAAAGGTCAGATATGTCACTTCCACACACAACAAAACCCACACCGCCAACACCAGCAGCATCGGCCTCTGTGCTGACTTGGACCTACAAAAAAAAGGTGGCACAACAATGGCTAGGCGCTTTGCTGCCAGTGACCTTGGTGGTGTTGAGCGGTTGGTTGCTGTTTGCACAGGCTGTGGTTCAGTCGATCCAAGCCACGCCGCATCCAGAACTTATTTTTGTGATTTTGGGCACCTTTGCGATTGGTGTTTTGCTCTCGTGCATCACCTTGTATCGCTACACCTTAGAGGGTGGCTTGATGTTCAAGTGGCAGCACACGCCCGAGCACATGCGCCACACACTGCTAGAGCAATTGACATGGAAGTCGTATTGCTTGCCCATTTACCAGATTTTTCTGGGCCAACGCGCTTTGAACGAAAGCACCCAACAAGCCATCGTCGAACAAGAAATCCACGCCATTCAAGAGCGTTTGAACGACCGCTTGACCCTGCCACATTACCTCTCGGGCGCCTTGGTGGGTCTGGGTTTGGTCGGCACCTTCATTGGTTTGCTAGGCACGTTGGAAGACTTGGGCAAACTCTTTGGTGCCTTGGTGCAAACCGGCAACGCCAGTGCCAATCCGGCTGAAATCTTCACAGACATGGTGCGTCGCTTGCAAGAGCCCATGCGTGGCATGGGCACAGCGTTTGTGGCGTCGTTGTATGGCTTGTTTGGCTCATTGGTGCTAGGACTGCAAATTTTGGCGGTCGGCAAAGTCGGTCACGGCCTGAGCAACCAGCTGCATGCATTGGTGCGTCAAACAGAAAGCCAAACCTCAACGCAACACCCAGTGGCGGCGCCAAGTACTTTTGCAAGTGAAGCGGTCTTTGAAAAAGCGTTGCAGCAGATCATGCAGACTGCGCAAGCGGCACAAGCCGAGCAAGCACAGAAATGGACACAGCTGCATCAGCTCTTTCTAGAGCACATGCAAGCAAGTCATGACGAAACACAACAGTTGCGTCGTGAGATAGGCAGCATCGTCGAGTCCAACCGCGTGCTGGCCACAACAGTGCGAGAAAACACACAAGCCGAAGCGCGTTATCGCCACAGCGTGCCGCGCACCAGCTACTGGCAAGACGCATGGGTCAAAGTCCAGGCCTACCTGCAACGCTCAAACACCGACCAAACACTGGCCGAGTTGACGCGCCACACCTTGGCCACACAACACACGTTGTTGGACATGGTGCAAGTGTTGTCACGCATCGACCAACGCTTGAGTGGTTTGAGCACACCCCCCACGCTAGAAGTGCCCGTCAGAAAGTAATCGCATGGCTACCACTCCCGTTCTCCCCACTGCACGCACAGCCACTGGTGTTAAAAAATCGGTGCTGCTCAATGTTGCCAAAGGCGACGTTGCCAGCATTGCGGTGGTGGATACCGATTTTGTTCTCACCTTGAAATCAGGTCGAAAAGTGCTGATTCGCGATGGTGCGTTGCGCAGCGCTACGGAAGAAGAATTTGGCATTGAGTTTCTCAACAACGAAGTGGTGTCTGGCAAAACGTTGTTCAGCGAAGCCCAAGCCATGTCCAGTGGCAGCACAGAAATCAACTGGGGCGATGGCGCCGTGATCGAAGGTGCAGCCAACTCAGCCGCCCCCGTCGCTTCGGCCGCTTTGGTGGTGCCTGCGACTGGCATCACTTTTTCGTACCTGACCTTGGGCGGTGCAGCAGCTGCGCTGGCAGTGGCAGCGGGCTCTAAAAAATCAGATGCTGGCAACACCCAGACAGAACAGCAAACAGCAGCCCAAGCCATGGCTGTCATCACCACTTTTGCACAAGCCAACACCGCTTCGTTGCCAACACCGCCGTCGGGCACAGCGCCAACCGCAAGCACCTACGCCAATGCCAAGGTGAGCGGCGTGAATGCCAACAACATCCAAGCCATCAACGATGCCTTAGCCACCGCGTATGTCACAGCGGACCGTGTGAGCACGCCTGAGAAGTTACAAGAACTCATCAATGCCTACAACGCCATTTATCAACTTGCCGATGGCAAAAGCAACGCCACAACAAACGCCACGCTCGCCACTCCGGTGATTGCACTCGAGGCTTATCAGCGCCTAGGGGTCGATGTGAGTGCGATGCAAACAGATGGCAACACGTCCATATCTAGGTTGGCACTGTTAAACAGTTTGGTAGACAAACAAAATACGGACGGCA
>JACCED010041176.1_pt1 | contig 11751 bp, 13 predicted proteins | sample 7455021 | NCBI WGS metagenome assembly JACCED01 (sample SAMN15323456, study PRJNA562643) | freshwater metagenome | isolation source: river surface water | place: USA:Blue River Watershed | collected 2017-08-19
ATCCAAGAGACGACGGTCGAAGAGATTGGGCGATGGATGGGCGGTGGCTGGCTCGCCGAGAAGGATCTGCATCATGCTGCGACTTGAACGCCGCGCACATGCTTCCGGCTGGATGAGGGTTCTCTCGCCCGTGATTGCAATTGCTCTCACTGTGCTGACGGGGCTGATTATTTTTGCGGCATTGGGTAAAGATCCCGTGCGCGGTTTTCTCGTCTTCTTTGTGGCGCCGTTCACCAGCTTGTTTGGATTAACGGAGTTGTTGCTGAAGGCAACGCCGTTGGCCATCTGTGCTATCGGGCTTGCCATCGGGTTTCGCGCCAATATCTGGAATATCGGTGCAGAAGGGCAGTTCATTGTTGGCGCTATCGCGGCAACGGGAGTAGCGCTTTTCGTTCCGCCCATTCCCGGAGTGAGTCTTGTGCTGATGCTATTCGCAGGGGCACTGGGTGGGATGGCCTGGGCGGCTATCCCTGCCTGGCTTAGAACGCGATTCAATACTAGCGAGATCCTTGTTTCGCTGATGCTGGTCTACGTTGCTGAGCTCTTGGTCTCTTGGCTGGTGTTTGGCTCATGGAAAGACCCCATGGGTTTTAACTTTCCGCAGACCAAGATGTTTGAGTCTGCTGCGTTACTGCCGACATTCTGGGAGGGCTATCGTTTAAACCTGAGTCTTGGCCTTGCAGTCGTTCTATTGCTTGCGGGTTATATCCTGCTGGCACGAACCCACCTGGGGTTTCAGATGCGTGTGGCGGGTGAGTCCCCGACTGCAGCGAGATACGCCGGGATATCGGCAAAGGCCATGATCTGGGTCGGACTTGCGGTTGGGGGTGCATGTGCGGGAATTGCAGGTATGGCCGAGGTGGCTGGACCCATGGGGCAGCTTACGGACAAGGTGGGCAGTGGATACGGCTTTGCCGCCATTATTGTGGCCTTCGTTGGCAGGCTTCACCCCTTAGGGATCGGACTGGCCGCGTTGTTAATGGCGCTCTTTTACATCGGTGGTGAACAGGCCCAGCAGTACATGGGATTGCCTGGATCGATCTCCAAGACGTTTCAAGGCTTGCTGCTCTTTTATCTGCTTGCGGCCGATGTCCTAATTCACTACCGGGTGAGATGGGCTTCACGGGAGTCAGGACCGATGGGGGCGACTCAGTGACGTCGGAGCTTTTAACCGCCATTTTGTTTGCCACAATCGTCGCGGGCACCCCGTTGGTTTTGGTCGCACTCGGAGAGCTCGTCTGTGAAAAATCAGGGATGCTCAATCTTGGTGCAGAAGGCCTGATGTCGATTGGTGCGGTGTTTGCCTTTATGGCGGCGTTTGAGTCGGGCTCTACCTGGTTGGGGCTTGGCGCAGGTATTCTCGCTGGGATGGTGTTGTCGCTGATTTTTGGTTTTCTGACGATTCAGTTGATGGCAAATCAGGTGGCGACAGGTCTGGCAGTCGCTATTTTTGGTGTTGGCCTTGCGGCTTTTTTGGGTAAGTCCTATGAGTCGCGAGTGATCGAACCGATTTCACCGATTGTGGTTCCTGTCCTGTCTGAGATTCCCGTGCTGGGAAAAGTATTTTTTCAGCAGCAGTCGCTCGTGTACCTAACCTGGGTAATCTTTGCGCTGGTGGTCTGGTTCCTGACGAGAACCCGCGCGGGTCTAATCTTACGCGCAGTAGGGGAGTCCCCCAGAGCCGCCCATGCCACGGGGATCTCGGTCACCCGCGTTCGAATGCTAGCCGTCCTGTTTGGCGGTGCGATGGCAGGCCTTGGGGGAGGATTCTTATCTCTTTTCTACACCCCGATGTGGACCGAAGGCATGATCGCCGGGAAAGGGTGGATCGCCTTAGCGCTCGTTGTGTTTGCTACCTGGCGACCCTGGCGTGTGTTGATGGGAGCCTATCTATTTGGCGGTGTTCTGATGACGCAGCTCTTTGTACAATCGTCAGGCCTTACGATTCAGATTCCGGCGCAGGCGTTGTCAGCGTTGCCGTACCTTGCAACGATTGTGGTCCTTGTGATCATCTCGCGGAATGCGAAGATGATTCGTCTTAATTCACCGGCTTCCTTAGGGCAGCCATTTCAAAAGGAGAGTTCATGAATTCACGTCGTCAGTTTGTGACCGCTAGTGCTGCACTTGCAGGGACCGCCGGCTTAGGCGGAGCACGGCTTGCGTTTGCTCAGGCTCCAATGAAGGTTGGCTTTGTCTACGTAAGCCCCATCGGTGAAGCCGGTTGGACTCACCAGCATGATCTCGGTCGTCGAGAGATGGAAAAGGCATTGGCCGGCAAAGTCACGACGAGCTATGTTGAGAAAGTTGCTGAAGGGGCCGACGCTGAGCGGGTGATTCGCGAGATGGCCTCGAGTGGCCATCAGCTCGTATTTGCGACCAGCTTTGGATTCATGAACTACGCGGAGCGAGTGGCAAAGCAGTTCCCGAAGGTGACGTTCATGCATGCCACGGGCTATAAGACCGCTCCCAACATGGGGACCTACAACGCCCGCTTCTACGAAGCGCGTTACCTCACTGGGGTGATTGCTGGAAAAATGACCAAGTCGAATATCCTGGGCTATGTCGCAGCGTTCCCAATTCCTGAAGTGCTCCAGGGCATCAACGCCTTTACCCGTGGCGCACGCAGCGTGAATCCAAAAGCTGAAGTTCGTGTCATCTGGGTCAATAGCTGGTATGACCCGGGCAAGGAGCGAGAGGCTGCTAATACGCTAGTGGCCCAGAAGGCGGACATGCTGACGCATCACACGGACTCTACTGCAGTCGTGCAGGCGGCAGAAGAGAAGGGTGTCTTTGCCTTTGGCTATCACTCGGATATGTCGAAGTTTGGCAAACGTGCGCACTTAACGGCTGCGACCCACCACTGGGGGGCTTACTACACCCAGGTCGTTCAAGACGTTATGGGAGGTCGCTGGAAGTCCGGGTCTGTATGGGGGGGCACCAAGGAAGGATTCATCAAGCTTGCGCCGATGAGTTCCGCGATTCCAAAGGATACGCAGGCACAGATCTCCAAAATCGAGGCGGATATTCGTGCCGGTAAATTCCATCCCTTCTCCGGTTCAGTCTTGGATCAGGACGGTAAAGAGCGTCTCGGTGCTGGCAAGACCATGAGCGATCAAGATCTCGGTGCGATGAACTACTACGTCCAAGGCGTGAGTTCGCGTCTGCCCAAGTCGTAATGCGGCATAACCAGGCGGAGAAGAACAGTTGACGACAGTAGATCTCAATGAAGTACAGCGCGCTCGAGACGAGGCAGACTGTGTGCTGTCTGCCTCGGCGATAGAGCAGGCGGTATTGCGGGTTGCAGGCGAGGTGACTGAACGGCTGAGTCACAAGAACCCACTGATCTATTGCGTGATGAATGGTGGCCTGATGTTTTGTGGCCATCTGCTTCGGCATCTTGATTTTCCGCTTGAGTCGGCCTACCTCCATGCGACTCGCTATGGGCACTCGCTTACCGGAACGTTTCTGGACTGGCGTGTTCGGCCCACCCAAGACCTGCGGGGTCGTTCTGTTCTGGTTGTCGATGACATTTTGGATGAGGGGCACACGCTAGAAGCGATCGTGGCCCACCTCCGCGAGGAGGGCGCTGCAGAAGTCTTAACAGCGGTGCTGGTAGATAAGCGCCATGACCGAAAAGTGCGCCCAGGGATTCGCGCTGACTTTACCGGCGCAGAGGTCGAAGATCGCTATCTGTTTGGGTGTGGCATGGACTACAAAGGCTACTGGCGAAACCTGCCTGCGATCTATGCGTTAAAGGGTTCGTAACGAATTCGTTAAGAGACTTCTTTCGCCCAGGCGGTCACAGATTCCGAAAGTTTGCGCATCAGCCGTTCCGTGCGGTCGGTTGTTTTGACGATGCGACGTCGCGTGTCAGTCGGATCGATCTTCACACTGATTAACCCCTGCTCTTCCAGAATTGAAAGTCCTTTGTGAATTGTCGCGGGGGAAGCTACTTCCGACTTCATGACAATCGTCTGCACATAGAGAACTTCCCCTTGGGTGACCTGTCGGTAAATCCATTCCAAGAGACGTTGGTTGATGCTATCGATCGCCTTGTAATCCGAAGTGGACTCGAGCTGGTCGAGCAGCTGCTTTAGGGAGAGCCACGTTTTGGCGACTTCTGAACTCATAGTGCTCCTTTTAGAACCTGGACCTTAGACCGATGCTGATCTCTTCGATCCGTACAAGTTACGAAGTCTAGATGTTAAACGCTGTTTTTTAATAAATTTAATTGTCTCAAAAAATGAAATAAATCTTATTCCAATACAAGTTCTATAAAAATAGAAAGCGTATGGATTAAACTTGGACGTAGTTTTGTTATAACCGCTATATTGATATATTTATATATCAATTTTCGATACAAAAAATACGGTTTTTCATAATGCGAGATAAGTTTTTGTCTACTCCTTCTCAGGACAAGGGGCGATGGCTCCGAGAAGACAACAGAGAGCTCTTCTCTTTCAGTCCGGGGGCTGAATCCGAGTCCCCGTCGAGCAGGCTGTTTGCGGTGCTAGATCTTACCGCCGACATGGGAATGGTCTCTGCAGCCGATATCGTGCATGTGATGGGCGTTCCTCGTCCTTCCGCACATCGTCTGATCGCAACGCTTGAGAAGCTGGGCTATCTTCAGCGGACCCCCGTTCGTGGCAAGTACGCTGCCTCCTCGCGACTCTTGCGGTTATCGAACCGTCTGATGGCATCTACTGCTGTCTATGCGCCAATTAAAGCGCTCTTAGCCTCGTTATCGCAGCGAACTGGCGAGGCTCATCAGATCGCGGTGATGTCTCGCGGCGAAGTGGAATATTTCGATGTCATGGAGCGATCCACCGTGACCCTGCATCTCCAGCCGGGCCAACGCGCACCGCTCTATTGCACCGTGAGTGGTGCGGTGTTTCTTGCTGCAATGGATGACCAGACCCTTGAAGACTATCTCTCGACTGGGCCGTGGCCCCCGCTAACGCCTTATTCCATTACGGAGCCCTCAGCCCTTCGGAGTCGGGTTCAGCAGGTCAGAGCCAGGGGCTATGCGCTGACGGAGTCTGAGTTTGTTCTTGGTGTCATTGCAGGCGCAGTCCCCGTGCGAAATGCTGAAGGCCGAGTCGTTGCCTCGCTTGGACTTCGCGCATCCAATGCGTTCAAGACGATCGAGGAAGTCGCAGAGCTTGTTCCCGTGATGTCGACCTACGCGAGTCGAATCGGCAAACTGCTCTGACGCATCAGCGCAAAAGCCGTTGCGGCGTCAGTGCCTGCTCGTGAATCCCCTCTTCGGCGAGATCAACGCGCCAGCCGCGGCCCGTCGCACTCGTGCTGACCACGCGTGCCAGTTTCTGGTCGATGAAATGAAGGCCAACCCCGTCATCAGCCGCAAATCCTGCGAGCACCTTTCCTTTCGTGATCATCTTTTGAAAGGCAGGGCGGCGGTCTGATTCGCCGTCATAGTGAGGGCAGTTACTTCCCTTCAGAAAGCCCAGACAGGGCATTGCCGTCAGCGGTCCCGCGATGGAGTCGGTGATGCCTTGCTCAAACCAACAAATGGAGCCTGCGCTCCAGCCACTGAGTACAACGCCTTCGCGCCACGCGGTATGCAGAATCTTGTCGAGTCCCCAGTCACGCCAGACTGCAAGCATGCTGCGGGTGTTGCCGCCGCCAACGAAGATCGCGTCCTGTTCCAAAATGAAAGACTTCAGGTCGCGAGGCGTTCGCTGAAACAATGGGAGGTGTGTGGGCTGGCACTCTAGCTGGCTGGCGGACGCGTAATATCTGAGGCGAATTGTCTCTGCATCGCCATGGGCGGTACCGATAAAACAGACCTTGGGTTTTTTCTTCTTGGTCTGTTTCAAGATGTAGTTGAGCATTGCGGGTGGGGTGGCATCCAGCGGCAGTGCCGCGCCACCGATAGCAATAATCTGTTTTTTCATGATGGATCCGTAAGGTCAGTCAGAATGAGGTGAAGGGCCTGGGTCATAGTCTCCAGGGTCATTGACGGCACGGGCCCGGTCTTCCAACGGCTTGCCTGTTCAGGTAAGACGGGAAGGTGAATAAATCCTGATCGGACTGGCGTTGCCTTAAATCGATGCTGCAGGTGATAAAACACATGATTGCAGACAAACGTCCCCGCAGAGAGCGATAGCGAAGCCGGAATGCCTGCAGCCGTGAGCCGGGCGGCCAGTCGTTGAATCGGAAGTGTGGTGCCGTATGCGGTGGGGGCGCCCGCCACAATTTCTTTTTCTTGTGGCTGACCGCCTTTGTTATCTGGGATTCGCGCGTGATCAAGGTTCACCGCGAAGCGTTCAAACGAGATATCGGATCGACCCTCTGCCTGTCCCAGAGAGATCACGATTGTCGGGGCTAGTGCTGTGATGGCCTGATCAATGACGCTAAGCGATTCTTGAAAAACGCAAGGAAGCTCTAGCGCGTGAACCTGTTGGGTACCGAAGCGTTGGTCGTGAAAGGCCCGTGCGACCTGCCAAGATGGGTTCATTGACTCACCCGCAAAGGGCTCAAACCCAGTGAGAAGAATTGTCATTGCTGAAGTTTCTCAGACACAAAGTTGTATGGCAGTTGTTGGGCAAGAGGGACGCGCCTATTATAAGGATCGATTAGAAAACAGTAGGAGGAGCGATGGAAAATGCAGTGATTGCAGCCCAGAGCCAGGCATCACAACTGGTGTCAGCCGATACGGATCTGGTGGAGTATTACTTTGAGCGCGGCTTTACGGACGGGCTTCCGGTCGTGCCGCCGACGGCAGAAAAAGTTGCGGCAATCGTTGCAGTTCTTGGCGGCGATCCCCAGTATGTCGAGGCGCGAATCGCCCCGCGGTGGGGGGAGCTAACGCGCGAGGTGCTGGCGGTGAATATGGTGATGGCTGGGTGTCGGCCAGACTACGCACCGGTAGTGCTGGCTGCCGTAAAAGCGCTGACAGATCCGGCGTTCAATCTCAATGGTGTACAGGCGACGACGCATGTCGCAGCGCCCTTGTTGGTCGTGAATGGTCCCATCGCGAAAACGATCGGGATGAATGGTGGCTGCAATGCCTTTGGCTCCGGTAATCGTGCAAACGCCACGATTGGCCGCGCGATTCGTCTCATCATGCTCAATGTCGGCGGGGGGTGGCCTGGAGATCTGGATAAGAGCACGCTGGGGCATCCCGGGAAGTACACCTATGCGGTCTGTGAGAACGAATCCGAGAGCCCCCTGGCGCCGTATCACGTTGAACATGGCTATAAGCCGGATGAATCAACTGTGTTTGTGATGGCGGCCGAGGCGCCTCACAGCGTGACGAACCACATCTCGAATGATCCCGAAGGAATTCTTGACACCATGTGCTCTGCCATGAGTACGATCGCATCAAATAGTGCGGTGCTCGGCGGACATATTGCGGTTGTTCTGGGGCTTGAGCATGCCAATACGATTGCAAAGCATGGCTGGTCCCGCTCGGATATCCGTCAGTATCTATTCCACAATCATGGCAATCGATTTATCGATCTTGCCTACGGGCATCGTTACGGAAAGGTCTATAACCGAAACCTGCCGAAGTATTACAAACGCGAGGATGACACCCGCATCCCGATCATCCATAGCCCAGACAACATCCATCTTTTTGTGATGGGAGGACAGGCCGGCAGGTTCTCGGTGCTGATTCCCGGGTGGGGGCATATGAGTACGCCCGTGCATCGCCCGATTGATGCTGCGCTAGCGCCAGGGCAGGCGGACTGTCTGGGTGGCGCCTGTGCGCTCTGAACGTCATTTCGAAAAGGAACTGTCATGAAACAAGATCAACTGGTGCCCGTCTATGATCCTCGCGGAGTGATCCGGTCGGTGAATGAACCGATTTCGAAGCGGGTTGCCCAGCTGTCGGGCCTTCGGCTTGGTGTCCTGGATAACTCCAAGTGGAATGCAAATAAGCTGCTTCGTGGTGCCTCGGAGCTGCTGGCCAAGGAGCTAGGGTTCTCTGCGGTCAACTATTACGTCAAGCACAGCTTTTCAAAGGACGCCGCGCCTGAGTTGATTGAAAAAATTGCGCAGGAGAACGACCTAGCGCTGACGGCAATTGGCGACTGCGGCTCTTGCTGTTCTGCCTGTGTCCGTGATTCAATCGCGCTTGAAAAGCTTGGTATTCCCTCGGCGGTGATTATCACGACAGAGTTTGTCCGGGAAACGATTCTGACCCGGCAGGCACTGGGGATGCGTGGACTTGAACCGGTGGTCATTGATCATCCGGTCAGTTCGATTACCGCAGAGGAAGTCATGCAGCGCATCGCCCAGATTCGGGCGCAGGCAGAGCGTGTCTGGAAGGGCACGCAAGTGCCTCTTCCGGAGACGGTTCAGATCCAGTGATGAGTCTTTCTAAGGGGTTCTATGCAGATCATGTCAGGTCGTCGAGTTGTTGTTGCCTGTGTCTCCGCGTTCGTTACGCTTTTCATTGGGGCTCCTGCAATGGCTGTCTCTGAACCAGCGTTTTCAGTGGTCCGCTCGGAGGGGCGGATAGAGCTTCGCGACTACCCTGGGTTTATCGTCGCCGAGACGGAGGTCTCCGGTGACTTCGATGCCGCAGGTCGCACAGGATTTCGACGGGTGGCAGGCTATATCTTCGGCGGAAACAAAAAGCCTGACGGCTCGAGTGAGAAGATTGCGATGACAGCGCCGGTTACGGTGGAGCCCAAGGGGGATCAGTGGCGCGTGCACTTCGTCATGCCTGAGGGCTATCAGATGGATTCGCTGCCGCGACCCGTTGATCCCAATGTTCGTCTGCGCGAGGTTCCTGCGCACAAGGTCGCTGCGATTCGATTTTCTGGGTTTACAACCGATGCGAGTATTCGCGAGAACACGGATGCCTTGCGCGCATGGATTGCGAAAGAGCAGCTCACCGAGATCAGCCCTCCTCAGGTTGCGCGTTACAACGATCCCTTCACCTTGCCCTGGAATCGTCGCAACGAAATTCTGATCGAGATTCGCTAGTTTTTGGCGATCGAATTATCGGGCTCGGCCTATCGACGGGCCGGTTCTGCGGGCTCGATCCGATAGAGACTTCCTTCTGGGTGGTCCGTTAGAAAATAAATCAGTCCATCGGGACCAATGCGGACATCACGGATTCGACCCACGGCTCCTTGAAGAAGGCGTTCTTCTCGCATCACTCGGTTGCCTTCGAGTTCAAGGCGTACCAGCATTGATCCACGAAGCGCGCCAACGAAGAGATTGCCCTGCCATTGTGGGAATGCGTTACCTTGATAGAAGGCCATTCCTGAGACAGCAATTGACGGCGTCCACTGGTAAAGAGGCTGTTCCATTCCAGGCTTTTCAGTCCCTTCACCGATCTTGGTTCCCACCACATAGTTCACGCCGTAGGTGATGACGGGCCAGCCGTAGTTTTTTCCTGCGCGCGAGATATTGATCTCGTCCCCGCCTTGCGGTCCGTGTTCATGTGTCCAGAGCTCGCCTGTCTGCGGGTGCAGGGCGGCGCCTTGAATATTGCGATGTCCATACGAAAAGATCTCGGGACGGGCCGTCTTTTGGCCTACAAAAGGATTGTCTTTAGGGACCTTGCCATCGTCGTGCAAGCGGATAACGGAACCCGCGTGGTCATTCAGTTGCTGTGCACGGTCTTTGGCGCCGCGATCACCGAGCGTGAGATAAACGATGCCTTGTTCGGTCAGAACGATCTTGCCACCAAAGTGGTGACCGGAATTAGTTTTGGGCTCAAGCCCAAAGAGCCGCTCTTGACTAACCAGTCGATTCCCATCGAGCTTGCCTCGGATAAGCGCTGTACTCGATCCTCCATTTCCAGGCTCTGCAAACGAAAGATAGATCCATCCGTTTTGCCGGAAGTTTGGGTGGACAGCAACATCGAAAAGCCCCCCTTGGCTTGCTACCCGGATTTCAGGTAATCCTGCAATGGGTTTAGGATCTAGTTGAAAATCTTTTGACGCAATTCGTAGGGTGCCAGACCGCTCGGTGATCAGCATCCGACCGTCGGGCAACCAGGCGATCGACCATGGATGTTTCAGGGAGCGGATAAGCTCAACGACCCGAAAACTGTGCTTTTCGGATTGGGTTACGGTGGAGGCCTCGGCAGGGGCCGAGAACGCAACGGGTAACATGCCAATAAGGGCGAGGGAAACGATGATTTTTTTCATGCGCCGTAGTGTACCGAGTTGGACTTTCGTTGTGCTCCTGACCATGCTTGTCTCGGGGTTGCTCTGGACCTCGACTACGACTGCGGCGGAGAAGTCTGATCCACTCCTTCATTTGAATCAGTCGGTTGTTGGGGTGGTGAGTCAGGCTGTCGAGGGCGCCCGAAGTACGGCGACGCTCGGTAAAACGCGTGTCGGTTCGGGTGCCGTCATTGATCGTGATGGTCACATTCTGACGATCGGTTATCTGGTCATCGAATCTGAGCGGCTGGACATTCGGCTTCACGATGGAAAGACCTATCCCGCCCGTGTGGTTGCGTATGACCATGCGACCGGGCTGGCATTGATCAAATCCATTCTTCCGCTATCGCTTCGGCCACTCACGCTTGGCGATTCGCGTCGTCTGAAGCTGGACGATCTTTTAATTACGCTGCCTTTTTCCGGGTTCGGGCCGGGCATGCCCACGCAACTGGTATCACGCAGGCTTTTCACAGGGCCCTGGGAGTATCTGTTGGAGGCGCCGCTGTACACATTTCCTCCCCATCCAGCCTGGGCGGGTGCGTCGCTCTTAGATGAGAACGGCGCCTTAGTGGGGGTTGGGTCGCTATTTCTACAAGATGCTCGAGGAGACCAGTCGGTTCCCGGAAATATGTTTGTTCCAATAGAGATCCTCATGCCAGTGCTGGAGCAGCTCAAACAAGGGGGGCGCCCCGTTGCGCAGTTGCGGCCCTGGCTTGGGATATCGACGGATGACGGCTCGGGCTATGTTGCGGTGACTCGGACAAGTCAGAGTGGGCCAGCAGAGGCCGCGGGTGTCTTGGCAGGTGACTTTATTCTTGCAGTCAATGGCCGTGCGGTAAGGTCTGTGGCAGAGTTTTATCGCGCCGTCTGGGCGTTGGGTTCAGCGGGGGTGGAGGTGCCCTTGGTGTTGGAGCGCTCTGGTAAGTCGCTCTTGGTGTCGATCCGTTCAATCGATCGTGTGGAGTCTTTTGCGAGACCGATGGGATTCTGATCGCCGTATGTCTAACACGCGTGTTCTTGGAATTGCAGCCGTTGTGCTGTCGGCAATCGGCTTTGGTGCTATGGCCATCTTTGCGCGATTTGCCTACTTAAGCGGCGCCGAGGTGATCGCCGTTTTATTCCTTCGGTTTCTGTTTGCTGGCCTGTTGCTGATGGTGCTGATGATGGTGACGAAGCGGGCCTGGCCAGGGCGGCGCAGTGTATTGATTCTTATGGCGATGGGAGGCATCGGCTACGTGGCCCAGTCTTATTCTTTCTTCGCCGCGCTTCAGCATGCATCGGCGGGACTCGTGTCGTTGTTGTTGTATCTCTATCCGGTACTTGTCGCAGTGCTGGGCGCGGTGATCTTGAAAGAGCCGCTTGGGTCGCGCCGATTTGTGGCGGTCTGTATCGCTTTTGTGGGAACCGTATTGACCCTGTGGGGCGCGTGGACAGCCGCGCCTCTGGGGATTGCGCTTGGGGTGCTGTCCGCCTTGCTCTATTCAATCTATATATTGGTTGGCAGTCGCGTGCTTGCAACAGAGGATCCGATTGGATCTGGAACCGTGGTGATCCTATCGGCCGCCGCAGTCTTTGGTCTGTTGGTGCTTCTAATCCAGCC
>JACCED010001807.1_pt1 | contig 11750 bp, 14 predicted proteins | sample 7455021 | NCBI WGS metagenome assembly JACCED01 (sample SAMN15323456, study PRJNA562643) | freshwater metagenome | isolation source: river surface water | place: USA:Blue River Watershed | collected 2017-08-19
ATATGGGTATTCTTCTCTACGAGCTTTGTACTCACCCCTCCCATAGTCTCAATACCAAGTGAAAGTGGAATCACATCAACAAGTGTGATGTCCTGAACATCTCCTTGGAAAATACCTGCTTGAATCGCAGCACCAAGCGCAACCACCTCATCTGGATTTACAGATTTATTAGGCTCCTTTCCGAAAAGCTCTTTAACTCGTTGCACAATGAGTGGCATACGTGTTTGTCCTCCGACGAGAATAACCTCATCGATTTCTTCTTTCTTAAGACCTGAAGCTTCGAGTGCACGCTTTGTAATTTCGATCGATCGATCGACATATTCATGCGCCAACTCTTCAAGCTTTGCGCGTGTAAGCTTTATGAGAAGGTGCTTTGGTCCATTAGCATCTGATGTAACAAACGGGATATTGATTTCGGCATCACCTGTTGAAGAAAGCTCATGCTTTGCCTTCTCAGCAGCTTCGTCGAGACGCTGAAGTGCAAGCGGATCATTTCCAAGATCTATACCTTCAGAACTCTTAAATTCCGCAATAAGGTGTCGAACGATTTTTTGATCAATATCACGCCCACCCATATGCGCATCACCGTCAGTAGATTGTACCTCAATAACATCATCACCCACTTCAAGTACCGTAACGTCAAAGGTTCCACCCCCAAAGTCATACACAACAATCTTTTCCTCTTTCTTCTTGTTAAAACCATATGCGAGCGCTGCTGCTGTAGGTTCATTAATAATTCGCTTCACATCGAGTCCAGCAATCTTCCCTGCATCTTGTGTAGCCTTACGCTGTGCATCATTAAAGTACGCTGGTACTGTAATAACCGCTTCAGTGATTTTCTCGCCAATCTTAGCTTCTGCATCCGCCTTGAGCTTTGCAAGAATCATCGCAGAAACTTCTTCTGGACGATAATCTTTATCACCCATATGAACAACTACTCCGTCATCAGATCCCTTCTTTACTTCATATGGAACGATAGCTTTGTCGCTTTGCACTGCACTCTCATCAAAATTATGCCCCATGAATCGCTTAATACCATAGATAGTATTTTTTGGATTCGTCACTGCTTGTCGCTTCGCAATTTGCCCCACGAGTCGCTCACCAGTCTTTGAAATTGCAACCACAGACGGGGTAGTTCGATTTCCTTCTGCATTTTCAATAACTACAGGTTCCCCTGCTTCAATAATTGCTACTGCTGAGTTTGTTGTTCCGAGGTCAATTCCTAAAATTTTTGCCATATGTTTGAAATTAAATTAATGAGAATTGTTAATACCGCTACTTTGTTCCAACAACCACCCGTGCCGGTCTAATGATGACTCCATTCCGTTTGAATCCTTTTTGGAGTACCGCTACCACCACATCAACCTGCTCATCATCTTCTACTACACTATTAGACACCGCATCATGTTCTTCAGGATTAAATGGAAGTCCTGTTGGATCAATCGGTGTGACTTCATACGACTTAAATATTGAGAGAAGTTTATTTTGAATTGCTTCAACTCCTGTTCTCCAACGTGCATCGATACTATCCCAAAGTGCTTTATCGGCAGTAGCAGTATCAAAGCTGTCCATAAGGGTCAAAAGCTCGACGAGAATTTTATCTGTTGCTCTTTCCTTATCTCGAGCGAGCTGCTCTTCCAATCGACGCTTACTATTTAAGAAATCTGCACGTGCACGATTGAGTTCCTCTAAGTGCGCCATCTTCTCTTCTTCACACGCTTTTAACTTTGTACGGAGTGAAGAAATTTTATCCTTTAAACCTTCTTCTTCTTGCTCAATTTCTATCTCTTCTCCCCCTTCTTCTGTATCCATAATAACTTCTTCTTCGTCGTCTTTGTTATTTTGATATACCATAATGAGTGCATTATATAGTCGAAAAAGGTTGATGTCAAAAATCCTCATATGCTATATTCATCACATGACCTTACGAGAAAGAATCAAAGAAATAAAACACCTGCAAAATAAATATTCAATTTGTGTACTTGAAAATCCTCGGAATCTAATAAATATTGCCACAGTACTTAGAAACGTCTCCGCCTTTGGCATAGAAAAGCTTTATGTAATTGGAGGCGTCTCCCCTAAGAGTTTTGAGGAGTCCAAGAAAGACGGAAAATTAGCGAATCTTAGCGTCGGCTCAAATCGATGGGTCTTTCTCAAGTACTTTGAAACAACCGAAGAGTGTATTAAACATTTACGGAAGAATCTATACACCATTGCAGTAACATCATCACACGATGTATCTCCCAGAGTTAAAAATCTGTATAAGGAAAAATTCACCCAGAAGCGACTTGCCATTTGGTTTGGGAACGAAGCGAATGGAGTCTCAAAAGAAGCAATTAATTATTCAGATTTTTGTGTACAAATCCCTATGGCTGGAATTGTTGAGAGCCTTAACTTAGGTACGAGTACTGGAATCATTCTCAGCTATGTCAGCAACCAAAGAATACAGTATGTGTTTGAAAAGAAAAAAATACGAGCGAAAACAAAGAAACAAAAGCAGGCAATCCTAGCACATGGACCTACTCCAATGCGGAAGAAAACAAAGTAAGAGAAAAATTCCCGATGAATGTCGGGAATTTTTTATTGTTATCTTTTGTCACGGCTTGCTAAGCATTTTAGTCGGCTCGGGTTCAAAGTTATCGCTTGCGTCAGGTCACTAATTCGCTGACGCTCATAAGTGCCTCCTGCCCGAGCTCGCGATTTGTCGCATCGGGAAAGCTCCTCATAACGCTCCGCCTCAAAAGATAAACAAAATAAAAAACCGGTACGTACGTACCGGTTTTTTATTTTGTTTATCTTTTTGCCCACTGTGGTCGCTTGCGAGCCTTCTTGAGTCCAAACTTCTTTCGTTCTACAGAACGTGGATCTCGCTTAAGCATTCCTGCCTTCTTGAGTTCTCCACGCTTTGCAACATCTTCTTTTACAAGTGCACGTGCAATACCGAGTTTGATTGCATCTGACTGCGCACTGAGTCCACCACCTTGTACCTTAGCACTTACTTCATACGTCTCGATTCCAGCATCTTTAATATCAAGTACTGAAGCGATGTTTTTTTGAAGTGTTGCAGCAACAAAGTATTCAGCAACAGGCTTATCATTGATGATAATGCGCTGCTCCTTTGCCTTTGTGATGCGCACACGTGCTGTGGCAGTCTTTCGACGTCCGATTCCTTCTACGTATTGTTTGGTTGTTGCCATATTTATTATTAAATTACTCGGTTACTACTAGATTTTGTAAACGAAGCTTTTGTAGCTTGTTTTTTGGAAGCATACCTGAAACCACTCGCTTAAGAAGCTCGCCATATCCGCGTCGCTTTGCAAGATGTCCAAGAGTCTCTACACGGCGTCCTCCTGGGTAGCCTGTGTACCTTTGGAACTCATCTTCAGCACGCTTTTCAGTAATATCAAGCTTTGAAGCATTGATAATTGTTACGGTAACTGGTTCAACAATATTTTTTGCAAAATGTGTTGTGTTCTTTCCGATCAATACAGACGCAGCTTCAGTAGCCACACGACCGAGTCGCTTTCCTTCTGCATCAATGATGTATTCTTTGTTTTCCATATAATAAAATTTATACAAGTTCAATGCATGCCTCACGACGACCTGCCTTTGTGTCTCCTAATTTAACAATTCGTGTATATCCTCCATTTCTGTCGGTATATCGCTTTGCAATCTCTGTGAAGAGTTTCTGAGTTACTGATGCATCGGGTTCACCAAGTGTACTTTGTACAAGACGGCGTGACGCAACAGTATCATTCTTCCCTTTCGTGATGAGCTTCTCTACATATGGTCGAAGTTCACGTGCTTTTGCTTCTGTTGTTTGAATTCGGCCATGCTCAATGAGCGCAAGTGCGAGACCACGGAGCAAAGCAGTTCGCTGATTGCGTGGTCGTCCGAATGTTCTGTTTTGATTGTGGTGTCGCATATTTATTCTTTAAACGCTATGTTCATACTTGCAAGAAGAGCTTCGATTTCTTCAAGTCCCTTTGGTCCCATTCCGTCGAGAGCAAGAATGTCTTCCTTCTTCTTTCGTACAAGTCCGCCAAGAGTGCGAATATTTGCATTCTCGAGCGCATTCAATGTACGTGTTGATAAATCAAGTGTTTCGATTCGAGTCTTGAGCACATCAATATCGATTGAGTCATCAGAAGCCGGTACTGCAACATCTGGTGTTGTAGCAGGTACTTCTGCAGACTTAAATGAATCTTGGAATCCAATGATTGACTTAAGCTGATGAATCATAATCTCAATAGACTTTTCGAGCGCTTCTCGAGCAGTAAGTGTTCCGTCAGTCTCAATAAAAACTCGAAGACGGTTGTAATCTGTTCGATCACCAACACGCATATTTTCTACTTCGTAATTTACACGTCGTACTGGTGTAAACACTGCATCGAGTGCAATAGTACCAATATCAACTTTTTCCTTCTGATGTACTTCTCGTGGTACATATCCAAGACCACGTTCTACTGTACATTCAATTGCAAGTGTAGACTTGTCAGTAATTTCTGCAATTACTTGTTCAGGATTGAGGATTGTAATCTGACTTGGTACCGTAAGGTCTGCCGCAGTAACTACTTTAGGTCCTTGAACCTTAAGACTTACGGTAAGTGCGGTGTCGCTATGCATTTGTAAGCGAACTCGTTTGAGATTAAGAAGAATAGTAATCACATCTTCTTTAACTCCTCCAATTGTTGAGAACTCATGTTCAACCCCATCAATCTTCACTTGAGTGATAGCTGCGCCTGAAAGTGACGAAAGTATGATGCGACGAAGCGAATTACCGAGTGTGTGACCATACCCAGGGAAAAGTCCATCAATCTCGAAAATACCAGAAAATTCTTCTTCTTTGATAACTCGTGGCTTTGATGGTAGTGCTACGTTTGTTTCAAGCATAATACGTACTTAATTACTAATATTATCGACTGTAATACTCAAGGACAAGCTGAGGATCAAAAAGAGTTTCAGAAGGTTCATATGTCGGCTCAGACTTTTTCTCTCCACTAAATTCCTTAGCATTGAGAGTAAGCCAATTTGGTGCTGTATGAGCTGTAAGAGTCTCATTGAGAGTAAGGAAAAGAGGAGACGCCTTACTTTGCTCGCGCACAGAAATCACATCACCAACCTTTACCTTGTGTGATGGAATATTAAGACGGCGACCGTTCACAATAATGTGACCATGAGACACCATCTGACGTGCAAGTCGACGTGTCTTAGCAAGACCAAGTCGGTATACAACGTTATCAAGGCGTGACTCAAGACGTGCAATCAACTGTGTGATTGGTTGGTGTCCTTGCAAAAAAGCTTCTTTAACATAGGTAGAAAGTTGCTTCTCTGAAATACCATAACTGAATCGCATTTTTTGCTTTTCAATAAGTTGCTTCTTGTAGTCAGACATCATTCCACCGCGCTTGTTTGAGCGGTTTCGTGCAGTACGAGCCTCAGAAAGAGCGAACTTTTGAGTTTGTGTTTTCTCAAAAATTGGTGCTCCGAGTCGCTTTGCAATTTTATATTTTGGACCGATTATCATACGAAATAAATAGTTACTGTATCAAACCTAGATACGTCGTGGCTTAGGCGGACGTGGACCATTGTGAGGCACAGGGGTCATGTCTGAAATTCTAGTAATTGAAATACCTTTACCTGCGAAGCTGCGAAGTGCTGACTCACGACCTGCACCAATACCTCGAATTACAATGTCAGCATCTTTCATGCCCATTTGTAATGCTTTGTCGCCAATAATTTCACCAACTTTTGCAGCCGCAAACGGTGTACTCTTTCGCGAACCTTTGAAGCCAAGTGCTCCGCTTGATGCAGCGATAAGTGTATTACCCTTTGAGTCACACAATGTAAGAATGGTGTTATTGAAGGTAGCAAGGATGTTAAGTGTACCTGCAGCAACTTTCTTTTTTGGAATACGTGAAAGCGCGCGTGATGATGCACTATTGTCTCCTCCTCCTTTTTTAATGATTCTCTTTTTACCCATACGTTTAAATGATAGATGATATTTATGTTTCTAGGTCTTTTCGAGCTTACGGCGACCAGATCCCATGGTCTTCTTAACTCCTTTGAGTGTGCGAGCATTCGTCTTTGTACGTTGCCCACGTGCAGGAAGCTTCTTAGCGTGTCGACTTCCACGATATGATTGGATGTCTTTGAGACGCTTAATATTTGAAGAAATTTCTCGCTTAAGTTCACCTTCAATTCGGAATGATTCGACTTTTTCACGAATAGCATTCTCTTCTTCAGTTGTAAGATCCGCCACTGTCTTGATAGGGTCGATATTAAGCTCACTCAAAATTGAGAGCGCTCGTGATCGTCCTACACCGTATACAGCAGTGAGTCCAAACTCAAGATGTTTCCCTTCTGGGATTGTGATACCTGAAATTCTCATAATTATCCTTGTCGTTGTTTATTACGTGGCTTCTTTTTGTTGATAACATAAACATATCCGCGTCGGCGAACGATTTTGTCATCTGGACTAATTTTTTTTACTGATGATCGTACTTTCATAATTTAAATACGTTTAGCAATTCGTGCTTTACCTCCATACGGCTCCGGAACAACCCCTACTCGATCCCCTACAAGTACGCGAATTCTAAACTTTCGCATTTTACCTGCAAGGTACGCAATTATTGGTTTTTCTTGACCGTCTAGCATAACGCGAAAAAGCGCATTTGGGAGCGCCTCCTCTACGGTGCCATAGACGAGATTATCTTTGTCTGATTTATCCTGCATCAAACTTCGTGAGTGTAGCAAACTATCTAATAAACGTCAACACATTGTACTGCTCCACAGGCCTAAGGATGTTCTACAACTACCCCCAAGTGGTACATGTGCGTATATACTCTCAAGTAATTGACAAAAAAGCAAGTTTTCTAAATAAAAACCTCTCGATTTGAGAGGTTTTATTTAGAAAATAATGTTAATTATTTTATTAGGGACATGTACAATTCGTTTTGGTTCGCCTTCTATACGTGACTTAAATATCGCATCTTCCATCACAGCATGAAGCACATCGTCTTGTGTTGCATCAGTTGGCACACTAAGTGTCCCCCTCATTTTGCCATTGATTTGGACACTTATCATAATAGTATCATCGACAAGTATCGATTCATCAAACTTTGGCCATTCTGCTTGGTGAATAGATCCTGTTTGCCCTGCCTTTTCCCAAAGTTCTTCAGTAATATGCGGAGCAAATGGTGCAAGAAGTCTAAGAAACATGAGATATGATTCTTTGCTCAATCCCGTTTTCTCTGCATGATTAATAAAAATCATGAGTGCACTTATGGCAGTATTGAACTTAAACGTCTCAATGTCGCTCGAAAGCTTTTTGATTGTCTTATGGAGTATTTGTTTTGTTTCTTTTGAATCTTCCTCATGCACATGTGCATCAAGACCGTGTACTCGCTCAAGAAAACGTTGCGCTCCGACAAGACCATCCGTACTCCATGAAACTGTATTTTCAAAAGGCCCCATAAACATTTCATAGACACGGAGTGTATCTGCACCGTTTTGTGCGACAATATCATCTGGATTAATGATATTTCCCCATCGTTTAGACATTTTACGTCCGTCTTCTGCGAGAATAAATCCAAGAAACTCGAGTCTTTCAAATGGCTCAATGGTATGCACCGCACCGATGTCATACAAGAACTTATGCCAGAAACGAGCGTAAATAAGATGTCGCACTGCATGATCACCCCCTACATACACATCGACAGGTGCCCACTTCTTTTCTTTTTCGAGATTAACAAGCGACTGTGTGTTATGCGGATCAATAAATCGGAGATAATACCATGATGAACCTGCCCACTGTGGCATAGTATTAGTTTCTCGTTTTGCACCACCACCACACTTAGGACACGGGGTATTCACCCAATCGGCAATATCTGCAAGTGGTGACTCACCAGTACCGGTAGGGGCATAGTGTTCTACTTCTGGAAGCGTAAGTGGGAGCTGCTCGTATGGTACTGGTACTACTCCACATTTTTCACAATGCACAACAGGAATTGGCTCTCCCCAATATCGTTGACGCGAAAACACCCAATCTTTAAGACGGTATGTACTTGTCATACGACCACCAACCTTTTTTGTAATTGCAATCTTTGCTTCTTCAGATGACATACCATCGAACTCACCAGAATTCATAAGGTAGCCACTGCCAGTAATCGCTGAATCGTCTTGGTTAAGTAATTGCCATACCATTTTTTGATGTTCAGGGGTAAGACTCGACACCATATCTGATGCATCAATCCATTCAAGCGTATGTAACACACCTTCTGAATCAGAAATCTGTCCCTGCATACTCAAATCATCAACTTCTGCTAAAAACGCATAGGTATGTGCACATCGATTTTGATTTTTATGTGACGCGCAATACTTTGCTGCGGTAATCCAAGAAAGCTTTTTTGTAATTTTAGCATTTGGAATTGAAGCTTCTTCCTTAATTTCAGATAAGGCAGCTTCTTCAGGTGTCTGCCCCGCTTCTACACCGCCCATAATTGCGGTTGCAATCCCTTCGAGTGACTGATGCCATTTAAGAAGTGCGTACTTTCCTGTTGCATTATTTCTTAGATGCACAATTACAGTATTTCGCATCACCTCTCCCATACCTTCTTGTGGTGGATTATTTAAATCATCAGTGCACGGAACAACGACTTGAGTAATATCGATTCCAAACTTTTTTGCAAAGGCAAAGTCTCGCTCGTCATGTGCAGGTACTGCCATAATTGCACCTGTACCGTAGTTGGCGAGTACATAATCTGCAATATACACAGGGATTTCTTCAGCTGACGCTGGATTAGTGGCAGTAATACCCATAAGACACACACCTGTCTTGTCTTTTTCGGCCTTAGTTCGAGTAATCTCATCTTTTTCAGATGACTCTTTTACATACGCCTCCACCTCACTCCAGTTAGAAATTACACTCTTATACTTTTCAACAAAAGCATGTTCTGGCGCGAGCACGATATATGTCGCTCCAAAAAGTGTGTCAGGACGCGTAGTAAAAACAGTAACCGACTCTCCGACAGAGAGCTTAAAATCAATGCTCGCACCTTCTGAACGACCGATCCATTGTCTTTGCGCTTCCTTTACATGTGATGGCCACTTTGTGAGTGTGTCGAGATCTGCGAGCATTCTATCTGCATAATCTGTAATCTTGAGCACCCATTGACGCATTGGTTTCCTTTCTACTGCACTACCACAGCGTTCACAGGTGCCGTCACTTTCCAAGTCTTCATTTGCAAGACCAGTCTGACATGATGGACACCAATTTATTGGTTCATATGACTGATATGCTAAACCTTTTTCTAAAAGCTTAAGGAATATCCACTGCGTCCACTTATAGTATTCAGGGTCAGTGGTATTTATTTCCCTACTCCAATCATAATTAAACCCAAGCTTGGCGAGCTGTGCTTTAAAGTTTGCAATATTCTTCTCTACCGCAACACTTGGATGCACCTTATGCTTAATCGCAAAATTTTCGGCCGGAAGACCAAACGCGTCCCATCCCATAGGATGAAGCACTTCAAAACCACTCATTTTCTTGAAGCGTGAATATACGTCAGTCGCAATATACCCCTTAGGATGTCCTACATGGAGTCCTTCACCTGATGGGTACGGGAACATATCCAAAATATACTGCTTTGGCTTATTTGAATCGTCGCTCGTCGCATACATGTTCAACTCACTCCATCGCACCTGCCATTTCTGTTCTATTTCTTTATGATTGAATTTTTTATGCATATATACGCACGTCAGTAAACAAATAAATTATCCCATTATTATGCAGGGAAATATACATGTGGTAAAGGTATTATGTTACTTTTCTGGATGTATATCCACAACCCTTTCAAAACACCAATCTCCAGCAGCATGTTCCCATGTATATGCATTCTTTTGTATGCCGTCTTCATAATAAATAGGTTCTTCAAATCGGGTATCACCTACTTCTGATTCAAAGGCAAATTCTGCACAAAGTGTGTAGGCATCCTTTTTAGTAATGGTATAAGTATAGGCTTTTCTCTCCTCTGTGGCTTCTGGAATAGCAATACCACTAAAGGCAATGTCTATTGATTCCGGTAACTTTGCATTAAGATACACATATGACTCAATATGTGACTGAATGTTTGAAAGGTCGTTGATTTGTTGTGCATCAATTTTCATTTCTCGAACTTGCGTTGGTGCTTCTATATTTAAGTACCCAATACAGAGAGAAATAATTACTGAAAGAGAAATGACACCCGCATATCGTAACGATCCTTTTTCGTTGTGTTGCCAATACCCTCGAACATCAAGTGCGTAATATACAAATGCACTTCCTATCACAAAGAGAAATACGAGCGCTTTGAGTATAAAGCGAACCGTCAGTTCCCCGTTGAGAAACGCATTGATGACAAACCAAATCTCCAAGAATAGCGCCACCACCAATAAGCAATGAGAGATATATAAGCCACTTTGTGAGTGCAAGATATACACCCTGCTCTACTCGACGAATCGTATTCACCATGCGAGTGAGCGCAATATAGGTAGGAAAAAACACAAAGAGCATTGCGATACTGAAGCGAATACTCGATGAAGCACTTTCTTGTTCCCAATAACCGTTTGCAACATCAGGATACTGAAGTGTAATAACACCCGAAAGCAATATGATAAGTGCAACTATTGATATATATAATGATATAAGCGACCCGAGTTGTAGTGCGAAATTTTTTGCAGTATTTTCCATATACATCAATTTTGCGCTTTTTTAGGGAAATGTAAAGGAATACTTACACATGGTATACTCTAAAAATATCAATTATCATAATCATCGTATGAAATCAGAAGACTTACAAAAAGCACCGAAGATGTTTTGTGAAAATATTAAACTAGGATTTAGTCCGGAATCATTTGTTATTGGATTGAGCTCAGGCGCTCAATCGTCAATTTTTGCACTTACGCCACAACACGCAAAACGTTTACAACAGTATCTCACGCACGAAATTGCGCTTTTTGAAAAAGCTCATGGTGCCATTAATGCTGAATGGAGTCCGAGTGTCGTAAGCCCTGTTCAAAAGCTTAATCTTCCTAATGAAAAAAGCTAGTATGTACGCACTTTAAGAAGATACGTATAGAGTACAATCAAAAAGATAAAAAGAAATGCTGAGAGTAACGGAAACGTCATAAAACCAAATTCAAAGAAAAATCTTTTTGCGCAATCTGCCCCAGCTCCTGCTGTTGGGCATTTTATAAACTGACTACCACCCATTTGAATGAAATGGTGATAAAGCGATATACACGCACCTACTATCGAAAGTGTTATACCATACCGTGGCATAAGGGCGTCTTTTACATAGAGTGCCACAAGCACAATAAGTACTTGTGGGTAAAGCATGACACGCTCAAACCAGCACAATCCACACGGGATGACGCCAAATACTTCTGAGTACAAGAGCGTCATAGCTGAAGCAAAAAGCGTAATCAGAAGTGCTACCTGCATTCCGTACTTTGCAATTTGATTTGCAAATACTCGCGACACCCTCATATCATACACAAGAAAAAGTGTTGCAAATACAGTACATATTCCACCAATCGCAAGCAGGTAATTGAGCTGTTCTATGAGTTCAATGGTAACCATATGCTATGACGCAGGAAGTGTGCATTTAGTCTTTTCAGCAAGCACCTCAAGTGTCTGTTCACCATCAAGACGAGACCCATCTGCAAAGTCCCATGTAGGGTAGCCGGTAATCTTCGCGTCAATACACACC
>JACCED012352942.1_pt1 | contig 11750 bp, 9 predicted proteins | sample 7455021 | NCBI WGS metagenome assembly JACCED01 (sample SAMN15323456, study PRJNA562643) | freshwater metagenome | isolation source: river surface water | place: USA:Blue River Watershed | collected 2017-08-19
AAAGCCGGCAGGCTGACTGGCGACGGGCTCCGGAACGAAGTTGACCGGATGCTCACCGACCCAAAATCGACGCGGTTCATCGATGACTTCGCGCGTCAATGGCTGCAGTTGCACCGCCTCGGAATGTTTCCGCCTGACAAGAAACTTTACCCGGCCTACGACGCCTGGCTTGAGACGAGCATGCGCGCTGAACCGGTGGAGTTTTTCCGCGAGATCTTCAAAAGGAACCTTCCCATCGACACCCTGATTCATTCCGACTGGACAATGGCAAACGCGCGTCTTTGCGATTTCTACGGACTGCCAGAACCAAAGACGGGCGAGTTCCAGCGCGTCTCCTTCAAGCCTGAGGATCATCGCGGAGGTCTCCTCGCAATGGGTGCCGTGCTCGGTCTCACCTCCGATGGGACAAGGCACCGTCCTGTTCATCGCGGCGTGTGGCTTAGCGAGACGATTCTCGGCAAGACACCGCCACCGCCACCCGCAAACGTCCCGGCAATCGAACCTAATCCTCCACAAAGCCCAAAAGCCACGCTGCGCGAAAAACTTGAGGCGCACCGCAACGACGCGAACTGCGCCGCTTGCCACGCCAGAATCGATCCGCTCGGGATCGCCTGGGACAATTACAACGCAATCGGGCAGTGGCGCACCCGTGAGAAGGTCGCGGCGGGAGTGGGCGAAGATCCTGCGGTCAATCCTGCCGGTGTGATGCCAGACGGGCGCACGTTTAAAGACGCCGAAGAATTCAAAAAAATACTGCTAGAGGACCGTGAGAAGGTGGCGCGCGCCTTCATTGAGCATCTGTGCACCTACGGGCTCCGCCGTGCACTTGCTTTTGACGACCAGGACGACATCAACGCCATTCAAGCTGAAGCAAAGAAAAACCAATACAGGGTAAAGGACATCGTCCGGGCGGTTGCGCTCTCGGGCCTTATGAGCAAACGCTAAGATTAAGCACCAGCGCACAATCCTGACCCGTGCGCTCATTCAGAAAATACGAAGTACAAACTACGCACCAAAATCCCCCATGAATTTCCAATCTCAATCCTGGCTGCTCAACCGACGCCACGCGCTCAAAGCCCTCGGCAGCTTTATTTCCCTGCCGTTTCTCGAATGCATGGTCCCGGCGCGGGCTGCAGCAAACGCGACCGCGACGCCGAAGCGCAGCGCCTTCATCTACCTTGCCAACGGGGTGCATTCGCTCAATTACCAGATCACGAAGCCCGGACGGGATTATGAGTTTTCGCGCTCATTGAAGCCGCTTGAGAAGCATCGTGATTTCATCACTCCAATCAGCGGCCTGCATCATCCCGGGGCACTGAGTCACCACCACAACTGCATTTCAGTTTGGCTCACAGGTGGAAGACTCGGCCCTTCGGACAAGAACACCATTTCTGTGGACCAAAAAATGGCCGAGATCACCTCAAAGCATACCCGCTATCCCTCCATGGAGGTGGCGCTCACGCAAGAGTCCCTCGCCTGGACTGCGGACGGCGTGCGGCTGCCCGCGATGCGGCGCTGCAGCGAGATCTTCGCTTCCCTGTTCGAAGAGCCAAAAGGCGGCAAAACGGCCCAAAGGCGCGCCCTACGCCACAAGGGAAGCGTCCTCGACGCCAACCTCGCGGAAGTACGCAGGCTCGAAGAAAAAATGGGCACTGCGGACAAGGGCCGTCTTCAGCAATATCTCACCTCCGTTCGCGAAGCGGAGATCCGCACGCAGCGCGCTGATGCGTGGCTCGACACCCCGCTTCCAGTCATCTCCGAATCGGATCGCAAGCGCACCAACCGCGACATCCCGGCGACCATGGCGGGTGACTATTTTCGAACCGTCTACGATTTGATGGTGCTCGCTTTTCAAACGGATGTAACCCGCGTCGCCACATTCAGCCTCGGCGGCGAAGGCGACGCTTTTTCCATCCCGGAAATCGGCATCACCGAATCCCGCCACCAGCTCAGCCATCACGGCGGTGATGCTGGCTACATGGAAAAACTCACCAACTACGACACTTTTGCGATCGAGCAATTCAGCTACTTCCTGACCAAGCTTACCGAGACAAAGGATCTTGATGGGAAGCCGCTGCTCGGCTCCACGATGGCGCTGTTTGGCAGCGGGATGTCCTACGGCCACAGCCACGGGAACGCCAATTTGCCAATCGTTCTCGCAGGTGGCTCCGACCTTGGTCTGATACATGGCAGCCATCTGGATTTTAACCAGGGCCACTTCAACGGCTATCAGCTCGACAAGCCTGCCGAGCACTACGGCCTCTGCAGCCGCCCGGCGAACGGCGATGCCCACATGAGCAACCTGTTACTGTTGATGGCACAACGCATGGGCGTGGAAACCGAGAAGTTCGGTGACAGCAACAAGGTGGTCACGCTGTGATCATGCTGTGATCGTTCTCTTCATTCATTGTCGTACGAGCCCTGCTTTTTGTTTCTCGTGCTCTACTCCCGTCGCTTAGCTCGAGGCTTGCTCGGGTTCGCTTCCGCGTGTTTCACAGTCACCACTCTGCACGCACAAGATTCAGCAGTTCAAGTGCCGGAACTGAGCACAGAGGCGCATTCGCAGAAAACCGAGGGTCACGAGCAAGCAACCGGGATTTTCCTCCCAAAGCCCGGCTCTTTTCCTCCTCTTGAAAAAGCCCGGACTTACCGCGGGGAATTAGTTTTTGTGGACCACGCAAACCGCCGTGGCAGCCTCAGAATTCAAACGAAAAACGCTTTTCGATTCAACAGCCCTCATCCCTTTGCGCTTCTCCCCTACGCCGTGGTTCGCTACCGCGGCGCACCGGCGGATCTCCGGGACATACCCCTGGGCACCATCCTGCATGCGAAGGCGTTCCTGCCTCCCGACCCCACGACCTCGAGTGTGCCGGTTTCATCGCACAAGCGCGACGACGGTGCTGCTCCTTCCGAGAATCACGTCATTCTGTTGGAAGACGAACCCAGCAAATGCCTGCGCGAAAATGAGGTTTGGATGCTCAAAGAAATTGAGCTCCGAAAAGATCAAGGAATTCTCCTCACCGTCCGCGGCTCAAAAAGCGGAGTGCAGATCCAAGCGAGCGAGGAAAGCATGACGTTCGACAACGCCACGCGCATCTGGCGCGGCAGAGAATGCCTCTGCGTCTCGGACCTTGTAGCGGAAGGCACATGGCCTGCCGAGGGAAAGAAGTCGCTTGGCTGCCAGCAAACTCTCCTTGGAGTGATATGGAAGCCTACTCCGGGCGGCGTATTCACGCGGTTTCACGTTTCAGACATCTGGCTGGATGAAACCTCGATGCAACGCGCCTCACAGCATCAGACCGCGACGCACACAAGTTTCATGCGCAGCCGCTGGATGCCTGCGTGGGTCGATGCGGTGCAATACGGAACCTTCGGACGCGCCACTGTGACTGCAACTCTCTTCGGAGGGATGGACCCATCGCTTTACGACGATTTTAAAGAGGGCGGCCACGCGCTGATGAACGGCGCAGCAACAACCTTGAAGCATACTGAAGGCGGCACTGCCGGCCCGTCTCAGATGGCGGCCCGCGGTCCCATTCTTGATGTCAAAAAACTCCCCGGAACGCCCCCTCTTGGGAGCAGCGGCATCCAAATTCGTGTTGAGACAGACCTCATCACCGAGGGTATACGGCCCACACGCATCATCCGGGTACGCCCTGCAAGCTGGCCCGATTTACACATGCCACGCGAAGAATACCTGAACGGCTCGACATTCGAGGACAGGTTTCCAAGCCCCGCGATTTTTCCAAAATACTGATTCCATCCATACAAACTTCCACACAATGAAAAGTTTCCTTTCCCCTTTCGGCTTTTTGTTGCTCTTGCTCTCGATTCACGGTGCTGCCGCGGATGAACCATTCCGCCCGGTAGAAGGAAAATTTCCTCCCTTGGAAAAGGCACACTCCTACCGGGGCGAACTTGTGTTTGTCGATCATGCGAACAGGCGCGGAAGTATTCGAGTGCAGGGGGCGGGCACATACTTTCGGAATGCACCGCATCCCTTTGCGATGCTGCCGTACGGCATCGTCCGCTATCATGGCGCACCGGCTGACTTGCGCGACATCCCGCTTGGCACCGTGCTGCATGTGCGCGCCTTTCTTCCACCGGACCCGAACACTTCGCCCGTGCCTGTGCTGCCGCCGGACAACCGGAATAAAACCGCGGGCTACAGCGGCGTCGGCATTGCGCCCGCCGAAAACCATGTGCTTTTGCTCGAAGACGAACCCAGCCATTGCCAGCGCGAAGGACTGGTTTGGAAGCTGAAGGACTTGGACATCAAAAGTCTCGAGGGTTTGATTACCGCAAGCCGCGAGCCAGAGAAGGCCGGCGACAGCAATTCCACCGACGAGAAATTGACCTTCGATGCTGCCACCCGCATCTGGCGCGGTCGCGAGTGCCTCAAAATCGCGGACCTCGTTGCCGCGGGTGAATGGCCTGCCGAGGGCAAAAAAGACCTGGGCGCACAAGCCGTCCAACTTGGCATTACTTGGAAACCGACGCCGGACGGTGTTTTCACCCGCTTTCACATCTCGGACGTCTGGTTGGACGTCGCGGCGATGGAACGTTCTGCTGGGACCCAGACCGAAACGCACAAGGCGTTTATCCGCAGCCGATGGATGCCTGCGAGTGTCGATGCCGTCGAATACGGTAAGTTCGGTCGTGCCACTGTGACTGCCACGCTGTTTGGCGGCATGGACGCCTCGCTGTACGTGGATTTCGAGAAAGGTGCTCCGGCGTTGATGAACGCGGTCGCGAACACTCTCAAACACACTCACGGCGGTTATGGCCCAGCGCACATGGCATCACGCGGCTCGGTGCTCGAAGTCGAAAAACTTCCAGGGGATGCACCAATTGGAAGCAGCGGAATTCAAATTCGGTTTGAGACCGACCTGATCATCGAAGGAATTCGACCAGGACGCACAGTGCGGGTCCGCCCAGCCAAATGGCCACAAGTCCAGGTGCCCCGCGAAGAATTCCTCAGCGATGGAGCTTCCAGCATCGAGGAAAGATTTCCGACACCGGCCATCTTTCCAAAATACTAGAGCCGAGCAGTTCCTGATCCATCCCCCCTCGATCGCCCTCGCGGTGTGATCAATCCCGTTGCGCCTTCGCACCTTTGCAAACCCTCAATCCACCCATTCGCCGATGAAACTAATGCGCTTTGTTTCGCTTGCTCTCATGCTCTGTCCGCTCTCGCTACGCGCCGAGGCACCCGATCTTTCAAAGGTCGCTTCTCGCGAAGACCTCGAGTCAGTGATCTCAAGGACTTCAAGCGCCTTAATGAAAGAGGCGCTCGCCAGCCACGCCACCGCGATCCTCGACGCAGCTACCCGACACCCGCACGTCGAAGCCGTGATTCGCACAATCGAGAAGGCGCCGGGCACGTTCACAAAGATCAACCTTACACCGGATTCTCTCAAACAAGCATTCGGCGGTGACATTCTGCTTTTTGAGACACTAACCGCCGTCAGTACCGGCATCGTCAATGGCCGGCCCCACGTCTACCGCGGCGCTGACGAGGATCCATATGACGCTGCTTTCATCGAGCATCTCGGGCACATCACAAGTTTGGAATCCGTGAAAATCGTAGCCACAAAAATCGAGGATTCGTGGCTGCCGCCACTTTTGAAGCTGAAGCACCTCAAATCCCTGAGCATGGAGGGACGTGCCATAGGACTGCCCGGAAAACCTGCGCTTGGCGACCCAAGCCTTGCGCGACTTCGAGAGCTTGAAAAATTCGAGCAGCTCAATTTTCTCGAACTGGCGTACTTCGCCAACGCAACCGACGCGGGACTCGAGCAGCTTGCAGGATTGAATCGTCTGGAAAGCTTCACTTTTCGCGGGTCTCCCGTGAAAGGCCATGCTTTCGCGAAATTCGAAGGCTGGACCAAACTTAAAAGCATCCGCTTCCATTCCAACAATCTTGATGACGAAGGCCTCAAGAATGTTTGCGAAAAATTTCCAACCCTCGAATCGTTGAATCTGATCCACTCACACGACATCACCGATGCGAGCGCAGCGCACCTCTTGCGACTAACGAGGCTCAAAAGCATTCAGATCAACGGCCCAAAGATGACAGCAGCAATGCTCAAAAACCTCCCAAGCCTTCCACTGGAGCACGCCATGATCGATCAGGGAGCCATCCAGCCCCCATCCGAGGCCATCGCGACAATGAAAGCAGTGCCTACACTCCGCCGCCTAGCGATCGGTGGCAAACTGCTCGCCGACGCCGATCTCGCCGCGCTCGCTGGCATCAAACAGATTGAGGAGTTGTCTTTCGAGAACCTCGATCTGCCCGAATCGCGGGTGCACCAGTTGCAAGCGTTCGCTTTTTTGAGGACGCTCACACTTGCCCTCCGGCCCGCAGGTTATCCCCAATTAACGCAGAATAGAATCAAGGCTCTTCTGCCTAAAGTCGATGTGAAGTTTGTCCAGTAACGACCAAACGTTTCTGACCCTGCTCACCTCAAGGCGGCAGTTCTGGATCAAGCCAGAAACTTGCCGAGGATATGAACCGTTTTTGCGCTTCCATCGTCTGCGGCAACGCAAAAAAGACGAGCACCGACTGCCGCTCTTTTGAGGAGACTTTTTCCCTCACCACAATTGCGACGTCTTGATTATCTGTCGGGAGATGGCTCCGTACCCGAGGATTATCGATCCAACCGGGCTCCAATCCACTCGCATGAAGCACGTCATAGCGTTGGAGGATTGAGTCAGTCATTTTGCTCCTAAGCTCCTCCATCAATGGAGCAAGACCGCCGGCGGTGCTTACGTTGGATGCCGATGTCTTTCGTACAGCCTCTCTAAACACATCGGCCGCCCGCTCTTTGGCTCTAGTCGCCAATGTCTGGAGGGCGCGTCTTATCTCACTGGGTGTCTCAAGCTTCGCATTTCCTGAAACCACCTTGATCCAATCCGCCTCGTCTAACAACGCCAACTCCGGGATCTCCAACTCAGGAAAACTCCTGAATGAACGGTCTAACCGCGAGGCTTTCTCCGCTAAACTGACGAGGTTTTCAATGAATTGCGAATTTGCTGCGGTTTTCTCTGGCGGGCGACTGGAAGCACCGCTGGGCTGAGCTGCAGACATCGCACGCTGCGCCAGCGCCAGCTGCTCGCCGGCCGCCCGGAGAGCCACCTCCGCGTCATCGAGTTTCTGCTTCACCTGCGCGGCTTCCGCACCGGCCTCTAGAGCCTCGCGGCGTGCCAACAAAAGCGCTTCCTCGCTCCGCTTTAGCCGGCCCTTGACTGAGTCGCCTTCCGCCCACTGACAGACGACAAGAATCAATAGAGTCGCGCATCCGGCGGCAAACAGCGTTTTCATCAAGAGCCTATTTGCGCGGCTGCCGTTGAGCGCTGTTTAAAGCACGTCTTAGCCGCGATAGAGACATAGAAGCCACCCACTTTAAACTGCCCAGCCATAGTTTTTGATGAGAGCCCAAAAACCTGTGGTCATACTTTAGTGAGGTGCAGATCCGGTCGCATCACCGACAGCGACTTCCTTTGGCGGATGGAAAAATATAGCAATCGCCGCAGCCGCTCCAACCGCGATGTAGCAGGGCAACAGAAACAGCCCTTTGAAGTCGACCAACCCGCTGGCATTTTTGTAGGTCACGTTAATCAGGCTGGGGCAAATTGAATTAGCAGCCAACGCCCCCACACCAAGAATCATCACGTTAAAGAGTCCCTGCGCGCTGGAGCGCGCATCCTTTGGGAAGAACTCGTCCACAAAAATGTAAACAGTGGCGAAGAAAAACGCGTAGCAGATTCCATGAAGGATTTGGACGGTGATGATCAACTCACTGTTTCCAGGAAACAGGGCGTAAACCGCAAAACGCGCGGCGTGTCCAAGAATTCCAATGATCATCGTAAGGCGCCATCCAAGCCTCTTCAAAGTCGCCCCGAGGATGAACATTGTCAGAAGCTCCGCAACCTGGCCGATGGTCATCACGGGCATGATCCAGTTCGCTGCGATCCCAACGCCTCCGGCGTCCCTGGAAGCCCCAAGGAAAGAGCCCGTCCAGTTGAAATAGCAATTGTGCACAAAGGAATCCGCGAAGGTGACCAGGAATAAAACGAGGACAAACGGATGCTTAAGAAGTTTCACCGCTTCCAACCATGCCAGACTTTCTCCAGCGCCATCGGTTTTCTTTTTCGCAGGTGTATGAGGCAGCGTCAGACTGAATGCCGCGAGGGCAAGAGAGATAATTCCGGACACCTTGAACGTCCACTCCGTGGCAACTTGCGCGGCCGGACCGCTAAGCCCCGACTTAAAAACAATGTCAAACCAGGAGACGATTCCCTGAGGATTTGCAGCACTCACTTTCTCCCAATCAACAAGGATGAAAACAAACGGCCATGCAACGAGGATCCAGCCGAACGTACCGCCCATGCGGATGATTCCGAATTCTTTCTTGGCGTCCTGCATGTTCGCAAACGCAATTGAGTTGGTGATGGACATTGTCGGCACGTAAAAAAGACAGTGCGCGAACATGCAGATAAAAAACGGCCAGAACGCATGAGTGAAGCCGCAAGCAAAAATTGCGAGGCCGCCCACAAGATGAGAAAAACTGAGGAATTTTTCGGCTGAAAAATTACGGTCAGCAAATTGGTTGCTGAAAAACATTCCAATAATCGCGGCAACAGGAAACGCGTTGAGGATCATTCCCTGTTCGGAAAAGAGCCATTTCAAAAAATCCGGCACAATCGGAGCGAGTGCAGCCGGTGGTTCGGTGGCTGAAAAGCCTAGACTCGGCAGGTAACCAAAAATGAGTGGGAGCCATGCACCCCAAATGGCGATTTCAAGCACCATCATCAGGAAAAGTTTATTGCGTGTGTTCATAGGAGTGTTGGACGGAAGGTTCGCGCGGCGCGCGCCTCGCAGACTTCTAATCCACTAAACATGAGCGTCAAGGAACTTACGATTGCAAGGGCTGTTTCTCTAGCCACCATAAACAACCCGCTTTGGCTTGGGCCAAGCCGTGGCGCTGTCATCCACCACTTCCGCTCAGCACACTGCGCTGGAAGCCTCCGATGTCAATGTGCTGGAAAGAAAGTGTAACCCAAAGCGAGTATAACCCCATCCTACAAACCTCCAAAATCGGCATCTGAACCGGAAGACATCACGGAGCTTTCCAGTTGTAACTCAGCTTGATTCGATTGCTCGAAGCAAAGTAAATCCACTCATCTCCGCCCCCGATGAAGAACACACTCATTCAAAAAATGCCATTTCTGGCGCTGCTTCTTCCCCTGTGCGCTTTGTACGGCGAGGAGACTCTTCCAAATGGAATCGTTCTTCCAGACAAGTGGCCTCTTTACCCAGAGACCCTGACGCGAGCACCGCTGACGGAGCCGCCCTACTTGAGGGAACCCCCGAAGCTGATTCCCATCGATATCGGTCGGCAGCTGTTTGTTGATGATTTCCTGATTGAGAAAACCACTCTGAAGAGGACCAACCACCAGCCTGAATACCACTCGGCCTCACCCGTTTTTGCGCCTGACCAACCTTGGGAGGGTAATCGCGCCGCGGTATTCAGCGACGGCGTCTGGTTTGATCCTCAGGATCAGCTTTTCAAAGCGTGGTACTGGACTGCCGCCACATCCCAGAATCCGCTTCAATACGCCACCTGCTATGCAACAAGCGTTGATGGCATTCGTTGGACAAAACCATCTCTCGATGTGGTTCCCGGAACGAACATCGTGCTTCCAGACACCGATGGGCTTCGGCGGAATTCGAGTACTACTTGGTTGGATCTTTTTGACGATAACCCCGCCAGACGCTTCAAAATGTTCCGCGTCGTTCAGCAGGATTACACCAACGAGAACGGGCGGCCCGCGCATCGTAACTTCATCCAATACCATGTCTCTCCCGACGGTATTCATTGGAGCCTCGCGGGGTCCTCTGTGGACTGTGGCGACAGGAGCACTGTGTTTTACAACGCTCATCGCAAACGCTGGGTCGCGAGTCTGCGCGAGGGAGCTCCGCTGACCAGTCGTTCGCGCGGATACCATGAGGCATCGGATGTTATGGACATGATCCATTTTGGGAACGAAACGACACGCAATCATCCAAAAAACCTCTGGATCGGCGCCGACGAATTGGATCCCGCCCGCGAAGATTTGAAACTGCGACGTGTTGAAAGCCGGGCGTGGGATCTTGTTCCCTCCCAACTCTACAACCTCGACTGCATTGCTTACGAAAGTCTGCTTCTCGGGATGTTCACGATTTGGCGGGGCCACCCGGCGGATGAACTTAAGCGGCCTAAAATCAACGAGCTTTGTGTCGGTTTTAGCCGTGACGGTTTCCATTGGTCCCGTCCGGACCGCCGGGCATTCTGCCCACTGAGCGAAAATCCGACTGCGTGGAATTTCGGCAACCTCCAGAGCGCTGGTGGTTGTTGCCTGATTGTGGGTGACAAGCTGTTCTTTTACGTGGGCGCGACAAAAGCCGGCGGCTCGGCGGATCCAAACAACACGGGGCTCGCGGTTATGAGGCGCGACGGCTTTGCTTCGATGGACGCGGACACCACCGAGGGCGCCCTCACAACGCGGCCGGTGGTTTTCAAAGGAAGCCATCTTTTTGTGAACGCTGATACAAGGAATGGTGTGTTACAGGCTGAGATCCTCGACGAGATGGGACGCCCCTTCCCTGATTTCTTGCGCTCGAAATGTGTACCGGTGCGCGCTGATTCGACCAAACAAGCAGTGGAATGGGCGGGCGTTTCCGACCTGAGCTCCATTTCCGGCAAGCCTGTAAAACTGCGCTTTTACCTCAAAAGCGGTTCGTTTTACTCATTCTGGGTGAGCAAAAACGCTACCGGGGCGAGCCAAGGTTTCACAGCAGCAGGAGGCCCGGGGTTTACCGGACCCAAGGATTGGTGATCACCCAAACGTAATTTCATCAGGGTGTAGCGCGCAGTAAGTGCCTGCCGCCAGCCGATCAAAGCGAGAAGTGTCTGTCCCTCGATCATGCTAAAGCTTTATCACCTCACCTTTGCCGATGAATTGCACATCAAGCCACGGCGGTGGTGCGCTGCTTTCGCCATCGATCCAGAATTCTGAGAACCCGGTTTCCACCTCATAGTCCTGCCGAACGACGGGAAGGTTGCCCTGAAGGCACCAATTCAAGTCATACACGCCGACTGGATCGCCTCCCAGATGCCAGAAGTACTGATCACTCTTGCCTTCGCCACGAATCACCAACGCACCAGATCCAGCATGTATTACCGGATTTTTAATCAGCGAAGGGATCTCTCCAAGCATCCGCAAATTTTCGATGAAAACTTTCGGATGGGCCTCCCGGGGAACCCTGCGGAAAACAATCGAAACCGAGCGGAACACTCCGTAGCCAGCGCCCTTTGTTCGACAACGCATCCCCCATCGGCCCGTTGTTCGCATGTAGTCGAACGGCACCATCTCGGGGCAGACATGATTGAAGTTCACACGGAACCTCAGAATCGGCTCGGACCAGTCTTCAGATAAAAACGGGGGCCTTGATCGGCCGTATTGATGAGGTTCACTCCATTGCCGCGCGCGAAACTGAGCGGCCTGCCTCCCGCGGCGAACCTCATGGAAAAATCGCCACCCCGGATGGTTTGAACGCGCACCGGCCTGACAAATTGTTTGGCCGTTCCATCGTGCGTCCTGACAACGGCGTGCGTGCGGCCCGGCAAAGCAGGATCGCTTTCCCCAGAAGGGTGGGCTGTCCAGCCTCCCTTTGCTTGCCAGACACGACGGCATCGTCCCCCGTC
>JACCED010151530.1_pt1 | contig 11749 bp, 11 predicted proteins | sample 7455021 | NCBI WGS metagenome assembly JACCED01 (sample SAMN15323456, study PRJNA562643) | freshwater metagenome | isolation source: river surface water | place: USA:Blue River Watershed | collected 2017-08-19
AGTGGGATAGCAATTAAGAAAGTTTCAAAAAATCCACAATCTGATGAACTTGCCACATCGCCGCCAAAACTTATTGGTGAGACTGTGCGTGTAGATGTAGATGGCCTTCCAACTCTTGGTGAGTTAGCAAAACAATATGATGACAAGATTAGATTTTCTCGAGTAATGACCGGAGATAGACCTGGGCATCCTGGCTTAATTGACATTGCTACTGACGATCATGAATTAGTACGCGGCGACATTGTTACAGTGATTGCAGATAGTGAAACGATTGAAAAGTTCATTTCCCAAGTTGGACACTCTTCTTCAGTCGCATTAACTCTCGATAGATCTAATCTCGATTTTAGGCGGATTGCAGTTTCTCATCGCAGTGTTGCTGGAAAGTCGCTTGGAGAACTTCGCTTGAGTCAAAAGTACGGGGCAGTGGCTACGCGAGTTCGCCGTGGCGATGTGGATCTGCTGGCTCACGATGATTTTGTTCTGCAAATTGGCGACCGTGTGCGGGTAGTGGCAACACAACATGGGCTTTCCAGAGTTGCAAAGCTTCTTGGCGATTCGGAAAAGGCAGCTAGCGCATTTTCAATTGTAAGTGTTGCAACAGGTATTACCGCAGGTGTAATTCTTGGCTCGATTCCGTTCCCAGTTCCCGGTGGCAGGGTGTTTGAATTCGGAATGGCTGCAGGCCCACTAATCGTAGGTTTAGTGATGGGAAGATTTGGCAAAACCGGCCGAATAATTTGGTCTTTGCCTCACACTTCTTCAAGTGCGTTAAGCCACCTTGGAATGATGTTGTTTTTAGCGTATGCGGGTTCAACAGCTGGCCATGCGCTAAGTGTTGCCATCACCACTCCTATAGGTTGGCGATTACTTTTAATTGGGCTCGCAACCACAGTTACTTCAGCATTAACTTTCATTTACCTTGGAAGATATTTTGCGAAGATTTACGGACCGAGACTTGCAGGAGTTATGGCTGGATCACAAACTCAACCAGCTGTACTTGCATACGTCAATGAACAGACCAAAGACGACCCTCGAGTCAACTTAGGTTATGCGGTTGCGTATCCAGTTGGCATGATTGTTAAAGTGCTGATCGCACCAATATTGGGCAACTTTTAGTAATTAATTTCTGCCCAGAAATGGTCACGTTCGCGAGTTACGGTCAAAGTGCCGTTTCGAGTCTTGCCGTTTTCTTTGGTTACAAAAACTGGACATTTAACGAAACCAGATTCTTCAAAGCAGGCTGATTCGGTATTCCAAGGAATCATGTAATTCTTGTTCGATAGTCGAATAGTGCCAACCGGCGACCACTGCGAAAGTTCTGTATTCCAATGGAGAACCTCAACGCGCTCAGCACTTTTTTGGTCGCCAACTACACAAGCTGCAGTGACAATCATGTAAATCTCGTCAACATCTGCTGCCTGCAAAATGACTTTGTTTAAATATTGAACAGTGACGTTTTCACTCGAGCAAGTGACATATGATTCTTTTGCAATCGGCTCTGTCTGCTGAGCCTTAGTCAAGCGGTCGAAATAATCTGATGCAGTTACAACTGGCGATGCAGAATTAGTGACGGTTGGGCTAGTTGAGGATGTTGGATTCGCAGAGTTGTTTGAACAGGCTGTTAAAACAACAGCGCATGCAACTAAAGTAATTATTCGACGCATAGGCACAGCCTAACCGCAAAAACCTATCGCAATCGGATGGCTTGCAGCCAAGCTCGGCCTGCAACCGAAATTCTTCGCCATGTAGAAACCTTCGCACGCTTGCTAAATACGTCGAAATCTATCTTTTCAACTTCATCAGCAATCTGGCAATACAGAATTCGAGCCGCATTGATACATGGCTGACTTGCTGGATTTAATAGGGAAATTCCGGCACGGGAGCGTTCTTCGAGTTCATGAACTCTGGCAATTTGAAAGCGCAGAGCGGCTCGAAGATCGTCAGTCACAACCCGAGACTTTAAAGTTTCTGGGGTGACACCGAATTGACGTAATTCTGACAAAGGTAAATAGATTCGACCGCGTTCTAGGTCCTCACCAACATCGCGAATGAAGTTTGCCAACTGAAAAGCCACCCCAAGATCAGTTGCGTATTTGTATGCGTCTTGCGAGCTTGGTTCCAAAATTGGCACCATTTGTAGACCTATAACTGCGGCAGAGCCATAAACGTATTCATAGAGGTCGTCATAAGTTTCATATGAGGTGGTGGTTAAGTCCATTTTCATCGAGTGAATGAATGCCTCAAAGTGCGCCTTTGGGATGTTGAATTGTTTAGCCGTGTAAATCGTGGCTTTACAGATTTCATCATCGCTAGTTCCGGAATCAAAATCCTCAAAAAATTTATCACTCCATGAAGTAAGCCATTGTGCTTTTTGTTCGCCAGTTAAGGTCGAGGAGAGGTCGTCAACGATTTCATCTGCATAACGGGCAAATCCATAAAGCGCGTGGACAAAAGGTCTTTTGCTCGGAGGTAACAACAATGTTGCAAGATAATAAGTTTTGCCATGAGCGGCATTTAAGACTCGACATTTTTCAAAAGAGTCTTGCAGATCCACATCGGTGATTCCGGCGGCAACCAATTCTCTACGAGACATATACCTGCTCCAGATCCATGATTTCCTTATTCTCTTTAAATCGCATCAATGAAAAAATACTTATAAATACGAAAGCGCCAAAGGCTAGCTCCTGGGCTGTGATTGCCGAATCTCTGACCGCTACAGCTTCGATAATTGAATACGCCACAACAAGAAGTGTGCCGTAAACCGAAATCTTCATCGCCGTGGTGGTCCGTAATCCACTTCCTGCAAACAGGGCTAATGGCCACAGGAAATACCAAGGAAAGACCACTGGGCTTAGAAGAATCATGAAAGCAAGTGCGAGGGCAGCTCTTCGGGTGCCAGACTCTTCACTCTTGTTCAAAGTGAGTTTTGCGATGTATATGGCGCAGAAAACTAATCCCGTGTACCTAATGATAGGAAAGATAGTTGAACTCAAATCATGACCAAACCAAGACAAGGATTTATTGATAATTTCTGAAACCAAACTAATTGGTGCAGCCAAATTAAGTACTTGTCCAGGTGTCGATATTGCATTAATCCATCCAAAACCTGTGTTAGTAGCTACACCTAAGAAAGCTAAAGCTCCGATAGAAACTACGGCCGTTGTTGTCCAATCTTTCAATCTTTGAGCCAAATTGAATTCTGGATGTTTCGAGATTGCCAAGAAAGGCAATGCAATTAGGGCGATAGGTTTGATTGCGATAGCAAAAGCAATGCTGAGTGATGCAAATATCAAACGCTTTTCATGCGCGAACACAAATCCCCAAACGATTGCTGCGATCATCACTGAATCGTTGTGGACAGCATTTATTAGGTGCAGAATTGTGATTGGATTTAAAACTGCTAACCAAATCGCAAAGTTTTGTGAGATTTTGTGAATTCTTGCAAGCCGGTTGATGCCATAGATTGTTACAACGAATGCCAAAATATTTATGGCTCGTAAAAAAACCATGCTGTTGTACGGATTATCAATTGATATCCATGCCGAGAATCTTTCAATCAGTAAGTAGGCGGCTCCGTAAGGTGTGGTGGTTTGCGCCCACATCGGATCGATGCCAAATCTGAACCAGTCATCTAGTTGGGCCACGCCAACTTCATATGGGTTAAATCCTGCAAGTTGTAAGTGTCCTTGAGCTACGTATGAATACACATCTCGCGAAAAAAGTGGCGGCATAAACAAGGAGGGAAGACTTGCCGAGAGTGCGAAGCGAGCGAGTTCTCTTGGAGTGTGGGTTTCATGCTCAACGTTTAGCCACATTATTAGTAGTAAGAACGCCCCTAAGAACAATGATGCTATCCCTAGTGTTTGACCCAATTCGGTTAGGCGCAAAGTTGCAAAAACAGAATTTGCTTTCACATCAAAATTAGGTGTCAACCAACCAAGTGAAATTGAACTTATTGCAAGCAATAAACCCGCAACCAAAAACCCCAGTGATGGTTTGCGTGAAATCAAACTAACGCCAAGCTCTTGACTTGTAGTTCGGATCCACGCCAGTTACGCGCTCTGCCGCTAGCCGACCTGATACCAATACCATCGGTACGCCCACTCCAGGTTGGGTGCCAGACCCAGTAAACACAACGTTTTCGCCCCAAAGGTTTCCTGGTCTAAATGGACCTGTTTGCAGGAATGAGTGTGCGGATGCGAACGGTGCGCCACGTTCCATTCCGCGTGCCTCCCAATCCAATGGGGTAGTCAGATGTTCTACTTCAATACTGTCGCCGAAGTTTTTGTAACCGCGCTCTTCCAAAGTTTTAACCATGTGATCGCGGTATTTCGGAGCCTCTTGTTTCCAGTCAATATCGGAATCAAGGTTTGGAGTTGGGTAAAGCACGTAATAAATTTCTTTTCCGGCTGGTGCAAGACTTGCATCGGAGTAAGTTGGATTAGTCACCAAGATTGATGGATCTGACATGAATTGTTTCTTATCAATCAAATCCGAAAACACTCCAGCCCATTCTTTTCCAAAGTGGATGTTGTGGTGAGCGGTCTTTGTGTATTTTTGAGATGAACCGGCAAGCAAAAGTGCACATGAAGGTGAGTACTTCAAACGCTTTACAGAAAGTGGATTAATTCCAAGCAGATCTCTGTATGCAACCGGTAAATCTGGATTCAAGATGAATGCATCAGCTTCGATGCGAGTTCCGTCAGTGGTGATTACTGCAGTAGCGCGAGAATTTGAGTGCTCAACACTTTTCACAGTAACACCGTATTGAATGTCCACACCATGCTTTTGGGCACAAGCTGCCATTGCGCGTGGAAGTGCGTGCATACCACCTTCTGGGAAGTAAACCCCAGCCACGCTGTCCATGTAGGCAATGACTGCATAGATAGCCAATGCGTCGTAAGGAGATAGGCCTGCATACATCGCTTGGAAAGAGTAAATGCGTTGAGTGCGTGGGTCTTTCAAATACTCATTAACTTTCGGAGCAAGTTTTCTAAAGCCACCAATTGAAAGCAGTTTTACTAGATTAGGAGTTAGTAAATCAAAAGGTGTATCAATATTTCGGTCGATGAAGTCTTTAATTTCATACTTGTAAAGGTCAGCAACAAAATCCACATACTTTAAGTAACCCTCGGCTTCAGAAGAAGAAATTACCCGTTCAATTTCTGTTGCCATCTTGTTCACATCAGAGTGCACATCCAATATTGATCCATCTGGGAAAAATGATCGGTAAAGCGGATTTACCTCTTTGAGTTTTAACCAGTCACTCATGTTTTCGCCAACAGCATCGAATGCGTCAGCAATCAAATCTGGCATCGTTAAAACTGTTGGACCAGTGTCGAATTGAAAACCTTGGTCAGAAATCAAACCAGCACGGCCGCCAGGTACAAGTTCACGTTCTAGGAGCGTAACTTTGCGACCAGCGCCAGCTAGTCGCAGTGCGGCTGATAGTCCAGCGAGTCCAGCACCAACGATGACAACATGGTCACTACTCCCAACAACTTTGCGCGGGGTAGAGCGAGGGGCAAAACGCAATAGGTCCATTAGTAGTTTCTTTCGGTAGCGGCGACTGCCAAGTTTGCTAATACAAACATGGCTTGTTCATCTATGTAATCTGCTTTGATTGCCTGCAATGCAACTGCGCGATTTTCTTCAATCATGTGTTCAACTTCGTCAACTGCACCAGATTTTGTGAGGATGTTCTGTAACTCCAAAATCCGTTCAGGTGATAAATCTTTTTGCCCAAGAGTGTTTTTCAGCAGTTCATGTTCGCTTCCGCTTGTTTTGGAAAGTGCTGTTGCAACTAGAACTGTTCGCTTGCCTTCACGCAAATCATCACCAGCTGGTTTGCCAGTGACTTTTTCGTCCCCAAAAACTCCAAGAATGTCATCGCGCAATTGGAATGCGACTCCAAGTGGAAGTCCGTAGTCAGAAAGAGTTTGGATAGTTCGACCATCAGCGCCAGCTAGAAGTGCTCCCATATGAAGTGGGCGTTCGATTGTGTATTTGGCACTCTTGAAGGTAATAACTTGCAAGATGTTGTCGATAGATGCATTTGATTTCGCTTGTTCGAGCAAATCAAGATATTGGCCAGCCAAAAGTTCAGTTCGCATCAAATCGTAAAGATTTTTTGCCGACTTGAGTTTGTCGGTTTCAAAGTTTGATTTCATCAAGAGCTCATCTGCCCAAGACAGACACAAATCTCCTAAAAGAATTGCGCCACCAATTCCAAATTGTTTGGCATTTCCTAGCCAGTCATTTTTTTCATGGAGAGATTCGAATTGGCGATGGGAACTTGGATTTCCACGACGAGTATCGCTTTCATCCATCACATCATCATGAATCAATGCACAAGCTTGTAAGAACTCAAGTGCGGTGGCTGCTTGCAAGATTTCTGCGCTGTCCGCTCCGCCAGCGGCGCGGTATCCCCAGTATGCAAAAGCTGGGCGAAGTCGTTTACCGCCCGCCATCATTTCGCTTAATGAACCTGTTAGGAATGAAAGATCGGAATTTAGGCCGGACATGAAAGTTGCATGATTAGAAATCGTGCTTGACACCTCTTGTGCGACCCGATTGCGTAGGTCATCAATCTCTAGAACCTTCAGTCCTAGTGAGGTATCTATTTCATAGTTCGACACGGGGCAAAGGTAGCGGTAGCGGGGTATTCGGGCGATTTAAGTAGAAGGCAGGGCTACTTACCCGCAAAAGGAAAATGTATTGTGGAATCCCACTCTTGGCGGATAAGTGAAATGGCTGGTCCAGCCTGCGAAAGGGGAAATATTTGACCTTCAATCTTTCCTCCTAATTCCATCAATTTTCCCAAAAGTTCGGAGTTTGCTTGCACGTGGTCAATTACGGCCTGAGCCGTTTCATATTCCTCTAGAACTACACAACTTGTTTCATCTGCTGTGAAGAAAAGGTCGTATCGCAAAATTGATTTCTGTGCAGAAACAGCTGTTATTAGTTCAGCTGCCAAAGTTTTGAAGTTTGCGAGGTTCGAGGATTCGATCTTGGGAAAAATGGCAATTGCTCTCAGGTTCTCCATGATTCTCCTGTCGTTAAGCGAGTTCGCGAATTAGTCTAGGTACATGTCGCAGGTAAACGATTCAAATATGAAAATAATTCGGGGCTATACCCAAGTTCGCGAAGCGTTGCGAGATGTGGCTACCTATTCATCTGACTTACAAGGTGACGCTGATGTACGTGACTACAGACAACTCCCACTTGAAGTTGACCCACCAGCTCATCACCAATACCGAACTGCATTAGGACCTTATTTTGTAAAGCCTAGTGTTGAAAAATCATTACCTGAATTTACAAAGCACTCTGAAGAATTGATTTCCAATTATTTTAATTCCCAAAACCAAGATGTGATTAGCCAAATGGTTTTGCCACTTGTAATGCGAAATCTAGGAACCTTGTATCGCCGACCGCAGGATGTTGATGAGTGGATTTCTTGGGGTCCTGACGTTTGGAAAGCCGAAAGTGAAATTCGTGATGGGCGGATCTTGCACGAATATCTTGATCGTATTTACAAAGAGGCGATCGTAAAACCATCTGCAGATATTTGGTCCGAAATCGCGAGACTAGAAATTGATGGTCGAGTGATTGGTGAACGGGAATTTAGAGGTATTGCTGGAGTAATGCTGGCCGGAGGAAGAGATACAGTCGTAAAACTTTTTTCAGGGATGCTTTGGCATTTTGGAAATCATTCAGAAGATCTGGCCCTTATCCGAAAGAATCCAGAAAAAATTTCGAATGCAATCCAAGAATTCCTAAGATTCTTAACACCACTTCCAAAAATGGCCAGAACCACAACTCCAGAATCTGGTGCGATTGATCTACCAAAAGACCGATATGTGGGAATAAGTTTTATATCCGCAAACTTTGATGAAAGTGTGTTTGAGAATCCATTTCAAATAAATCTAGAACGTGACAAGAATCGCCATCTAAGTTTTGGATTTGGTCCGCATACTTGCCTCGGAAATCACATCACAGAAATCGAAGCTCGAGTATTTCTTCAAACTCTAGTTTCAACTAATTTCAACTGGGTGGTCGAATCAAGCGAAATAGATTTTCATGCAGAGCCATACTCGGTAGTTCCAGAGACTTTTAAGTCTTTAGTTCTAAGCACAAGGGGTTAACGGCATACTTCGCCCCTATGAATGCCGGCAAAACCCTGATCCGCGACCTGATTGAGAACAAATCAGGGCAGCCGACGTTTTCATGCGAGTTTTTCCCGCCAAAAACCGAAGAAGGATTTGCAACGCTTTGGCAGACAATCGAAACTTTGGCTCCATATGGACCAGATTTCGTTTCCGTGACCTATGGTGCTGGCGGTTCTACCCAAACCACTTCTCGTGATGTCACAGCAAAGATTGTTTCTGATTTCGATATTCCGACTTTGGCGCATCTCACTTGCGTTGGCTCGACTAAAGATGAACTGCTTAATATTGCAAATGAGTTTGCCGAACTTGGCATTCACAACATCTTGGCCCTTCGTGGAGATCCAGTTGCAGGACCTGGCACGGATTGGGTTTCAACCCCAAATGGTTTTGATTATGCATCGCAATTGGTTGAGCTTCTTAATGAACTTGGAAATTTCAGCATTGGGGTCGCTGCATTTCCAGAAAAGCATCCAGAGTCCAAATCGCTTGAGCAAGATGCGCAAGTTTTACTTGCAAAACAAAAAGCAGGTGCGGACTTTGCCATTACAAACCTTTTCTTTGATTCATCTCACTATTTCAAACTCCTAGATTTGATGCAAGGTATTGGCTGCACATTGCCGGTAATTCCTGGAATCATGCCGTTAACAAATGTTAATCAGATCGAGCGCTTCACTACTTTGTCAGGTGCTGTGTTCCCAGCTGAATTAGCGGATCGATTTAATTCGGTTTCAAATGACAACAGCGCCGTAGTGGAATTGGGAATTGAAGTTGCAACTCAGCTGTGTGAAGAATTGTTAGCTGGTGGTGCACCCGGAATTCATCTTTATCCGCTGAACCGCTCTACGTCTACTCAGAAGATTTTTGAGAATTTAGGTTTGAAGAAAAACTAGTCAACAGCATCATTGCCATAATCGGGATATCTTGTATGAAATGAATAAACCATGAAATGGCAAACCCACCCGTTTCAACCATGGCATTTGCCATTACCCATCCGAGCGCCCCTGCCATAAAGACTCCAATGAGTTTTCCAGGAGAGCCAAAATAGTGGGGAAGTCCGAAAGCTACGCCAGATGCAATTGCAACCGTTGCCGATGAAACTACAGCGCTTAATGTGTTAACTGCGATAAAACGAAAGATTATTTCTTCGGTTAATGAATTCAATATCGCTAAAGGTAGGCACAGCAATAAAGACTTTGGTAGCAATTTCAAAGAGAAAACTTTTCCCTTAAGCATTTGAAAACCAACGACTACGGTTGTTCCGATTGCCGGAACAAAAGCCATTACCAATCCGACACTTGCCCAAGTGTCTTTTTCACTGAATCCCCAAAAATACATTGAAGTGGCGCTAGCTTCGAGATTTCCAAGAAATCTGATATTTAATCCGCTGACCAGGATTGAAATCATTGCTAGAAATACTGCAAACAATAGGGTTAAGAGCTGGTATTCCCATTGCATCTTAAGCCTGTTAACGGAGCCATCTTTTTGCGTTGCACGGTGACCAGTGAAGTTGCCAGCCCATAAGAGAAAAGTTGTACCGAATAGGACTAATAGAGAAAACCAAAATATCGAAGCCACTAGTCGCCAACTTTGAGTGGTTTTGCGCCAGTCATTCTGATTAGCTCGGAATATGTGGTTGGAAAAACTGAATGGGGATGACCCGCTGCTGCCCAAACTTCATCCCAGGTTCCAAGCAGTTCATCAATCAAAATTGTAAGTTCAATTGGGTATCCAAGTTCGTTAACTTTGGTTTGTGGATCTGCTTTCCAGCCAAGTGGGCTAACTCCACCAATTGCGAAGCCCGACCACCTGCGTACAAAGTCAGCATCTGCACGTCCAAGTTTTTCTACACCTAAAGTTTGAGCAACCAGTGCAGTATCAACCCGATGTGCACCTGAAGTGATAACCAGCAGCGGATGAGGTTCGCCTTCAGCTTGTGCGAGTGTGAAAACTATTGAAGATGCCACTTGACCGACATTGATGTTTTGCGCGGCGGCGGCTTCGGCTGCGGTACGGGCACTGTCAGCCAAAATTGTGATGTTGTCATGGTGGCCAGCTTCCCGCAAAGCGGATTGAACTCGTAGCACTGATGGGTGATTTGCCGGCATGCTCAAAGCGTAGTTTGCATTCTCAATTAGATAGTGTCCGCCTGCTAATTTTGAATAATCCTTGGAGGGTCAATGGGCAAGTACACACCTGAGGCATACGGCAAAGTCGTGCACCCAGATTGGTCACGCAATGCAATCATCTACCAAATCAATACCCGCCAATTCACTGCTGAGGGAACATTTGCTGCAGCCCAAAAAGAACTTCCAAGGCTGAAAGAACTTGGCGTAGACATTTTGTGGTTGATGCCAATCAATCCGATTGGCGAAAAGAATCGTAAAGGGACTTTGGGAAGTCCATACTCAGTAAAGGATTACTTTGCGGTTAATCCGGAATTTGGAACCGAAGAAGATTTTCGTAACTTCGTTAATGCTGCTCATACAGAAGGTATGAAAGTAATTGTTGACTGGGTTGCAAACCACACTGCATGGGATAACCAAATGGCAGTTGACCACCCAGACTGGTACACCAAAAACTTTGAAGGCAACTTCATGCCAACAGCTTGGTGGGATTGGGATGACATCATCGATCTCGATTATTCAAGTGAAGAATTGCGCGAATATATGACTAAGGCGTTGAAGTATTGGGTTCAGGAATTCGACATCGATGGATACCGATGCGATGTGGCAGGTTTCGTCCCGACTGATTTTTGGAACAATGCCCGCAAAGAATTAGATGCAATTAAGCCAGTATTCATGTTGGCTGAATGGGAAACCAAAGATTTGCATGAACATGCATTTGATATGAGTTACGCATGGAGTTGGAACGACACGCTGCACAAAATCTGCACGAAGGGCGATGGGCTGCTTGGGCTTCTAATTTATTACTCATGGAATCAAAAGCATTGGCCAGAAAATTCAATTCGCATGACTCACACCTCAAACCATGACAAGAATTCTTGGGAAGGCACTGAGTTTGAGCTATTCGGTAAGGGTGTGAAAGCAGCAATCGCTTTCAGTTTTGTAAGCGAAGGTATGCCGCTTATCTATAACGGCCAAGAAGCTGGAAACGAAAAGCGACTTGAATTTTTTGAAAAAGATCCGATTCAGTGGAAACAACATGAACATGGAGAATTATTCAAACGCTTGATTCAAATCAAAAAAGAATTCTCCTGCCTCGATGTCGCTCCTTGGGGTGCGAGGATGCAAGAAGTTAAAGTTGTGGGTAGCGATCGAGTTTTTACCTTTGTTCGTGAAAATGAAAAAGAAAAGATTTTTGTGGCACTCAACTTTTCAGACAATCCGCAAAAGATTTCATTTCAGCGTGGACCTCAGACTGGTCAGTACAAAGAATTGCTACAGAGCTGGGACTACACCTGCACAGATGATTCGCAACTAGATCTTGAACCTTGGGGATTTAGAATCTTCGGATTAAAGAAGTAAGCAAAAAATAAAAGCCCCGCAAACGCGGGGCTTTTATTTTGGTTTATTTGATTATGTCGGAAGTGTCTTCCTCGCGAATCTTCCAAGGCGCGCCAT
>JACCED012455375.1_pt1 | contig 11748 bp, 12 predicted proteins | sample 7455021 | NCBI WGS metagenome assembly JACCED01 (sample SAMN15323456, study PRJNA562643) | freshwater metagenome | isolation source: river surface water | place: USA:Blue River Watershed | collected 2017-08-19
GTTGAAAAAAAAGAGAAAATGTATTAATATTATGTCACACGCATCAACGTGTGACATTTTTTTATAAAAACATTGGGGTATCGTCTAATGGTAGGACACCGGGTTTTGGTCCCGTTAATCGAGGTTCGAATCCTTGTACCCCAGCCAACAAGAGCGAGGTTCGCGCGCTCGAAGAACATCAAAACATATTAATTTATATTGTTTAGCGATATAATATAATCATGGAAAAAGAATTAAATAATTGGTGGAACAAAATAAAAGATGCCCAAAAAGAAGAACAAAGAAGATTGTTTGTTTCTTATTGTTTGAGACTCATAGAACTAAAAAAAGAAAAGAAGCTAACAGAAGAACAAGCCGCATATCAAATGGTTGGTGTTATTCTATTAAACAATCTTTCTGATTACCCAGAATGTGACACCATATTAAACATTGCAAGCACGACCGAATTGCCACGTGAATTGTCTTACGCTCAGCCAATTGGTAAATGGGACTCCAAAACAGCTGATGAGATAAAACAAAAAGAATGGGAAGAACTTATTATTGCAATTGAAAAAGCAAAGACTCTTTTAAAATAAGTGTATAAAAAAATTAAATCAATTTTTTTATACACAAAACACATAAAACAAAAACCTTTTACCACAAAAAAGAAAAATACAAAGTTCTTATTTTTTGCTATAATAAAATAAGACTAAATTAATATAAAAATAAAGATTAATAAAAAAATACTAATAATACAAGGAAACACTACAGCAGATAGCTTTTCTCAAGCTATTTTAGAAAACTACAAAAAAGGAGCTTTGCAATCGGGACATGAAGTTAAAACTATAAATATCGGTGAATTACATTTTGATCCTATTCTTCACAACGGATATAAAGAAATACAAAACCTTGAGGCAGATCTTTTAAGCTCTCAAGAATTAATAACATGGTCTGACCATCTAGTTGTAATATTCCCTACTTGGTGGGGTTCGACACCTGCTATTCTAAAAGGTTTTTTTGATAGAGCTTTTATTCCAGGTTTTGCTTTTAAATATATTCCAAACTCAAGATTTTGGAACAAGCTTTTAAAAGGCCGATCTGCAAGAATAATAACCACAATGGACGGACCATCTTTTTATTACAAATATTTTGCAGGAGCTCCTGGTATTAAAATGATGAAAAAATCAATTTTAGAATTTTGTGGTTTTTCTCCGGTCAAATACAATATCATAGGAAGTTTAAAATTTTTAAGTCAAAAACAAAAAGAAATTAAGCTTCAACAAATTTTTAAATTAGGAACTAAGGCAAAATAAAATTATGTTAAAAATGATTATTATGTGGGTTCTTTTTATACCCATACCAGTTATAAACGGACTATTAAGAGATTTTTGGTATAAAAATAAAACAGGAGAACTAGGGGCTAATATTATTGGCTTTATTGTTCTTTCTTCTATTTTTATTTTTTATGTTTATCTATTCTTTGGAAAAACAATTAATACCTTTAGCGTAAATAAATTAATTTTCATGGGTTTATTTTGGTTAATAGCCACTCTAATATTTGAATTCTCTATGGGATTTTTTGGAGGAAGATCTATAGAATATATGCTTGCGGATTATAATATTTTAAAAGGTAGACTCTGGCCTTTATGCCTTGCAACAATAACCTTCTCGCCTTTTATCGTTAAAATGATTTTAAAATAAAGCTCTTATATTACCCTTTTCCCACCCATCAGACATGTAGGAAATTAATATTAAAGACATAACCGAGTGTTAATTTTCTAATGGTTTTATACGTAAAAAACAGCGAAGAAATATCATTTAATTACTATTTAAACAAAACAACAGAAAAATAGTATAATCATTTTATGATAAAAGCAATAATTTTTGATTATGGAGGAGTTTTAAAAATAGACACAGGTCCTGGACTTGAAAAGATAATTAAATACCTAGGAACAACTAGAGAAAAGTGGGAAAAAGAATGGTTTTTAGGGAGTAAAGAAGCAAATAATTCAGGAAAACCACACCATGAATATTTTTTAGAAGTTTGTTTAAAATTTAAAAACGACAACGGGGTTGAGGATTTTGTTAAACGTTTTTTAGAAGAAAGTAAAGATAAACATGTCGTTAATAAGGATTTAGTAGATATTATTATTAAACTTAAAAGTAGCGGTTTTAAAATTGGTCTCTTGAGTAATTACGATGTAATTTTAAGAGACAAGTTAAGAGCTGATGGAATATATGAATTGTTTGATTCCATTATTATTTCCGCAGAAGTTAAATATATAAAACCAGAACCAGAGATTTTTAAATTATCTTTTGCAGAGTTAGGTGTATTACCTGAAGAAGCTATTTTTATTGATGATACTCCAGAAAGTCTTAAGGGGGCTGACAATATCGGATACCAACCAATACTATTTAAAGACAATGAATCCTTAAAGGGTGAATTAGAGAAAATAACCGGCTTCAGTTTATAAAACCCCTTTCCCCACATGCCTGACATGTGGGGAAAGTTTTTACTCATACCTATTTTGTGATATATTTTAGAGTATTAGCAATAAAAAATAATTTAAATTATGGTTAAAATTAAATCAGTTAAAGCAAGAGAAATATTGGACTCTCGAGGTAACCCTACCATTGAAGTTTCTCTTAGTTCAGAAAATTATTTAGTCGTCTCATCTGTACCATCAGGTGCAAGCACTGGTATACACGAAGCCTTAGAATTGAGAGATGGAGACAAAACAAGATACAGAGGCTTAGGAGTCTTAAATGCTGTTAAAAACATAAACATAGAAATAGCAAAAGAAATAGAAGGGTCTACTTTTGACCAAGAGTCTCTTGATTCTTTTTTGATAAAACTAGATGGAACAGAAAATAAATCTCGACTTGGAGCAAATGCAATACTTGGGGTTTCAATGGCCTTCTCTAAGTTGGCAGCAAAAGAAGAAGGTTTGGAGCTTTATGAGTACTTGGCAAAACTAGCAGGAAAAACAGAATATCAATTCCCTATCCCTATGCTAAATATTATAAACGGAGGCCAACACGCAGATAGCGGATTGGACATACAAGAGTTTATGCTTGGACCTGTAGGTTTTCCTACTTTTAAAGAAAAGATAAGGGTTGGGTCTGAAATCATATACGCTCTTAAGGGTATCTTAAAAGAAAAAGGATACACTGTATCTGTCGGAGATGAAGGAGGTTTTGCCCCAAAGCTTAAAACCAACGAAGAAGCTCTTGATCTTATGGTAGAAGCCATACAAAAAGCAGGATATACCACAGACCAAGTAAAAATAGGAATGGACGCAGCTGCTTCAAGCTTCTTTGAAAATGGAACCTACAACCTAAAAATAAACGGAGAACAAAAATCTCTAAGTAGTGAAGAAATGGTTGCTTGGTATAAAAATCTTGTAGAAAAATATCCAATAATCTCTATTGAAGACGGATTATCAGAAGATGACTGGGAAGGTTTTAATCTTCTTACAAAAACAATTGGAGACAAAGTTACAATTGTTGGAGACGATCTTTTGGTAACAAATATCAAAAGAATAGAAATGGCTATCGAAAAAGAAGCAGTCAACTCTGTCCTTATAAAATTAAATCAAATAGGTTCTGTAAGTGAAACAGTTCAAGCTATTACAATGGCTCAAAAAGAAGGATGGAAACCTTTTGCTTCACACAGATCAGGGGAAACTACAGATACCTTTATTGCAGATATGGCTGTTGGTCTTGGTTGTCCTTTTATAAAATCTGGATCACTAATGAGAGGAGAACGAGTCTGCAAATACAACAGAATAATGGAAATTGAAAAATAGATTTTCGCAAACAAAAAACACCGAGCATTTCGGTGTTTTTTGTTTGCGAACAACAACCCTTTATTGATATACTATAGAAAGTATGAACACAACAAATACAGAAAAAAACTTCTTATTTATATTATTAATAATTGCTATTATTTTTACACTCTTAATATTCTCCCCCTTCCTTTCAATTTTGGTTTTAACCATATCTTTTGCTGTGGCTTTAAATCCTTTGTATTCGTGGATTAAAAGAAAAATAACCAGAAACATTTCATGGTTGGCATCACTTCTAACAATTGCTATATTCTTGTTGTGTTTATGTATACCTCTATTTTTTGTTGGTAAAACCATCTTCTCTCAAGTTCAAGATATTTATACAAACCTCATTTCTCAAGGAAATTCCAATCATATTATAGATACAGTCAACGGAACAATCAACAAATATCTACCATCTGGTTTTTCTTTTGATATACAAAATAAAATAGCAGATATTATTTCATCGTTCTCAAATACTCTAGCAAAAGCATTTTCTGCTACTCTAAATTCTATTTTCTTATTTACCCTTATGCTTTTTGCTCTTTTTTACGTGCTCAAAGATGGAGAAAAATGGGAAAAAGATTTTACAAAAATACTGCCACTTTCAGATAAAAACTCAAACCAAATAGTTAAAGATTTAAAAGATTCGATAAACAGAATATTCAAAGGATCTTTTGTTATAGCTATTGCACAAGGATTTTTGGCTTGGCTTGGTTTTATGTTTTTTGGAGTTCCTCATGCTGCCACATGGGCTATTGTCACAGGCATAGCATCTTTTATTCCAACAATAGGAACTTCTATTGTTTCTGTACCTGCAATGTTGTTCTTATTCTTTTCAGGAATGCCCCTAAATGCTCTTGGATTACTAGCATGGTCAATGCTTTTAATAGGTACAATAGACAACATGCTAAACCCATACATAATATCAAAAGACACAGACATACCATCTCTATTTATACTATTTTCTATCCTTGGAGGAGTAGCCCTTATGGGAGCTATAGGAATCATTATGGGGCCTCTAGTACTAAGTCTTCTTTACAGCTTAGTTGGAATATACAAAAAACAAAACAATCAAGCAGAAATTCCAGCTATATAGCCAGTAGTCCAACATATTTGCAAAGAATAACCACCAGAATTTCTATTTAAATGCAATAAATCTCCAGTGACAAATAAATTTTCTACGAGCTTAGAAGACATTGTTTTCATATTGATTTCTTTTAAAACAACTCCCCCATCTACAACAACAGACCTGTCATAACCCATTATGCCGTCTACAGTAAGAGGCATAGCTTTCATTATGTCTACTATTCTTCTTCTGTCCTCTTTTTTGATATTATTTATTTTTATATCAAGATCTATAAAATTTAAAATAGAATAAAAAGATTCACTCAATCCTTCTGGTAAAATTTCTTTTAATGTATTTTTGAGTGTTTTGTTTTTGTTTGCATCAAAAATTTTTATCAATCTCTTTTCCAAATCTCCAATATCTGTATCTGGGAAAATATCTATTAAAGCCTTAACTTCACCAAGTAAAAGCAATTCTTTTATTTTTTTTGAACTGTTTAAAATAAGAGGGCCAGAGAGACCAAAATGTGTAAACAATATTTTTCCAGTTTTTGAAAATTGTTTTTTATTGTTTAAGAAAAAACTTATTTTCATAAACGAAAGAGAAACTCCTGCAAGGTTTTTTACCCAGTCCTCTTTGACTGAAATAGGGACAACATCAGGAGAAGGCTCCACCACTGTGTGCCCAAGATCTTTAAGAAAACGATATCCATCACCTGTAGAACCAGTCTCAGGATGAGACAAACCCCCAGTAGCCAAAACAAAAGATTTACCATAAAAATCACCAATATTTGTTTCTACTTTTTTAATTTTTCCAGACTCCAAAGAAAGAGATTTAACTATACAATTATTTTTTATAGATACATTATTTTTTAAAAGATCTTTATGTAAAACATTAAAAACATCAATTGCATTTTCGGTTTGTGGAAAAACCCTATTCCTTGCTTGTACTACAAGAGGCAATCCTCTTTTTTCAAAAAAATCAAAAGTATCCTTCACTCCAAACACAGAAAAAGGAGTATATAAAAAAGGTGCACCTTCTCCATAAACAGCTAAAAGTTTATGAATATCTGGTTCGTTATTTGTAATATTACATCTACCACCACCTGTAATTTTTAATTTTTCTCCAAGCTGTTTATTTTTATCCAACAACAAAACAGACAACCCTCTAGAGGAAGCCACCACTCCTGCCATCATTCCAGACGCTCCACCGCCAACAATAACGACATCCCAAATTTTATTTGAATTATTATTTTTCTGCATCAAAAATTTTAACCAAAGCCAATTCTAAAGGAAGCTCTGGAATACTAGAATTTCTTGAATCCTGATATGCATCCAAAAATATATTTAATGTCTTAGATGTAGTAAAAGCTGATTTCTTAAGATTAATTTCTTCCAAAAAACTAAAATCTTTTGCTGATAAATTTTCTGAGACTTCATTTTTCATAGAAGGAACATGCCTCAACACTAAAAGATATCTAAGTTTATACAAAAGCATTTTTAAAAAAACTAAAATTTCAATATTTTGAGCTTTAGCTTTTGACAATAAAGAAAAACATTTATCTATATCTCCATTCGACAGAGCTTCTATAAAACCATTTATTATCAAACTTCCAGGAGCTCCTGTTACCTTCTCTACTTCCTCCAAGCTAATGTTTTTATCTTTACTAAAAGAAATTATTTTCTGAAGATTGCTAAGTGCATCTCTAAAAGCCCCGTCGGCTATCATTGCTAAAACAGCAGAAACTCCGTCTTCGAGTTTATAACCTTCTTTTTTAGCAACAGATTCTATAACATCTATCAAAACCTGATCGTTGGGTTTTTTAAAGACATGAGTCTGACATCTAGAAACAATTGTTTCTGGAACTTTTTCTATTTCAGTAGTAGCTAAAATAAAAATAACATGAGCTGGAGGTTCTTCTATAGTCTTTAGCAATGCATTCCAAGCCTCCTTAGTAAACATGTGAACTTCATCAAGTATGTAAATTTTAAAATCGGAATCAAAAGGAAGAGTCTGTACATTTTCTTTTATTTCTCTAACATCATCAATACCTCTATTGCTCGCAGCATCTAGTTCGTATATGTCGCTATTTGATGTTTTAAGCTTACTGGCTATTATTCTTGCGATAGTGGTCTTACCTGTACCTCTTGGTCCATAAAGCAAATACGCATGCGAAACTTTTCCGTTTTCAAGTGAATCAGAAATAACTCTAACAACATGATCTTGTCCAACGACATCTGGCCAATCATTTGGTCTATATTTCCTATATAAAGCAATATTTTTTTCAGTTTCTTTTTGCATGGTTATATTATATCAAAAAAGCTTATTTATTAGCCTTGATTTTTGTGTATAAATGTTGTATAATATATAAAAATACATTAAAATGAAGAAAAAATTTTTTTGGGGCATTTTTGCCCTAATGGCTTCTGTATCGGTTTTTTTATTTTTAAAAAATATTTGGTTACAAATGTTTTTAGAATTTAAAAACCTTCAAGATGGAGGCTATGCAGACACCGAAGAACAAATACTATTTGTTCTTCTTTCCTTATTGATGTTATTACTTATCAACTTTTTTGTTGCAGTAATAGCTTGTATTCTAACCAGAAGAATATGCTCCCCTTATTGGTGGGTATCAATGTTTTGGGTATTAACAATAGGGATATTTGGTTTTTTTATTTTCTGCTTTTTTTCACTAGCAGATAAAAACCTTTTCGGTGTTGAGGCATTTTTTTTAATAGCCCTCGCGGGGTTCTTTATAGGACTTTATCGTGGGTTATACAACGAATTTAATAGAGACCAATATTAGGTCTCTATTTTTTTATTTTAATTAAAAAATCTTTTATTATGCTTTCAACTTCATTTGAATCTTTAGCTTCCATTAAAATCATTCTAAGTTCTTTTGCACCATCAAAACCGTTTACATAAGCCTTGTAATGTTTTTTCATAACAGAAAAACTTTTTATCTTACCAAGTTTTTTTTCAAACAATTTTGTATGCTCTACTAAAATTTTTAATTTTTTTTCTAATTTTGGTATTTTTCCTGAAAAAAACCATGGAGAACCAAAAACACCCCTCCCCACCATAACACCATCGCAACCTGTTTCTTTTGCCAATCTCAAACCATCTTCTATATTTTTTACATCTCCATTCCCTATAATTTTAGTCTTTAAACCCATTTGATTTCGAATTTCAACAACTCTTTTTACATGACTCCAATCTGCATCAACTAGAGACATTTGTTTCCTTGTTCTTGCGTGAATAGTCAAAACATCTAGATCTAAAGACAACAAAAAAGGCACCCATTCTTCTATTTCATTTTTATTGTAGCCAATTCTGGTTTTGACAGACAAACCCACTTTTTTACCTGAATCCAAAATACCCTGTCTTGCAGATTCCACAATTTCTTTGGCTCTTGTTTTGTTTTTTATAAGAGCTGCTCCTGCTCCTTGCTTTTCAATAGATTTATCGGGGCAACCCATATTTATATCTATTCCATCAAAACCAAGAAGTGCACACATTTTTGCTGCAATTCTCATTTTTTCTGGGTTTGAACCAAAAAGTTGAACGACAATAGGCCTTTCTTTTTCGGTAAACATTAAATCATATTTTAAAACTCTTACCCCTTCACTAGCCAAACCATCGGCCGAAACAAATTCTGTCCATGTCACATCTGGTTTGCCATATTTTGCAAACATCTCTCTAAAAGCAACATCTGTGACATCGGCCATTGGGGCCAAGCAAAAAAAGGGTTTTTTAATTTTATTCCAAAAAACTTTCATTTATTTTTTATCTAAAGTTATAATATATTTTATTTTTTAATCTTAAATCTAAATACAACAAATTATCATATTTCGAAAAAATTTCTTCACTAAAATCTTGATTTTTCATAGAAAGCTCTAAGTCTGCCAACACTTCTTCGTACGGAGATGTGTTTTTAAAATAAATATAAGGAGAAACATTACCCAAAGAAGATTTTAAATATAAATAATTATTTGAATCTTGAGTATTTATTAAAAAATGAGTTGGCTTAAAACCAAATTTTTCAACCCCATCTATAAAACGAACTGTTCTATGAAATTCTTTGGCATCCATAATACTTTTACCCAACAAATCTTGATCTTCGGCATTTACAGAAAGATAAAATTTGAAATAAATATTACCAGAAAAATAAGGAGCTTTATCAAAAATAAAACCATCGTTGTTTATAAAATAACAATTCTCCCCGACCATCAAATTATTCTCAGGAACATTTGACCCGCAATAAAGAAAAGAACCTTTTCTTTCTTCTATTTTCAGCGTCATCTTACCAATCTTGTCTACCTCTATGTCTAAATTTTCTATTCTTGGAAATAATGTTTGCAAATCTTCATAAATTTCATTTTTAGGATAAATTAAAAAGTTTGATTTTGAAAATAAATATAAATAATTACCTTGAAGCTTTTCCTTTACTTCTTTTGCAACTTCCTCTTGATCGATAACATGAACCCCCTCAACAACAATTTCAGAAATTTTTAATTTATTAATTTTTGACAAGAAAGACAACCCTACAACAATAAAAACCAAAGCAAAAAAAGAAACACCAAAAAAAATCATTCTTTTTTTGAATTGCTTTTTTTTGATTTCTAAAATTCTAGGAGATTGTGGAATATCTCTCATTTTTTATTATGAAATTAATTCTTTTCCAAAGTACTTTTGTAAAACTTCTGGAACCTTTATGCTTCCATCTTTTTGTTGAAAGTTTTCAACAAGAGAAACCAAAATTCTTGGTGTTGGTATAGCTGTACAATTTAAAGAGTGAGCGTATCTTATTTTACCCTCTTCGTCTCTGTATCTAGTATTTAATCTTCTTGTTTGAAAATCGTGGAAATAAGAAGCTGAAGAAATTTCTCTATACTTATTTTCCTTTGGAACCCAAAGCTCCACATCGTATTTTTTTACCTGCCCCATTCCTAAATCTGAACCACAGTTTGCAACCGTGTGATAAGGTATACCTAAAGACTCAATAAATTCTTCTGTGTTTCTGTTTATTTCTTCATGATATTTTACACTTTCTGAGTGAGATGCTTCACACAAAACAACCTGTTCCAATTTGTAAAATTCATGAACTCTTATCAAACCCTTTACATCTTTAGAGTGACTACCAGCCTCTCTTCTGTAACAAGGAGAAAAACCTAAATACTTTTTAGGCAATTCTTCTTTATTTAATATTTCATCTTGGTGGAACCCCATCAAAGGAACTTCTGCTGTACCTGCTAGAAAATCTCCATCTTGAGTTTTGTAAAGATCTTCTTCTCCTTGTGGTAAGTACCCCGTACCCATAAATGTCTCTCTTCTAATTATCACAGGAGGAAGTACTGGAATAAAACCTTTTTGAGAAAAGAAATCAAGAGCATAATTCCAAATAGCCATAGACAATCGAGCACCATCGCCTGTTAAAAAATAACCTCTAAAACCATGAACCTTTGTGCCTCTATCAAAATCTACCATCTTTAAAGCAGACATCAATTCTATGTGGTCCTTTGGTTCAAAATCAAAAACTGTTTTTTCTCCCCAATTTTTAACTTCCAAATTATCTGCATCAGATTCTCCGTCTGGAACAGAAATATCTGGAACATTTGGAACTTGCAACATTAAAGATTGCCATTCTAGCATTATTGTTTTCAATTCCTCTTCTTTTTGTTTTAAGTCTTCCTTTACAAGCCTCATCTCTTCTATCATTTGAGATCTTTCAGCATCTCCTAGATTACCACCCATAGACAAACTAACCTTGTTTTGTTCGGCTCTTAATGATTCTACTTGAGACAAGATAGATATTCTTTTTTCATCCATCTCTATAAGCTTATCTATATCAACATCAATATGCTTCTTTTTTGCTCCCTCTTTTACAATTTCTTTATTTTCTCTTATAAATTTTATATCCAACATAATATTAATATTATACCCTCAAAAACTATTTTTACAAATACCAATAAAAAATATTTGATATTTAAAAATAAATTGTATAATTAAAATAAGATGCAGGATATAAGAAAAATAAAACCTGAAGAAATACCTCCACAACTCTTAGAAATTCCCCAGCCACCAAAAACTTTATACATAAAAGGAGTTTTGCCTTCTCTAGATAATATTTTTTTAGCGATTGTTGGTTCAAGAAATAATACTTCTTACGGAAAAGATGTTTGCCAAAAATTAATTCGAGGTCTTGGTAAATATAAAATAGTAATTGTTTCAGGACTCGCAACAGGCATAGATACAATAGCCCACAAAACCGCAATAGAAGTCGGCTTGAAAACAATTGCCTTTCCAGGTTCTGGGTTGAACGAATCTGTTTTATACCCAAAATCAAATATTGAACTTTCTAAAGAAATAATTAAAAATGGCGGTTGCCTCATTTCTGAATTTGAACCCAATTTTATTTCAACCTTGTACTCTTTCCCTCAAAGAAACAGGCTTATGGCTGGAATATCCAAAGCGGTACTTGTAATAGAAGCTGAGGAAAAATCAGGAACACTCATTACGGCTAGAATGGCTCTCGATTACAACAGAGATGTACTAGCTGTACCAGGATCAACACTTTCTCAAAATTCAAAAGGTACAAACTGGTTAATAAGACAAGGGGCAACACCAATAACCTGCAGTGAAGACATATTAGAAGCTCTAGGTTTTAATGTAGAGAAAGAAGAAATGAGTGAAGAAGAAAAATACAAAGATTGTTCAAAAGAAGAAATTGATGTCTTAAATTTACTAAGAGAGCCAATGGAAAGAGACGAGCTCGTAAGGCTTTTAGGAATAGAAACATCTAAAGCAAATGCCCTTCTATCTATTATGGAAATAAAAGATCTAATAAAAGAAGAGCTAGGTGAAATCCGAAAA
>JACCED012316052.1_pt1 | contig 11746 bp, 8 predicted proteins | sample 7455021 | NCBI WGS metagenome assembly JACCED01 (sample SAMN15323456, study PRJNA562643) | freshwater metagenome | isolation source: river surface water | place: USA:Blue River Watershed | collected 2017-08-19
TCTTCAAAATAGATTTTATTTTTCAAATAGCGGTTATTTGCATCAATATACACTTTGTATGAAAACGCCAAATCGGGATGCAGCGCGATTTGAATCGCGGAATTATTGTTTTGAAGCAACAGGCTATAATACGTAATTCTGAAAAAATCAAAGACCAACCAATAGAGTTTTATTTTATTGGGAACGGTGCCACGATCGGTTGCAGCAGCCGACTGCAATTTGCCGTCGTTTATTATGGTAATGGGCTCATAATTACCATCGAATTCATACATGCAGGCATAAACACGTTTTACTATGACCATCATGTTCATTAAAAAATTATAGGTGTTTATTTTATCATTGTAATACGCTTGCTGATGCACCTGCGTTTTACTTTGATTTGATACTGCAAACAACGAAAAAAAATCAATTATTTTTTCGGGTTCTTGTTTATATAAAAATACAAATAAATCAGTTGAATCATTCAATGCTCGCCGTTGAATTTCGGTAGCATCGGGATTGGATCCCTCTAGAAAGCTGTTAGGGGGACAAATCATGCGGGAAATAAGCGTCGATAATTCATACTGCGTTGAATTCATTTCCATGGATCGATAAAAGTATCGGTTAAAAAATATGGGATGACTTATAAACGCAAAAATTAAATTCGATTTTATATCCTTATTTTTTAATAAACTGTGTTCAGTTATGGTTATTAATTTTTGTTTTAGTCGTTCTGATAAATTGGTGTGCACGTAATCGAATAAAGATACAATCCAACTGCAATCGGCAATTGGATCGACTGACGACGAATTTAAATTATTTAAAAAAACGAAACCGTATGTCAATACATACCGTTTGCATTCTTGTAAATACACAAGCTGACCCTGACTAAAATTGTCATGTCGTTGCCAGAATTCGATGATTTGATTGAATCGCAACCATATTTTTTTAAAATCATCAAAATTAGTCCGGTGTAATGTTGAACGCAGTAAATTAAAATCTAAATCCTTTTTAAATTGGAATAAATAGCTTATATCAAACATGCAAGAATCGGATGATATATCCTATGGTGTTTTTTTTATATGAATATTCTCATACGTTGGGTGGAAAAAAATGACCATCCTTCACATCCTTTGTTTTAAATTATTTTTTGCAACAAACATCATAAAATTGGAAAAAATGAAGATTGAAAAAAATTTGATTGTTATTTTTTATATTATAAGCAACAAGCAAATCAAGCAACATGGCAAAGAATTCAAATAGCAGCAGCAACAGCGGAAACGGCAAAGGACCCAGTTCCAATACTCGTTCCAAGAATCCCAACATTCAGGTTGATTTTTCAGCGATTGACAAGATTGAAAAGATTGAAAAGATTGTGGAAACGCCACCCCCCACTACTACAAATGACACTTCAAAAAAAGGTAAGGCCAAGATGCGAAAAGATCCGATTCAAAATGCGTTTGAAAAGGTGATTAAAACAATCATGTGTGCGGATCCAACCGCAAAATCCAATCACGCAGCAGCAAGCACCGGCAGCAGCACAACCTCGACCGCGACAACACCAAGCACATGCACCAGCGATGAGAGCAGAACCACCATGAGCGACGACGACGATAGCACCATGGCAACCTGGGAGGAGGAATACGACTACGACGAGATCGAATATCTGGAAGGTCTTGAAGAAAAAGAAAGAGATGATCTCATCATGTTGGAACATGTCATTCGAAGCAGCAAAAAACCGGATATGCCAGTGCGTTTCAAAATTTTGAAGTCGGACATTTCCGATGGTGTCAAATACCTCATTTTGAAAAAATTGGATCAAATCGGCTGCCACAATGATCACAAAATCCATCAATGGGTCGATGGTTTGGCGACGGTTCCCTTCAACAAAGTTATTCAGCCCCAGGTGTCCATGCAGGATGGAAAACAAGCGGTTTTTCAGTTTCTCAAGCAAGCCAATCAATACATGAACAAGTGCATTTACGGTCATCATGATGCGAAGGCACAAATTCTGGAATACATTGCGCAATACATTACTAATCCCAAATCAAATGGCAAATGCTTGGCACTGCAAGGCCCACCTGGAAACGGCAAAACAACGCTGGTTCGAAATGGCGTTGCAAAAGCAATTGGACGTCCTTTTGCACAAATCAGTTTGGGTGGGGCCAACGATGTGGCCCTTCTTACAGGACACGATTTCACATACGAAGGCAGTCAATGCGGGCGCATTTGCTCCATTTTGCGCGAAACTGGCGTAATGAATCCGATCTTCTACTTTGATGAATTGGATAAGGTAAGCACAACACACAAGGGTGAGGACATTTACAATTTTCTGTGTCATCTCACCGATTTCAGTCAAAATCATGTTTACCATGACAAATATTATGACGGTATTGATCTTGATTTGTCCAAGGCTATTTTCATCTTCAGTTTCAACGACATCACCAAAATCAACCCCATTTTACTGGATCGGTTGCACGTCATTCACACCAAGGGATTCAATACCGCCGACAAAACTGCGATAGCCAAGGAGTTTTTGATTCCGGAGCTGATGCGTGAGATTGGGTTGAATCCGGACGACATTTGCTTTGAGGACGAAGTCATTACTGACATCATCAACAACCATTGCCGAGATGAGCAGGGTGTTCGCAAACTGAGGCGACTGCTCGAGGGATTACTCACCAAATTGAACATCCTCCAATTTTCCAAGTCTGAAAACGAGAGCTTGGAATTGCCCTACGACATCCCCGACCTAGCGTTTCCCTTGAAAATCAATCACAAAATCGTCAGCAAATTGATTGTTGATGAAAACAGCGCATATAAACCTCACGTGTCTATGTATTTGTAGTATGTATAAATTGTTGTATTGTAGTATTTGTAAATTATTGAAGTAAAATAACATATAAACCATCTTTTTTTTTTGATAAAATTCGCACAAAAAAATAAAACTACTTAAAAAAATTTTATATGATATACATATACTAACAATCACTGAATGCAGATTTTTGTAAAAACACTTACTGGTAAAACAATCACTCTCGAAGTTGAAAACAATGATACAATTGATAATATTAAATCTAAAATCCAGGATAAAGAGGGTATCCCCCCTGACCAGCAACGTCTCATTTTTGCCGGCAAACAATTAGAAGACGGTCGCACTTTGGCCGATTACAATATTCAAAAAGAAAGCACGCTTCATTTGGTTTTGAGATTGCGCGGAGGTTTCTAATAATTAAACCGTATTATTACTATTTTTTATAATAATGCGTTTTATTTTAACAACAGTTTACATCTATAACGGACGAACGAGTCCGACCGTTCTTGTCGTTGAAGTATTGTTATCGAACAGTTTAGGCGCGGAACAGCTGGGTTGAACAGGGACATTCTGAAACAATAATGGATTCAGTTGTTTCGGCATTGGTAATGATGCCGGTTGGTTTTGAAAAATACGGGGGCAGGGAACAGACATCATTCAAATTGGTTTATATAGGTATATGGTATTTTTTTCATAAATAAAAATAATATAAAAATAAATGAACAATCTAAAGTATCATCTACTTCCACACAATGGTTATGACTCGAAGCATGCGCGCATCCATGGATGCAGAACGCAATACATATGATCCCTACAAACGAATTGGGCTAATCACCAAAACCAATTTACAAAATAAAAATATCAGGCTTGGCGAAATGTTTGATATTTATAATGATGTGCGATATTTGGTCAAAAAACATCCCGCCGGAAAAATAGAAGACGATTTATTGCGGCCGATGTTATACGCCATGATGGGAATTTTTGCGAATACCATGCACGCGGCACTGAAAAAGGTGTATGGTATTTTAGTGGGTTCAAATCATTCCGGCAGGCGACAAGCGCTTCTATTTCTCGCATCCAATCTTGAAAATATTTATTGTTGCCACCGTCAATTTGGTGTAAATTGCGGTTTTGGCGATTTTGATGAGAGTGATAGCGAAATTGAATACTTTAGTCCGGACCAGAAGAGCGCCATTTTCGACCGAATTATTACAGCCGAAAATATTAAAAGCATGTTGTTGTTTCAAACACTTAAAGCGGATTACGATTTCTTTATCAATACCCTTACCAGTTTTGTAAACAATAACCCTTTTTTTCTGGGTTATTTTGGAACAGAATTGTCGCCCGCCAATTTTTATCCGCATCACAGTGTGTATGGTTATTTGATTGAAATTATTGAAAAATTAGAGTGTTCCAATTTGCTTTAATTTATTGAACTATAGTATAATGAATAACAATTTAATAAAGATATTAATTCAAGTGGTTATTGTGAATACCGTAATCATATTAAACATGCTGAATGTAATTAAAAACTGGAACAAAAAATGGATCCCATTCATCATAGCGGTCGTTTTATTTTCGGTGTTGTTTTTTACCGTCGATTTTGAATTTTTGGGAATCAACAAAAAAATCATGCTGCTAATTACGGTTGCGGTTGGTTTGGGCGGACCGCTTATGGAAACCATCATCATTCATTTTACAAATGAGGGCTCATGGAAATACGGTAATCCCTCATTTAATTGGTATGTTCCCTTGGATTTATTGCCGGGGTATTCGCTACTGGGGTTCGGAATAATTATTGGGTATTTTGTATTGAAAAAAATATTGGTTGAAGGCAATATTATAAAGGAAGGCAGCACTCTTGTTTCAAAATAAACACTCGCGAGTGCTCCATCAAAAAAAAAGAATATAAAAACGAATGTCCATAAACTAAGTATGATTCGCATATTTGTTTATGGAAATTGTTAAATTGAAGTCCGCGATTGGCTGCGCCGCCGTAATTAGCGGGTGGGTGCATCGGATTCGTCGTCAGGGTAAAAAAATGATTTTTCTCATTTTGCGAGATGGAAGCGGGTTTGTTCAAGTGGGCGTTTTCGGCGAGCTGGCAAAACAATTTGCTGAACCGCAATCCCTTTGTGTGGAAACGTTTGTCAAAATTGAAGGAACCGTCAAAGCCGATCAACGCGCTCCCTACAACGGCATTGAAGTGGAAGCTTTGAAGCTGGACGTGATTGGCGCTAGCAGCACGGATTTTGAATGCCGGGTTCAAGTGGACGCGGGCAATCAAATTGCGCTGGATTTACGGCACTTGTTCATTCGCGGAGAAAATACCGCCGCAATTTTAAAACTGCGCGCATTCATTCTCAAAACGTTGCGCGCGTATTATGACGAGAATGGATTTTTTGAAATTACGCCGCCCAGCATTGTGTGCAACTCATGCGAGGGTGGCTCGACCCTGTTTCGTTTAAACTATTTTGGGGAGGAAGCGTTCCTAACCCAATCCAGCCAGTTGTATCTGGAAAGTGCCGTTCCCGCTTTAGGTAAAGTATTTTGTATTCATCCCAGTTTTCGTGCGGAAAAATCGAAAACGAAGCGGCATTTGGCCGAATACACGCACATTGAAATGGAGGCGCATTCCATGACGTTGGAAAATTTAATTGAGCATTTGCGCCAATTGTTTCACTACTTGTTCACCAAAATCGAGGAAAACAGCGATATGTGCGAATACATTAAAAAATTAAACCCCGGTTATCGCGGACTGTTTTATGACGATTTTATGGTGCTTCCCTATTATCAGGCGGTTGAATTGTGCAACGAATTGAGCCTCCAATTTCAAGACGATGCGGACACGCCACCAAGAGCTTATGCATACGGCGACGATTTGACCGACAAGATTGAACGACGCATTTGCGAACACTTGGGTCGACCCGTTTTTATAACGCAGTTTCCATCAGCTATGAAGGCATTTTACATGGATCCTCGCAGCACCGAGCGCGGCATGGAAACCAACAGCAGCGACTTGCTGTTTCCGGGAGTAGGGGAGGTGGTAGGCGGTTCCATGCGCAATTCCAATTATGAGTTGTTGGTTGAAAAAGCAAAAGAAGAGGGTGGCGGCTTGGACTGGTATTTGGATTTGCGGAAATACGGGCCCGGACAAACGGGTGGCTACGGCATAGGATTGGAGCGTATTTTGCTGTATATTTTAGGCGGGGATCCAAGCGATTACAGTGTGAAAGATTGCTGCCTGTATCCGCGCTACATGGGACGCGTCAGTCCTTGATTTCCATTTCATTTTTTCTAAAATAACAAAACCATAAAACCCCCTGGCCTGACTTGTTTGTATGTTTGGCATTTTTTTTTCATTCAACTTAATATTTTGACAGGTTATAATATATGTATGGCCTCCTTTTTTAAAGATTATTCGTATCCGATTAATAATTATAATTACAATTATAAATCCTACGTGGATAACAATTACTCGTTGGCTCGAATGGGAATAAACGACCGACCGACTCTGAACCAATTTAGAACCAATGTTCGAAGGCTGGGTCTTTTTAGCAAACCCCTCTTAATGGACCCCATTCCAAGCGAATCGTCCGTTGCTGGAATGGATGACGTCGATTTCAGCAGTAGTTCGGCCATTCAAAGTGCCCAAAAAGGGTTTCAACAAACACCCCCCTATAGTAGATTTCGGTTCGAATACCCCGAACGCGATTACCCCACAAGCGGAATTTACAGCAGCAGTTATTTTGTGCAAAGCGGTTTCTGCCCAGTTGAAAGCGCAACAAGCAAAAATGAATGCCTGCGTAAGGATCCCAAATATACATGGTCGAGCATGCCGGTTCAAATCCCGAAATCGTCTGCGGACATTTTGAGATCAGCTGAAAAAAAACAAACGGGCGCCTGTTTCAAACCGCGATACAGTTATGTGAATAATGCGAATGATAGCGGATTATTGGATGGGATGGTTCCCGGAATCGTAAATGACATTATTGATACGAATCCCGGGAATTTTTTAAAATTAATAGAAGGAAGTGCAATACCCGGTTCAACCGATACCAGTCCCCCCCGCTTCCAACTGCTGCCCTGTGTAGCGGAACATTTTTCATCCAGTCCAAGTTTTGTTTGCGGAAGCTGCGCGGCTTCGCCGATTTGGATCATTCTGTTGCTGGCTATTATTGGAGGCTTAATTTATTTTTTCAAAAAGAACGGATACAATCCGGTGAATATCATTCAATAACCGTTGCAGATTTTATTTAAAAAAATCTGCATTGATTATTCGTTGTTAGCCTTGCTTGGCTCTCCTGCTTTTTTTGGTTTGTCCCCTGCGACCTCCCTTTTTACTCGTTATCGGGGTGTTTATCACTTTATTGCTTTTTGGATCAAACCGACAATCCGGGTTGGTTTTTCTTAACAAATTTTTGGTGCATTGTTTTAACAACATTTCTAATTCGGGATCCGGTTTTAGTCGATAGCTCTCTTTAATATCCGAATATTTGAAAGCGTCCGTTTTGAAAATATTGGATAATTTAATGTTAGCAAGAAACAGCTCTCGCGCAGAGAAGTTTGCGGCAGTTAAATCATCGAGCGTATATCCGGCATCTACCAAGTCATTCGCCGAAATGCCTTTTCCAAGATTTTTTAATTCAGAGGCGTTCACACCCAGGAATTTAATTTTACTGAGAGCAATTTTGGCGTCAATCAATTCCGCTAACGTATAAAATTGATAAATTTTTTCCAATTCAAAAGTTGCGGATAATAACGCATCCGGTTTTATCCCCGCATTTTTTAGTTCAGGAATGGTAAAAACATCTTTAAAATCACGTAATTGAAATATTTCCAATAATTGTGGCAAATCAAACACCCCCTTTAAATCAATTAAAGGAACGCCCAGGGATTGGAATTGATTCAATTGAATTCCAGCTATTTTTAATTCCGAGATCGTAAATTTGTAATCATATAAGAGTTCTTTTAGAGGAACATTTTCTTTTACTAATTCGTCCAATCGAAATAATTTCTTTAATTCATCATAAGCAACACCGGCTAGTTGCAAACTCGTTGCCGAAATTCCATCATTACGTAAATCGGATAGGGGGTATGCATCTTTTAAGATAGATAATGAAACGCCCGCATCCAACAGCCTAATTGGTTTAAAAAAATCTTTTAAATCTCCCACGTTGAATCCAGCCGATAACAGCGCATTCGGTTGAATTTTTTGATCTACAAAATCTTTCAATTTATATTCATCTTTTAAATCTGCAATTTTCACACCGTTATTTAAAAATTCTTGTAATTCAAAATATTGTTTCAATTCCGATATTTTATAATTTTCAATAAGCTTACTCAACGGTTTCTTTGCATCTACTAATTCTTTTAATGAAAATGCTTCCTTCAATTTTGATATTGGTAAATCAATAAGGGGTCCCACATCCGCTTTATTTCTTAAATCTTGCAATGAAAAATATAATAATAATGTTGACGGAGAAAAGTATACATAAATCTCTTTTAAATCAAATCCCGAATCATATAATTCTTTTGGATTAAAGTATTTTACAAAATAATTTAATTGGAAATATTTTTTTAGATCTTTTATATCAAATAAATGACTTAGAATCAAGTCCGATGGTTTAAATAGATCATGCAACTGTTCTAAATCATAATACTGAACTAATTTTGGTAAACTAAATATTGAAGCTAGCTGTTTTAAACTAAATATTGACGCTAGCGGTTTTACATCTTTCAATTTTAATGGTTTTTCTGGATCGGAATCGTCCAAACTTTTATCAATCATGCTTTCAAAATAAACAATGTTATCATACCCCGCTTCAATTAAATCATTTAAAGAGGCACCCATCCTATATAATTCTAATGGCGAAATGTCAACCTTCCAAAAGTCCATATTTTTATATTTTTTTAATTCATCAAATTTAGTAGTTAGCAATATATTTTTAGGGATTTGCTTTAACTCTATACCACTGGAAAATAAATCAGTTATTGTAAAACCGTTGTCGATCAATAACTGAACAGAGTATTTCAATTCTACCAATTTTTTTAAACTAACTTTTGATTTTAATTCATCAATTGGAAACTTTAAATGTTCATATGCATAAATTAAAGCGTATTGGTCATAATTACTAACATCTATTTGTGAAATTGTGTCAATCATATAGTTGTTCATTCTTTGATAAATTAAATCGTCCATCGTCAAAAAACTATATTTTGTCCAATCGATTTTCATATTTTTTAAAACTTTTATTGCGGAAAAAATAACAATATCATTTATTTTAACATGACTTAATATATTCGATTGAATAAACCAAAATAATATATTAAATAGACTCGTTTCTATAAAATCATGCGATGCCCTTAGCATTTTTGATTCTTCATCCGTAGTGGATGTATTCGTTATTAAATTCAAATAAATAAACATTATTTGAGATGAAACGGGATAAAAATTAATATCAAACTTTAAAATTTCAATTAAATTTACATTAAAATTAGGCATAAGGTAAGACTTATCCATTTTATTTGAATAATTTGACGTAATAACTTGATATAGAATTGCATTAAAAAGAAGAAAATCACCACATTTGTTATATTTTTCAGAAATGTAGGTTTCAAAATGCTGATTTGTAAGGATAATACCATTTACTAATGCGTCAAATGAATCAAAATAATCATTGTGATACAATCGCAATAATTCATTTATCATTTCTTTATATGCAGCAGCATCATTTTCAATGGTTTTTAACGTGAGGGGATCATTTTTATAATTTTCATATATCTTTTCATAATAGCAATATTCTAAATTTTTTTCTTTGATATTGTCTATCCTTCCCGTAACGCCGTGAGATAATAAAGTCATTTTAAAACCACCTCCATTTGACGGTTTAAAATAGGAATGATTAAGTGCCGTTATAGCACAATACCGTTTCTCAACATTTTTATCTAACATGTGGGTTAAAAGTTCATACCCATTTGAACCAAAATATGCGTCTACTTGCGTTTTCGTATAACATCGTCGTTTTTCATCACATAAGCTTGTTCCTGCGGAATTTGTGTTTATAAGATTGTATTGTTTTAAATAAAAATGAAACATTGTCCTACCAATACTAAACACATCGGTAGCATAGCTGATGCGTTGTTCATCCGGTGCCATTATTACCGGGGTTGTTCTATAAGAATTAATAACTTGTTTATACGGAGGTGCTATTCCAATAAATTTTGAAAGACCAAAATCGATTAATTTTACATCCTGTCCTTTTAACATAATATTTGCTAATTTTAAGTCATTGTGAAGAATACCCAATTCGTGCATGGAATTAATCGCATCCAATAAATCATGAAAAATGTGTTTTACTTGAGGTGGATCAACATGCGTCTTGTCTTTTAGACGTAAATCTTGTAGGGTTTCATCTAGTTTTTCAAGAACTAAATAAAATTTATTTTCATGCAATAAAATACCAAATAATTTAACAACACCCCTGACATTGAATTGATTTAAAAGTCGTAAAAAAATGATTTCTTTTATAATGTCTTCATCCAACACTTCGGTTGGATCATATTCCTTATACCTTTTGACAACACATGCAACTGAATTTCCGAATTTATCCTTCATGGTTCCAACGAATGTTTCCCCGTAAGACCCAGCCGAAAGTTTATTTTTTGAATCTATTTCTATATCCGTTAATGAAAATACTCTAAAATCTATGTCTAAATTTCGAAACATATATATTAAAAAAATATATTTTAATTCCAATCTTTTCCGGTGGCTTATTTTTTAAAAAACCTATATTTTTATTTTACTGTCTCAATCCGATTCCATTAAAAAAAAAATAGTATAATATAAATGGTTCTTTTTGGAAAACTTCTTGCAACTCAAACTTCATGTCTGATTTTTAAAATGCCGGCTCCTTCCCTAGATACCTTGAACGTTTATATGGCTTGTCCATTACACGCTTTAAGTCCCAATGATTTTAAAGTTAAAATTCAAGTCGTTGGAAATGACACAACACGAGTTCCACCCTCAACGTATATAACCGCGGTTTTATTCCCCGTTCAACATCCCTTCTTAGATTTGGCTCTTGGTGTTATTCAAAACCCTGAAGTTATTAATAACACGCCTGAATTAAAAGTAATTTCGTATTTGTCGGTTGATGACTCCAATACCAATATTGAAAACAGCGAGGTAGATGTTTTGGTTGTGAATAAATCCGGCGGTGTAAGTCGACTTCCCAGTCGCGTTTTATCCATGAATTATGAATTGGGAACGCAGGAACAGAACCAAACGATACATACCCTACCTGCTCCAGGTGGATTTATTCAAGTGGAGCTTGATGCCAAGTCTGGATTAAGTGGAGGCTTGTTGATAACTCGCGATGATAACCCGTCCATTCTTGGAATGATTATTGTATCCAGTTCAACCAGTTCAAATCAAGAAGGTGATTGCAATCTTAAAACATCAAAGAATTTGGCATCTAAAATGTTTTATATTTTTCCACACATTTTACAATGCACTGCCAGGTTTTATAGATTAACATTAAATGATCCTGTTAAACTTGCAAACCTATGTCAGTATGTTAACATGCAGACATTTGCAGATGCCCTTCCAGTGGTAAATCACTTGGGTGGAGATTACATGAATAACCAACAAATCAATCAAATGAATCCGTTTCGACATCTAACCTTGATGAACGTTCATAATTTCCTGTCTGTGTCTCCGCTCACATTACGCCAAGAAACTGACACAAACAGTATTCGCATTAAAACGGCACTCAATGTAAATACTGACTTTTTGGATTACTTCTTTTCAAAACAAGAAAATTCAACAGTTCTCATACGAAGTGCTAGGTATGTTGATAAAATTAAAGGTGTTGAGAAAACACTTGATTTTGAAGAAGATGATATGTCAAATATCTTGGATTGGTGTTATCCAGGAGACCCTTTCGCTAA
>JACCED011045746.1_pt1 | contig 11743 bp, 11 predicted proteins | sample 7455021 | NCBI WGS metagenome assembly JACCED01 (sample SAMN15323456, study PRJNA562643) | freshwater metagenome | isolation source: river surface water | place: USA:Blue River Watershed | collected 2017-08-19
CGCTGGGCAATGGCTTCACCCATTTTCTGAGCCAGCTTGTCCGCCATCTCTTGGCCGGATCCTGCAGGCAGGGCCGCTTCAGCAGGGGCGCGGGCCGCCATGGCCGCTGTATCGTGCAAAGCGGGGGGTCGGCCACCCACAGCCAAACCCTCCCGACCCGACAGGGCGTCGGTCTGCAAGGGCTGCGACAGCAAGTCGGCTTGGAAGGTCGGGCCGCCCTGCGCAAGGCCCGGCTCGCCTGAAGCCATGGCCGCAGGGTCCAGGCGGGACAAATCAGCCGCCATCATCGACTCGGCCCCCGCCGCCCTGCTCACCACCGCCAGGCCCGCGGCCGTGGTTGCTCCGTCGTTCATTGGCGTAACCATGTCTTTGGGCAACAGCCATGAGCGAAGTATGCCCGCCTGGGCGGCCGCATCCTGGCCTTTGAGCACGGTAGCGGGAAATAGGCTGTTGGCATCGGTCGGCGCATCGGCCGCCGTCAGATCGAGGGCAATGACCTCGACAGGCTGCGCCCAGGCGGTCTGGCCCAGTGCCGCAGCCTCAGGGGCCTCTGGCGCGGGACGCGCAGGCTGGGCAGCACGCAGCAAACCCGTAGGCAACAGCCCCGGAGGCAGCAAACCCGGCAAGGGCATGCTGGCGGGCGGCAACTCAGCGCTGGATTCGGGGGCCAATCCCATGCTCAGGGGCGGCAAACCAAACAGTGCTGCCCCTGCCATGGCAAGCGCAACGGCAGGATTTTCGGACGCCGGAGCCGAGGACTGGCCAACCAAATCCATGCTGGCCTGCTGTGCATTGGCCTGAACATCCACTTTGGGCGTGGCCTGAGCATCGCCCAGCAGCTGCTGAATGGCCGCTTCATCGAGACCCTGGGAACGTGCAAACGCCTGCAGACTGGCCAGGTCCGGGACCGGTGTGGCCGGCATGATCAGCCGCATGGCCGGACTCAAGTCCACCTGCTGTAAATAAAGCGAACTGGCCAGCGGGTCCGGCTCGGATGGACGAGGCCCCTTGCTCAGACCAGCCGAGGGAGACCGGAGGGGTTCAAGGCCCATTCCGACAAAAACCTCGGCAAAGCCGCTTTTGCCGCCCCCATCGTCAGGCTTGCGGCTGGACACGTTCAGTGAGGGCTCCGGCTCGGGACTGAAAAAAATCGGGCTTGAATCGATGTGGGTCATGGCAGCAAGGCTCGCAAAAGCTGAGGCACAAAACGGCAGTATTAAAAGAATTACCTCAGAGCTAACAAGATCCATGCCAGTCAAAACTTGCCGCATTTAAGGGTGACGATCTACCGACACCCAGGCTGGCACAGGCATTGCTTACAGGGTGCGAACACCTATTTTGAGGCTTGCCCGATCTATCCAATGACATCCGCGTCGACTGCCACCTTTAACTTGCTGCGGCAAAGTTTTGCCCGCTATGACCTGCGGGGTCTGGGTATTCCTTTGCTGGTCCTGATGATCATGGCCATGCTGGTGCTGCCCTTGCACCCCCTGCTACTCGATGTGCTGTTCACCTTCAACATCGTGGTGGGCCTGGTGGTCATCATGGTCGCCATCAATACCCGCAAGCCGCTGGAATTCTCGGCATTTCCAACCGTTCTGCTGTTTGCCACCATGCTGCGGCTAGCGCTCAACGTCGCCTCGACCCGGGTCATCCTCGTCAACGGCCATGAGGGCGAAGAGGCCGCCGGCAAGGTCATTGCCGCGTTCGGCGAATTTGTGATCGGCGGCAACTACGTGGTCGGTCTGATCATTTTCGTGATCCTGATGATCATCAACTTCATCGTGGTGACCAAGGGTGCAGGCCGCGTCTCTGAAGTGAACGCCCGATTCACCCTGGACGCCATGCCTGGCAAACAGATGGCCATCGATGCCGACCTCAATGCGGGCGTCATCGACCAAGACACCGCCAAACGACGCCGCGAGGAACTCAGCCAGGAATCGGACTTCTTCGGCTCCATGGACGGTGCCTCCAACTTCGTCAGTGGCGATGCCATTGCCGCCCTGCTGATCCTGCTGATCAACATCGTGGGTGGTCTGACGGTGGGCATCCTGCAGCACAGCATGCCACTGGGTGAAGTGGCCCGCATCTACACGCTGTTGACCATTGGTGATGGTCTGGTGGCCCAAATCCCCTCGCTGTTCATGTCGTTGGCCACAGCCATCATCGTGACCCGGGTGACGACCGCCGAGTCTATGACCGAGCAGGCGACCAACCAGCTGGCCAACCCCGCCGCGCTGTTCATCGCCGGCGGCATCCTGGCCGTGATCGGCATCGTGCCTGGCATGCCGCACCTCATTTTCCTGACCCTGGCCGCGACCATCATCGGCATCGGCATGATGGTGGTGCACCGCAGCAGCCAGCCAGAAACCACAGAGCAAGCCAGCAAAACCGCCGCCAGCAATGCCCCCAAGGAGCTCGACTGGGACGATGTCGAACAAGTCGATCCGATCGGTCTGGAAATCGGCTACGGCCTGATCCCCCTGGTGAACCCGGAAACCGGCGGACAGCTGATGGCCCGGGTCAAGGGTGTACGCAAGAAACTGACCGCCGAACTGGGCTTTCTGGTGCAGCCTGTGCGCATCCGCGACGCCCTGAACATCGACCCGGACAGTTACCACATCGTCTTGCACGGAGTGATACGCGGACGCGGCGAAGTCAAGGTGGGCCGCGAACTGGCCATCAACCCCGGCAAGGTCTACGGCACGCTCGAAGGCCTGCCGACCCGCGAACCGGCTTTTGGCCTGGACGCAATCTGGATCGATCCGGCCCAACGTGACTATGCACGCACCCTGGGCTACACCGTGGTCGACCCCAGCACGGCCATTGCCACCCACATGAACAAGGTGCTGCGTGACAACGGCGCCGAGCTTCTGAGCCACGACGAAACCCAGAAACTGCTCGACAAACTGGCCACGCGTTCCCCCAAACTGGTGGAAGAATTGGTGCCCGGCAAACTGAGCCTGGGCGTGGTCACCCGCACCCTGCAAAACCTGCTCAACGAAGGCGTGCCGATCCGCGACATGCGCACCATCACCGAAGCCTTGATGGAAGCCAGCAGCCGCACCCAAGACCCGGAAATGCTGACCACCCTGGTGCGCCCGAAACTGGGTCGCATGATCGTCCAGTCCTTGCTCGAAAACCGCAGCACCCTGAACGTCATGACGCTGGACCCCAGCCTCGAACAGCTGCTGCACAACCTGCTGCAACAAAACGCCAACAACCCCAACGTCGTGCTCGAACCTGGTTTGGCCGAAAGCCTGTTCTCTTCGCTGCGCGAGAGTGTGCGGGCAGTGGAAGAACAGGGCTACCCGGCCGTTTTGGTGGTCTCGCCGCAGATCCGCCTCTGGCTGGCCCGGGCCGTGCGCCACCGGACCCATGACCTCACAGTGCTGTCGTACAGCGAAATTCCTGACGAACAGGAAGTCAAAGTGGTTCAAACCATCCAGATCCAAAATCGCGACAAAACCTGACGCCGCTTCTCAAACCTTTTTCAGCAAAAGCCTGTCCTATGGAACTCAAACGAATCCTCGCCAAAGATGCCCGCAGTGCCAACGAGGAGGCAGCCAGCCTGTATGGCGGCGAAGTCATGGTCATTTCCTGCAGTAAGGTCGGTACCCAAACGGAACTCATCGTGGCGGTTGACACTGTCAAGCAAGCCCCTTCTCATGTGGACAAGGCCGCACCTGCGGACACCACCAGCCAAGACGCCAGCAACGAGCTGGAACACCCGTTCGCACAGGTGTTTGAGTTGGCCAAGCGCCAGCCAGAGCCAGCCATTGCCGAGCCATCGCCCATCCAACCACCCACAGCCCTGCCGCCCATGCCAACCCCCACCACGGCACAGGCCCTGGCCAGCAACGCGGAAGAAGCACTGGAGCGTCTGCGGGGTCAGGAGTTGGTGAGCCTGGTGCGTGAAGAGATTGCTTCGCTGCGCCGCGAATTCCACCTGTCCCGCCTGAGCAACGATCAGGCTGGTGCCATCGGCACGACCTCGCCCGTGCGCCTGCTGCACGAGGCCCTGATCGAATGCCATGCCCCGGCCGCTCTGCGCGCATCGCTGGTCAATCGTCTGCTCGACTGCAACGACTTGAGCCAAGCGCTCGAAGCCATCCAAACCAACTTAGGTACGATCCTCGGCGTGCCGTCAGCACCTTCTTTGCTCTCGGGCGTTCACGCCCTGTGCGGCCCCAGCGGGGCTGGCAAAACCATGATGGCCCACCGCATCCTAGCGGCTGCCTCGTGCAAACTGGCAATCGAGGACATGGCCCTGGTCAGCTATGCGGACCACAAGCCCGGCGCCTGGAGCCAAGTGCAGATTCTGGCCGCCCAGACCGGCATCGACATTTACCGAGCGCGCGACCTACATGCCCTGCCCTTACTGCTGGAGGAACTGGACCATCGCAAACTGATCGTCATCGACACGGCGGGCAGCGACCCCATGCGCCAGGCCATGGAACTGAGCCAACTCGATGCACGGATCACACTGCATGCGGTGTTGCCCACTGACGCATCGTCCGACCAGTTCCGTCAGCTGCATTCGGTGCCAGGTCTAAAGTGGAACAGCCTCATGCTGAGCAAATCGGATGAGCAACGCAACCCCTGGCCATTGCTGGGCTTTCTGTCCGGCTCGCCCACCGCGATTTCTGTTATTTCGAAGAACGACCGGTTTCAAGACGGTCTGGCCTCTCAAGGCAAAGACGAGCTGGTAAGATGGGCAATGGACAAGCTGCAAAACACCTTGGAGCAGACAGCGGCAGCCGGCATTCAAATGCCTGCCATGCTGCCCCGTGATGTGGCCCAAACCCCGGTTCGGGTGACCAAACCGCGCGTTGCCAGAGCAGCAAAATCCAAAGCACAAACAGCCAAGTCCTCGCCGCCCATCACGTGTCTTCAATGATCCACACCTCCAGCCCGCAAGTCATCGGCATTGCCAGCGGCAAGGGTGGCGTGGGCAAGACCACGGTCACCGTCAACCTCGCTACGGCCTTACAAGCCATTGGCAAGCGTGTCATGCTGTTGGACGCAGACCTTGGCCTGGCCAATGCCCAGCTGGCGTTTGGTTGCAAGACCGAGTACCACCTTGGCCATGTGTTGCGGGGTGAACGCCGTCTCGAAGAGATCATTGCAACTACTCCCCAAGGTGTGCGTCTCGTGCCTGGCGCTTCGGGTGTGCGCGAACTGGCCGCCCTCAACGCCGCGCAAGTGACCGCCATCATCCATGCCTTCTCGCAACTGACCGAACCCGTCGACTACCTGCTGGTCGATGTGGCCGCGGGTCTGTCGCCCAGTGTCCTGAGTTTCCTGGCGGCCTGCCAACGCCGCTTCGTGATCGCATGCGACCAGCCTGCCTCGATCGCGGACGCTTACGGCCTGATCAAAGTCATGAGCAAGGAAGAACAGCTCGACGAGATTTATCTGATTCCCAACATGGTCCCTACCCACGCGGCAGGCCAGCAACTCTTTACCCGCATTGCCCAAGTGTGTGACCGCTTCTTGAACCAGATGGTGCACCCCTTGCCCCCCATCGTGGCCGACGAGCTGGTGCCCGCCTCGCAGAAACAATACCAATCCGTCGTTCAGTATGCGCCGGGCAGCGCGGCTGCCCGTGACTTCCGCCGTCTGGCCCAGGCCGTCACAGCCTTGCCCCCCATCCACAACGCCTCTGGTCGCATTCAGTTTTTCATGGAACGAATGCTGCACCCGACCTGAACACCTTGGTGGCGCGCCATGAACCCTTCCAGCCTCGACCTCTACAAACAGCACGACCAATCGCAAGAGGCCTTGATCATGAACCACATGGTCATGGTCAAGCGAGTGGCATCGCACCTGAAGGCGCGCATCCCGCCCTACATGGAGCTCGATGAACTGGTCCAAGTGGGCATGATCGGTCTGATCGAAGCAGCACGGGCTTTTGACGCCTCCAAAGGCGTCGGCTTCGAAAACTTTGCCCTCAGCCGCATCCGCGGCGCCATGCTTGACGAGGTACGCCGCTTGTCCGACCTGCCCCGCTCGGCCGTCTCTTTCAAGCGCTCCGAAAACGATGCCACCCAGACCTTGGCCGCCGAACTGGGCCGCAAGCCCAACACCAGCGAACTCGCCGAATTCATGGGCAAAACCCTCGAGACTTACCACAAAGAAAAAGACTCGGCACACCGTTTTGAGACCTACTCGATGGAAGACATCGGTGAAGAAGCTCTCAACATCCGCGGTGACCGCGATCAGCAGCCCGAGGTGTTTGTGGAGCAGGCCCAATTCATGGCTGCCCTCACCGAGGCCATCGAGACCCTGAGCGAGCGCCCCAAGCTGGTCATGTCCCTGTATTACGTGGAAGAGCTCAACCTCAAGGAAATCGGCGAGGTGCTCGGCGTCAGCGAATCACGGGTGTCCCAAATCCTTTCGGAAACCGTGAAAAAATTGCGCCAACAACTGCAGATCGCCTGATTTCTGAGTACGATCAAACGGTATTAATACTCTCCCTAAATTCAAATTCATGTTCTCCAAACTGTTTCAGGACGACAGCGACGACACCCGCAAAGAGCGGGCCAAGCTGGCGTATGAAAAAATCAGCACCCTGAAAAAAGAAGGCAACAGTCGCGACACCCGCAGTGCGCGCATGCGCATGGTGCTGCTGTGCCGTGCCCACCTCGACAAAACCTTTGTCGACGGTGCCGAAAAATCCGTAGCCTACGATGTGCTGGCCATGCAGGCCATCATGGCTGGCCAAGACAAGCCGCCACTGCCCCTGGCCAACGAATACCAGCAAGTGCCTGCCGTATCGGGCGACAAGGTCTGGGTTTACCTGCCCCAGGAATACGCCGACCTGGCCTTTTCTTTGGGTGCCAGCTACCAGCGCACCGACTTGTCTGCCCAGCAAGCCATTGACGCGATGCAGGCGCTGGCCAACCAGATCTTCAGCACAGAGCTGGGTATCCATGACAACTTCATGGTGTTGCAGTTCCTGCGCAACGAAATCGACTACCAGGGCACGACGCCGTCTGCCGGTACTGCCGAGGGTGTGGAGGGCGCAAAGCCCCCCGAGAACGCTTCGGATGCATCGACATCGGCCTCTAGCAGCCCTCCAGTCCACTGATCGGCCATGGACATCTACTTGCTCGGGATCGTGGCCATCGCTTTGCTGGTGATCATTTTGCTGATCGTGTACCTGACCAGCAAAGTCAACGACCTCGAGAAAGAGACCCTATCCATGGCCAGCCGCCTGCAGGCGGCCACCCAACAGTCCACGGCCATGCAAGGGCCGTTTGCCGGTTTGAGCGGGCAGGCCCTGTGGGATGCGGTGTGCGGTTCACCCCCCGAAGGCATCGACGCAGCCCGCATGGACGAGGTGAGACAACGCTACGAGCCGGTGCTGACCAAACACATCCAGTCCCTGTTCTGGGAAGGCAGCACGGACGGCCAAATGGGTGCTTCAACCAGCCCCAATAACAAACAGAGAATCAAGGCGCAGCGTGGCTCGGTCGAATCGTGGTTACCGCAAGAGGCTTGCAACGCCATTTACCAATGTGGTCTAGATTCGGTGACTAAACCCGCGCCTGAGCTGGAGGTCGTGCGCATCATGCTCGACGACGCTTGCGCCAGTCTGTTCGACAGAGCTGGCTTGGAACTTCGTCAGGCTTTTTCTGAACAGCTGATGGCCCAAGTCAGCGATGCAGAAGCGCAAGCGGCGCCAGGCTGAAGCGGCAGCGCGACCATCAGCGCACTTTTTCGTCTCCGGGGCGCATGCCCTTGAGCCAATACGCCCAAGACAAAACCACCGCCACGGCGGTGTAGAGCTGGCTGGGGATCTCCTCACCCAGCTCCAGGCGCGAAAGCAGCGCCAGCAATTCGGGGTCCTCGGCCACATGCACACCCCGGCGCCGGGCCTCGGCAATGATGTCCTCGGCCACCTCGGCATCACCTTTGGCGGTCACCACCGGTGTAGGGTTGAGCCCGTATTCCAGTGCCACTGCTTGTTTGCGCGTCATGATCTTCAAGCCTCGCAGTCGATCAGGCGGCCCGGGCCCGCCGTAGGTGATGCCGCCACCGCCTGGGGCCGCTGGCCATGGATCACCCGAAAATCATTCAGCGTGAGCTGTGCTTCGCGCAGGGCATCGCGCAGCAAATGACCGCGCTTCACGGCCAGGGCGTAAATGTCTTCGCGCTCGGCCCACATCGTCAGGCCCACTTGGTCGATGCCCAGAACGCGGGTGCGCAACCAGATCTGCCCCCAGGCATCGTTACGCGTGTACAGGTCCACATCCCAGGCGCGCTCCTCCTGAGGCCTGCGGGCACTGTCGCGGCGAATCGTCAGTTGCACCGGAGGCCCATTGGCAAAGGCCAGCATCAGCTGCAGGGGCAGTGGCCGGGCTGGATCGCTCTGCAAGGTCTGCAGCTGGAAGGCCTCCATCTCATCAACCACCTCCCCCAGTTTGGCGGCCGGTTCAGGGTGGCTGGACTGCAGCTGTTCGATCAGCTGTCGGAACACCGATTTCAGATCGGCCGGTGCGGCCGACTTTTGCAGCAACTGGGTCTCGGTGAGAAAGCCACTGGCCAACATGGCCTGGCGCAAGCCAGGCCCATCCAGAGCGTCCATGGACGGGCGGGCGCGCAGCAAGAGTTGCAGCAGCGTGACCACCTGGGGGTTGCTGGCCAGCGCCGGCGCCAGCCACTGCTGCAGCACGCCCGGGCGCAAGGCCTGCAACAGGGTGTCAAAGCCCCCCGGCATCAAGAGCAAGCGGTCCAGGCGCGCGGGGGCCACGCTTGCTGGCGCGGGCGCCGCATCCTCCTCGACCGGGCGCAGCAGCGCACCGCCGCCGGGCAACAGGTGCACCCGCATCAGCGGCGACTCCCCCACCACCAGTTTCATGCCGGGCGGCGCATCAAAGACCTTGCCCTGCAGCGCCAGCTTGAGGGCATCGCCCTGCACCGTCACGAGCGGGCGCACGGTCTGGTCTTCGCGCAGGCCCAGCGCCAGCACATCGGGCGCAGGAATGGTCGGCAAGCGGGCCTCTAAAACCACCGGCAGCTGGCGCGACACCAGGTGCGTGGTTTCGCTGCCCGTGATCATGCGCTCAGCGATCGAAGGAGCTCAGGGAAAACGGACCCAGCCACGGGTGGGGCTGGGGGTGTGGACCGGCTGGCCAGCCGTTGCCGAGGGGTTGGCTGCGGATGCAGCCTGCGCCAAGGTGCTGTCCTTGCGGCCACCAGGCACCATGCCCGCCATGATGGGGTCGGTGGGCATCCACAGCGTGGTGCCCACTGCCAGCCTTTGCACCAGGCCCCTCGGGAATGCCGAAGGGTTCAGCCGCACCAAGGCCTGGCGCTGGAATTTCGTGCTGAAAGCGGAATCGCCCAAATGGCGGCGCAGCAAGCCATCCACCGTCTCGCCGGGCTTGACCACCACCTTGAGGGCGGACACGGCAGCAGGTGTCTCAGCCCGGGGTGGTATGGCGAAGGTCTCCACCTGCTGGGCAACCGGTCGGGTCAGGCTCGGTGCGGCATCGCCCAGCAAGACCTTGAGGGCGGCTTCGGCGCTCATGGGGGCCTCTTCCGCAGGCTCACTCGGGCCCGCAGCCTGAGCAGCCAGCGCAAAAGAACCCAGGACAACCAGCACGGCCGCGGTGCAGATCGGGGTCAGGAACCATCGGCTCGAAAAGTTGGGCGTGTGCATCACTACATCCTGTTCTAAGGGTCACATGGGCATGGCGACCCAGTCACCATTCAAAGGCAGAGGCGGCCCGGCCAGCTGACGCAGTTCGGTTTGGCGTGGTCCCACACGAGTGACTTCGGCCAAAGCCACACGGCGCATGGACTCGGGTTCGTGCACGCGGCTGAGCAAACTCTGCCGGTCAAACACCAACACCCGATCACCGGCTTGCAAACGCGAGCCCTCGCCAGCGGCCAGCGTCCACACCATCCCGTTCTCTTTTGGCAAGGGGCGCAGCGCATACTGCACGGCCACGCAGTCGGTTTCGCGGTCGAGCAGTGCCAGCGCCTGCGGCAAGCGTTCGCGCAGGGCCTGGAGCGCCGTCGAGGCGGCATGGCTGGATTCAGGGTACGCATCCTCGAGCTGGGTCTGCCATTGCCAGACCGGTTCACGGCCTTCTTGCTGCAAGCCCATCTGCAACAGCCAGCCTGGCGGTTTGCCGGTCGGCATCCAGGCACGCACCCAGTCTGGGACAGCGCCGGCCACCGTCGACAAGGCATCTTCGGTCACAGGCGCCGGCAAGATGCGCACACGCAAGCGCCAGACGGGGTCTTCCTTGGGACGACCCAGGAAAGTTTGCCAGTACTGGCCCTGCATTTGGGGTTGGGGGGACGCGACAGACGGCACCGCATACCAACGAACCGATTGGGCACTCAGATCCACCGCGAGCTGATCGATTTGCCGTGACAGCCAGAAGCCCACGGCGTGGCCCAACGAACCGGTCTCGGCCTGGACAACATGCTCGATGACCACCGGCATGCGCCAGCGGACCGTGTTGACCCCCGGGCAGCTGCCGTCTTTGGCTGGCTTGCGCAGTTGCGGCGGCAAGACCACATCGGCCGCCAGGCGTTGGATCTTCTGCTCACTGGTCTCGGTCTCACCGCGCAGATAAGACAAGACGCGCACCCCCTGGATGCGCGTGTCCGTGTTGTAGACCGTGTTTTCCCTCAGGGTGCCTTGGGCATCCACCCAGGCGGTGGACAGCACGCGCACCGGCGCATCCTCGACCGCAGCCAAGATGGCCGCTTTGATCACCTGCAGCTGCAGCTCGGGGTCTTCAGGGCCTTTGTTGCCTGGCTGGGCCGCCATCGCCGCCTGGCCCGAAGCCGCCACCAGCGCCAGGCCGACACCAAGCTCCAACAGACACTGGAAAAAACGGCGCATGACGGGTCAGCCCTGCCGAATGGCTCAGTGGATGCTGCGCTTGGTACCCAGCTGGCTCAGGTACAGCGCACGCAGGGAATGGACCACGCTCTTGTCCAAAGACAGAGTGGTTTCGTAGGTGTCTTCGCCCACCGGGGTGATGCTGACCACCACGGCACCGTAGATCACACCTTCCACCTTGGCACGGAAGTTGTCGTTCATGATCACCATGTCGGCCACGGTGGTGTTGGCGTCCAGATACTGCCCGTAAACCTGCTCGGCCAGGGAGCGGTAAGCGTCCAGCTTGGACGCCCGGATGGCCAGCAAACGCTGCTGGGCCGGCAGTTTGTGGTTCTGGATGGCAATCACGGCATAGCCTGTGCCCACCAGGGTGTCGCGTTTTTCCACCATCGGGGCCAGCAAAGAAGCCGACCCGGTCTCGGTGGCTGCGGGTGACGCATCGGATCGCAGGGGCACGCCCTGGCAACCTGCCAGAAACAGGGTGACCACGAACAGGACGGCTGCCGTTTGAAATCTCACCATCATCGCTACTCCATTAGATGTGCGTTGCAGGCATGGCCCCAGAACAAGGCCAGGCACCATCCACAACTGTCCCTCTTGAGTCGGCACCAGACAGAAAGTCTTTAGCGGCAACGCACCAGCAGGGAGACAAACAGCAGTGTGATGGCAATGGCCGCCACCATGCCTGGATGGGGCGGATAACGCAAGCGGGCCCGCACCCGGGCAAGCAGCGGGGGGCTGGGTACAGGCTCAGGCTGCGGCGGGGTTGGCACCTGCAGGCGCGGTTCGGGCTCGGGCAGCAGGTCTTCCTCGTCCAGCGCCACCAGAGCAGACCCGGGCAGGCGCCAGGGCAGGAAAACCCGGCCCACCGAG
>JACCED010013181.1_pt1 | contig 11741 bp, 11 predicted proteins | sample 7455021 | NCBI WGS metagenome assembly JACCED01 (sample SAMN15323456, study PRJNA562643) | freshwater metagenome | isolation source: river surface water | place: USA:Blue River Watershed | collected 2017-08-19
AATTACTTCGTCTTTTGGCCCAGCATCCTCAGGTCCAACTGCACTCGATCACTTCTCGATCTGAAGCCGGCATGGCTGTTGCAGAAATGTTTCCATCCTTACGCAATCGGGTGGATTTGAAATTTACTACTCCAGAAGATGCCAAGCTGACCGAGTGCGATGCCGTATTTTTTGCGACTCCTCATGGCGTGGCAATGGCGCAGGCCAAAGAATTACTCGCAGCCAATGTAAAAATATTAGACCTTGCTGCAGACTTTCGTCTTCAAGACACCAAGGTCTTTGAGAAATGGTATGGAATGCCACATGCATGTCCAGATATCTTGAAGGAGGCTGTTTATGGTTTGCCTGAGATCAATCGGGAGCAAATCAAGCAGGCTCGAGTCGTTGGTTTGGCAGGTTGCTATCCAACATCTGTGCAGTTAGGGCTTGCTCCATTGCTATCGCCAAAGAACGGCTTCACAAAGCCACTGATTGACGCTCAACGAATCATTGCGGACTGTAAATCTGGCACTTCAGGCGCAGGTCGTAAAGCGGAGATTGCCACCTTGCTATCCGAAGCGAGCGATAACTTCAAAGCATATGCCGTTAAGGGCCATCGTCATTTACCTGAGATTACACAAGGCTTGAAGGCAATTGCAGGGCATGATCAGGTGGCCTTAACCTTTGTGCCTCATCTAACCCCGATGATTCGGGGGATCCATTCAACCTTATACGCTCAATTAACACCAGAGGGTAGATCGGTCGACTTTCAGGCGCTGTATGAAGGTTTTTATGCCAATGAGCCCTTTGTGGATGTGATGCCAGCGGGAGGTCACCCAGAAACCCGCTCGGTACGGGGTAGTAATGGCATGAAGATCGCGGTTCATCGGCCTGGCGGTGGGGATACTCTGGTTATTTTGGTGGTTGAAGATAATTTAGTGAAAGGTGCCTCGGGCCAAGGTGTCCAGTGCCTAAATCTAATGTTTGGTTTTCCTGAATCTATGGGCTTAGAGCAGATTGCCCTAATGCCATGATTCACCTTGTGCAAACAGGGGAATTAGAGCCTACAATGAACCATATAGATGTCTAAAAGGGAGTAATCATGACCGCTACAAATACCGCTGTAGATCAAGCTTCAGCCATGGCTGAGCCACCAGTCCCATTGATTTTTACGGATAGTGCAGCCGCTAAGGTTGCGGATTTAATTGCCGAAGAAGGAAATCCTGAGCTAAAGCTCCGTGTCTTTGTTCAAGGTGGCGGATGTTCTGGATTTCAGTATGGCTTTACTTTTGACGACGCTGTGAATGAGGATGACACCAGTTTTGAAAAGAATGGAGTCACCCTGTTGGTGGATTCGATGAGCTTCCAGTACCTTGTGGGCGCGGAGATTGACTACAAAGAAGATATCAATGGTTCGCAGTTTGTGATCAAAAACCCGAATGCAACAACAACCTGTGGTTGCGGTTCATCTTTTTCAGCCTAATTGATTTTAGGCAGGGTAGAACGCCCCAAGGATTCGTGAACCTTTTGCACCTGTTACGGCCGGCACATTTGCTGGCCGTTTTTGCATGAAGGCCCAGGCCAACCAAGCAAACGCGAAACTTTCAACCAGCTGGGGATCAATCCCCAATTGGGCTGATGACGCAATCGTTAGATTCGGTAGCTGACGACGGGCCTGGATTTTAAGGAGCTCAAGTAACGCAATATTTCTAACACCGCCCCCACACACAATCAGGGACTGAGTATTGCTCGCAAAAGAGTGCAATGCATTGAGGATGCTATCAATCGTGAGCTGCAAGAGAGTAGCTTGAACATCTTCAGGGGCAAGCGAGAGCCCTGTTATCAAATTGTTTAGCCAGCGCAAATTAAAGTGATCACGCCCCGTACTCTTTGGGGGATGCTTTGCAAAGTAAGGGTCTTGTAACATCCGCGCTAAGAGTTCTGAATTTGGCTTGCCTGTACTGGCCCACCGTCCATCATCGTCAAACGCTTTGCCAAGATGGTGATGCACCCAGGCATCGAGCAATAAATTACCTGGTCCACAATCAAAGCCAGCCACTTCGCCAGATGTTGGAAGAATCGTTAAATTGGCAATTCCACCAATATTTAGAATGGCACGATTTTCAAGGGGATCATAAAACTGCTCATGATGAAAGGCGGGTACTAGAGGTGCACCTTGGCCACCAGCAGCCATATCGCGAGCCCGAAAATTAGCGATGACGTTAATGCCGGTGAGTTCAGCCAATAAAGCGGCATTTAAGCTTTGATGGGTATAAGTTTTGAGAGGATCAGCGGCTGGTTGATGGCGCAGTGTTTGCCCATGAGCACCAATCGCACATATCGCGCTTGGCTCAATATTTTGAATCCGCAATAGCTCTTGGCAAACCTGTGCATAGGCATTTGCAAGCACATTGGCTGCAAGGTGTTCGCGGTGAAGCTCGTTAGTACTGGCAAATTGCAATTCGGCAAGCTCAGACCTCAGGCGCGCATCAAACCCGACACTATGCGACTGAATCAGGCGGGCTTTACCAGTAGCATCGATTTCCGCTAAGACCGCATCGATACCATCGAGGCTGGTTCCTGACATGAGCCCAATCCATAGAGAGCCAGAGGCGTTTACTTGATTAGAATTCAAGGGTGAGGCGAACTTTCTTGAGAATGCGACAATATCACGTTAACGATATTAAACCCTTAATTTAACGCAAAAAATTAGGTATGAGCACAAAACCCTATCCAGTGACTCCACGCATTCTTGAGGCTATGGAAGTTACTAAACGTGGCTGTGAGGAGTTATTGGTCGAGGCAGATTGGCTTCAAAAATTAGCGCGTAGTGAAGCAACCCACAAACCCTTACGAATTAAATTGGGCTTGGATCCAACTGCGCCGGATATTCATTTGGGGCATACCGTGGTTCTAAACAAGCTACGTCAGCTACAAAATCTAGGCCACACCGTCATTTTCTTGATTGGCGACTTTACCAGCATGATTGGTGATCCGTCAGGGCGCAATAGTACCCGTCCGCCGTTAACCCCGGAAGAAATTGCGGTCAATGCAAAAACCTATTACCAGCAAGCCAGCATCATCTTAGATCCCAGTAAAACCGAAGTACGTTACAACAGCGAGTGGTGCGATGCCTTAGGCGCGCGTGGCATGATTACCCTAGCTGCTAAATATACGGTCGCTCGGATGCTCGAGCGTGATGACTTCACCAAGCGCTATCGTGGTGGGGTGCCGATTTCGGTACATGAGTTTTTATACCCATTGATGCAAGGCTATGATTCTGTCGCTTTACAGAGTGATTTAGAGCTAGGCGGTACCGATCAAAAATTTAATCTTCTCGTCGGTCGTGAACTACAAAAAGAGTATGGTCAAGAGCCGCAATGCATCTTGACGATGCCTCTTTTGGTGGGTCTTGATGGGGTTGAGAAGATGAGTAAGTCTAAGGGTAATTACATCGGTATCAATGAGCCCGCCAATGAGATGTTTGGCAAGCTGATGAGCATTTCGGATGAGCTCATGTGGAGTTACTTCACGTTATTGTCATTTAGACCGATGGCCGAAATCGATCTCATGAAGCAAGAGGTCGCTGCGGGTCGAAACCCGCGGGATTGCAAAGTGTTGTTGGGCCAAGAGATTGTGGCGCGCTTTCATTCGCAGGCAGCTGCAGAGAAGGCGCTCGAAGACTTTAATCACCGCGCCAAAGGCGGAATACCCGATGACATTCCTGCGCTGGAGTTAAGCGGGGCTCCACTGGGGATTGCTGCACTATTAAAGGCTGCCAATTTGGTGCCATCGACCTCGGAGGCGAATCGCAATATTGAGCAACATGGCGTCCGCATTGATGGTACGGTGATCAGTGATAAAGCCTTGAAGTTAGAACCGGGAACGTACGTGATTCAGGTTGGCAAACGACGCTTTGCTAAAGTCACGCTCCTAAAGTAACCTAATCTAATCGAGTAAATCGAGGTTTGCAGAGCTGCTTGGGGCCTTTAGGCCAAAATGTTCATAACACTGACGAGTAGCAATTCGACCACGCGAGGTACGCTGCAAATACCCTTGCTGAATCAGAAACGGCTCCAACACATCTTCGATGGTATCGCGCTCTTCCCCAATGGCTGCGGCTAAATTATCAATGCCGACTGGGCCGCCATTAAATTTATGCAAGATCGCTTCGAGCAGTTTTCGATCCATTACATCAAAACCCATTGGATCAACATCTAACATGGCTAAAGCAGCATCAGCCATTGACTTGGTAATTACCCCGCTGCCTTTCACCTCTGCATAGTCCCGAACCCTGCGAAGTAAGCGGTTCGCAATCCGAGGAGTGCCACGGGCGCGACGCGCGATCTCACTTGCGCCTTGCGGATCAATTTGCGCATTGAGTAAGGTGGCCGATCGTTCAATAATCTTAGTAAGCTCGGCTGACGAATAAAACTCTAGTCTTGCCACAATCCCAAAGCGATCGCGTAAGGGGTTGGTCAACATGCCAGCCCGCGTTGTTGCCCCAATTAATGTAAAGGGCTTGAGATCCAACTTCACACTGCGGGCTGCAGGGCCCTCCCCAATCATGATGTCGAGCGAATAATCTTCAAGGGCGGGATAGAGAATCTCTTCAACGACTGGTGAGAGCCGATGAATCTCATCAATAAATAAGACATCGTTTTCTTCGAGATTGGTCAGAAGCGCAGCAAGATCACCGGGGCGATCTAATACTGGACCACTGGTTTGCCGAAGATTAACGCCAAGCTCTCGGGCAATGATGTGCGCCAGGGTAGTTTTGCCTAGACCTGGTGGACCGAACAACAAAACATGATCCAAGGCTTCTTTGCGTTTGCGGGTCGCGTTGATGAAGATCTCGAGTTGTGAGCGCGCTTTGCTTTGACCAACGTATTCATCGAGCTGCTTTGGGCGCAGGGCACGCTCAAAGACCGCTTCGGCCTGGCCAGCTCCAGGGCTAACAATCCGGTCATCGCCATCATCGGCATCTAATTGATCAGTATGAATTGCCACGACCTAACCTTTTGAAAGGGATTTAAGAGCGATCTTAATCCCATCGGAGACACTCGTATCAGCAGGGATTTGACGAACAGCTAGATGCGCTTCTTTATCCGAGTATCCCAAAGAAACTAAGGCTTGAATTACCTCTGAGGCGGTATCAGGTTTGCCGGATGGATTTTGCGCCATCCCTAAATCGGGGGCTAACTTGCCCTTGAGTTCTAACGAAAGGCGCTCAGCCGTCTTTTTACCAATACCAGGAACCCGGACTAATGCACCTGGGTCTTGGGTAGCAATTGCTTGAATCAACTCACTGACACTCATCCCTGATAGCACCGCTAGAGCAGTGCGTGCCCCAACCCCGCTGATCTTAATAAGTGAGCGAAAAGCATTACGCTCCGCTTCGCTTGCAAAACCAAATAATTGCTGTTGATCCTCGCGTACATGAAAGTGCGTGAGTAAAGTATTTGCTTGACCAACAGCCGGAAGTTGATAGAGGGTGCTCATAGGCACATCGACCTCGTAGCCGACCCCATGGCAATCAATCAGCAATTTAGGGGCTGAAATCGTAATAAGCGTGCCATGGATGCGACCAATCATGACTCTATCTTAACGCTTTACTTTAGTCATTTGAACTTGATGATGGTGAGCGGCACAGATAGCTACTCCCAGCGCATCCGCTGCATCAGGCGAGGGACTTTTTTTGAGCTTGAGTAAGCGCTTTACCATTTCTTGCATTTGTGTTTTGTTGGCCCGACCGGTGCCGACGATTGCCTGCTTCACGCTGCGCGCACTGTATTCTGAGACAGAAAGACCGGTCGATACAAGGGCAGCAATCACGGCACCCCGCGCTTGACCCAGCATCAGGGTGGAGCGTGGATTGACATTTAAAAAGATTTCTTCAATGGCAGCCGCATCGGGCTGATACCGAAGTAGCACCTCTTGGACACCCTGATACAAGCTTCCGAGACGATGAGGCAAACCTAAGGCAACTTCGCCACTCTCAATTGTCCCCGAGCTAATGTAGCGTAATTGTTGACCTTCGATCTCAATCACGCCAAAGCCAGTCGTTCGTAAGCCAGGATCGATACCTAACCAGCGCATGATTAATGTCTAAAGTGCCGTGTGCTTGTGAACACCATCGCAATGCCATGCTCATTGGCCGCCTCAATCACATCGGGATCCCGCATACTCCCCCCGGGCTGAATGACGCTAGTTGCGCCTGCAGCCACAACTACGTCAAGTCCATCACGAAACGGGAAGAAGGCGTCGCTCGCAACCGCAGAACCTTTGAGGCTTAGGCCAGCATGCTCAGCCTTAATACTTGCAATTCGGGCGGAGTCAATTCGACTCATTTGCCCAGCCCCGATCCCTAAGGTCATACCATTGGCGCAATACACAATTGCATTGGACTTTACAAATTTGGCGACTCGCCAGGCAAACATCAGGTCTGCTAATTCAGTGGGGCTCGGCTGACGCTTGGTCACTACTTGTAATTCTTGGGGGAGCACATTTTTTGAATCACTCGATTGCACTAACAAACCGCCCCCAACGCGTTTCAAGTCAAATTGATTGAGAGGATTGACCCCTTCCTTGGGAAGCGGGATTTCGAGAAGACGCACATTTTGTTTAGAAGCAAAAATCGCTTTGGCAGACTCAGTAAACGAGGGTGCGATGAGAACTTCAACAAATTGTTTTGCAATCGCTTTGGCGCAGTCCTCGTCGCAGGGGCGGTTGAGTGCAATGATTCCACCAAAAGCAGAGGTTGGATCGGTTTGCAATGCTTTTAGATAGGCATGTTCTGCGGTATCTGCTATTGCCACGCCGCAAGGGTTGGCATGTTTAATAATGACACACGCAGCTTGATTGCTACTAATGGATTTGACGCATTCCCAGGCGGCATCGGAGTCAGCAATATTATTAAAGGATAGTTCCTTACCCTGAAGTTGCCGGTAATGGGCTAAGCTACCAGAGGGCGCTGCGAGGTCTTTGTAAAACGCAGCCGATTGGTGAGGGTTCTCGCCATAGCGCATTTCTTGAACGCGCTCAAATGCTAAATGCAGGGTTTGTGGATAGGGATGGCGCTTCTGATGATCTTGTGTGGCGTCTAAAGAACTTAGGTAGTTCGCAATCGCTCCATCGTATTGAGCGGTATGAGCAAACACCTTTTTAGCAAGTGCCAAATTGGTTGCAAACGAAACGGTATTCTGATTACGACGCATCTCTTCTAAAACCAGCTGGTAATCGGCTGGGGAGATGAGTACTGTGACATCTTGATGATTCTTTGCAGCAGCTCGTAACATGGCAGGTCCGCCAATATCAATATTTTCAACCGCCTCCTCAAAGCTACACTTGTCTTGACTAACTGTATGCGTGAAGGGGTAGAGATTAATCACCAATAGATCAATTGGCTCAATCCCATGCTCGGCGATGGCGGCCATATGTTCTTTGGAGTCGCGTCGAGCCAATAAGCCACCATGCACCTTTGGGTGTAAGGTTTTGACGCGGCCATCTAACATTTCAGGAAATTGGGTAAGGGTTGTAACTTCGGTAACTGGTAAGCCTTCTTGGGCCAACAGTTTGGCGGTGCCGCCAGTTGAGACCAGTTTTACTCCTAGATCATGCAGTGCTTGGGCAAACTGAACAATGCCGCTTTTATCGGATACGGAGAGGAGGGCTGTACGAATCATAGTTAGATTAAGCGATGCTCTAAAAGTTTTTTGCGTAAGGTGTTGCGATTAATTCCTAAATACGATGCGGCTAAGGATTGGTTCTGCTTTGCATGTGTCATTACCAGTTCGAGCATCGGTTTTTCAACCACACTCAAGACCATTTGATAAATATCATTGGGCGGAGTACCTTTGAGGTCATCGAGGTAGCGCTGCAGATTGATTTCAATGCATTCCGTGACGGGATGTTTATTACTTTTCATGATGGGTCAATTAGGCTGCTTCTAAAAATAGAAGATGATCTGAATGGAGCTTCATCTCATCAAAATAATCATTGACGAGTTGCAATTGGGTTTTGCAATCCTCGGCACTATTCATTTGGTGACGAAACGCGTGTGAGTTGCGTAAGCCCTTACAATACCAGGCAATATGCTTGCGTGCGGTTCGTAGACCCGTGTACTCGCCATAGAATTCATAGTGATCGAGCAAATGCTCATTGAGGATTGCTTGTATTTCATGAACCCGTGGGGCGGGTAAGATTTCACCTGTTTTTAGGTAGTGATCAATCTCCCGAAAAATCCACGGCCTGCCTTGTGCTGCCCGTCCAATCATAAGGGCGTCTGCCCCAGTGAGGTGCAGAACCTGCTTGGCTTTCTGAGGGCTATCGATATCGCCATTGGCAACCACTGGAATGTCGACATGACTCTTTACAGCGGCAATCGTTTCATATTCGGCATCGCCGTGGTACAAATCAGCTCTGGTGCGCCCATGAATTGTGAGCATACTGATTCCAGCCTCTTGGGCAATTTTTGCAATCTCTTGCGCGTTCTTGTGATCGCGATCCCAGCCAGTTCTAATTTTGAGCGTCACAGGGACGGCATCAGGCCCAGTTCCAACGGCTTGAACCACCGACTCCACAATTTGCTGTACTAAGGGTTGGTCTTTAAGAAGAGCGGACCCGGCAGCGACATTGCATACTTTTTTGGCTGGGCAACCCATATTGATATCGATGATTTGGGCACCCCGATCGACATTTAATCTGGCGGCTTGCGCCATCATGTTTGGATCGGCGCCAGCAATTTGGACTGCAATGGGTTTGAACTCGCCCACATGGTTGGCGCGCCTTAAGGTTTTCTCACTGTTCCACAGCATGGCGTTGGAGGCAATCATTTCAGAGACCGCATAACCTGCGCCTAATTTTTTACATAATTGTCGAAAAGGACGATCAGTAACACCAGCCATTGGCGCAACAAACAGAGCGTTGGCTAGTGAGTAGGGGCCGATTTGCATACCGAGGGAAAAGGATCTAGATTGGAGGCATCACTGTAACACACCCACTACAAGATTGCTTAATTTTTAGGCAATTTAGCGCCGGCCAAACATCATTTGTTTAGCGAGGGTCACTTTCACAGGAGGTAGCCAGGCTAGTGCGCCCAGCGCAAGACCACGCGAGAGCTGAATGGGGATTAGGGGCGACGTGAACACGCGGGCTAAGAAGTCTGTAATACCAATGGTTGCGCGCCGATCGACTTGGCGGCTCTTCGCATATTCGACAAGTTGGGCTTCTACGGTATTTAGTGTTAGCGCATGAGTTTGCTTAAAGAGATCAGCGAGTTTCTCAGCGAGTAAGTAAGCATCGCGTAAGCCAAGATTAAGGCCTTGGCCCGCCACCGGATGCAAGGTCTGGGCGGCATTACCAATCCATACCTCGTGACCAATACAAATGTCTTTACGATAGTTCAGACCCAAATCGTAGAGACGACGGTTGGCAACATTCGTAAATCGACCAAGGCGTTGTCCAAAATGATGCTCAAGCTCTTTAAGGAACTCCTCATCACCCTGGGTGAGACGGCGTTCGCTGGATTGGGGGGAAGCGCACCACACTAGGTTATGCGTATTAGGGCCTAGATGTGAGGGTAGCAATGCGAGAGGTCCCTCATCGGTAAAGCGCTCCCACGCTTGATGGGCAATTGGATGCTCAACATCTACGGTTCCCACGAGCGCAGTTTGACGGTAATCGCGACCAGACTCGACCCAATCCTGTTGTTTAAATAGCCCACCCTCGGCATGCACGATGCATGCGGCAGGGGGCATGACTAAGCTCTCGTCTGCGTTGTGATGCCACACAAAATTAGGTGAATGCGCCTGAAGGGTCCTTAGCGCCTTTCTAAGGGCCAGATGAACATCACGATAGCGGCTAATATGGCCCAAAGCATCCTGTCCCAGTTCTTCTCGGGTCATCAGGGCTCGACCAAATCGACCCACTTGCGAGACATGGATGCGATGAATCGCCGGGCAATGGAGAGGCCAAGCATTGATCGTATCAAGCAATAATTTGCTGCCATGTGAAAGGGCAATACCGCGTTGATCTCCTGATTGAATTTGTTCATCATCTGGTGGGTTGCGATCCACTAAGGTTAGATGAATGCGTGGATTTTTCTGTAAAAGCCAAGCTGCGCAGGCGAGACCCACGGGACCCCCACCTTGAATGACAACCGTATGGGATGGGTTCATATGCTCATCCATCAGGAGCGGATGATGGACTCAATTTCAAGTGGATCAACCGGGACCCCGCGGGAGATTAATTCGCAACCATTTGCGGTCACTAAAGCGTCATCCTCAATTCGAATCCCAATATTCCAATAGGCCTCTGAAATATCCTCCGCAGGACGAATATAAAGACCGGGTTCGATGGTAAGTACCATATTCTCTGAAAGCGTGCGCCAAGGTCTCTCTGCATCAGGCTGGGTAACCGCATCCAGTTCCCGATACGATCCGACATCGTGGACATCCATGCCCAACCAGTGGCTAGTTCGATGCATATAAAAGCGCTTATAAGCACCTGTTTCGATCGCGGCATCAAGTGAGCCAACTTCGCTAATCCGAATTAATTTTTCATCGATCAAGCCTTGGGTCAGAACTCTCACTGCAGCTTGGTGTGGATCAATAAACGAATGGCCGGGGCGAGTCGCATCAACTGCCGCTTGTTGGGCGGCGAGTGTAATGTCATAGAGCGCACGCTGGGCACTACTAAAGCGTCCATTAATTGGAAAGGTCCGGGTGATATCCGAGGCATAACCATGAAGCTCGCACCCTGCATCAATTAAGCACAAATCACCATCGAGGAGTTCAGCCGACCCTGCGCGGTGATGCAACACGCAGGCATTCGCACCAGCAGCCACGATACTGTTATAGGCAACACTTTCGGCCCCGTGGTAACGAAATTCATAGAGCAACTCCGCTTCTAATTGATACTCGCGCTTTCCGGGCTTGCAAGAGCGCATGGCACGAATATGAGCTTGGGCGGAGATGGCTGCGGCTTGCCGCATGATGGCGATTTCCTCAGGACCCTTAAGCAAACGCATCTCATGCAAAATGGCTTCAATGTCATGAAATACTTCAGGAGCATTGACACCCATGCGTGCTCGTTGACGCACCGTGTTCATCCATGTGCGTAAAGATGCATCCTCTTGTGAGGCTGTAGCAAGTTTGATATATACAGCGTCTTGATCCGCTAAGAAATCCGGCAGTTTTTGGTCTAGCTCTGTGTTTGGATATGCAGCATTTATCAGTAAATGGGCGGGTGCCTCTTGAGGACCCAGGCGGTAACCATCCCAAATTTCGCGTTCGAGATCTTTGGGCCGGCAAAAGAGGTGGGTCTCATAGCTTGATTTTGTAACTACCATCACCAAGGTAGCGGCGGGCTCTTCAAAACCAGTGAGGTAAAAGAAGTCGCTGTCATGCCGATACGGAAAGTCGCTATCACGATTGCGAGACTTTTCGGGGGCTGTTCCGAGAATAACTACTCCGCTACCTGTTTTGGCCTGGATGATGGATGCTAAGCGATCTCGGCGCCGTTGGCAGGCATTCATGTATGGATTATGTGAGTTTAGACGGTTCATCTTGCTATTCTTAGGATCGATTCAATTCAGCTAGGCGTTCGGGACTACCAACATCGTGCCACGAACCCAAATATTTTTCACCGGAGATTTGATGATCGAGCATGGCCCTGCGGAGGATAGGGGCCAATTTGGCGCTTTCTCCGCGATTTAAGCCATCAAACAAGCTTCGATGGTAGATACCAATCCCTGAAAAAGT
>JACCED011570759.1_pt1 | contig 11740 bp, 13 predicted proteins | sample 7455021 | NCBI WGS metagenome assembly JACCED01 (sample SAMN15323456, study PRJNA562643) | freshwater metagenome | isolation source: river surface water | place: USA:Blue River Watershed | collected 2017-08-19
AATGGTTCTAATTCTGCTTCTTTGTCTTTGTAAGGAACTCGCGTTGCCCATGCACGGTTGTTAGGTAGCATGTCTGCATAACTATCAAACGGCTCGTTTAGTGCCCCTGCTAGTAATATACTCTTCCATCCAGTACAGTCAACAAACAAGTTTGCAGTTATTTTACGGTCATCAGACAACAGCAAGTACTCAACACCGTCTGCACCAGTTTCAACATATTTTACATCTGCTTGAATATGTTTAACACCTCGTGGCATAGCATACTTTTCTCTCAACCATGTACCAAATTTTGTTGCATCAAAATGATATGCAACATGAAACTTTGGATCATAGTTAGGAAACTTTTTATGCCAGTTGCTACTATACTTGTTATTTTCAAATAATGCCGCAGATGGGTAATAGCATCTTACAAAGTCTTGTACAGGTGTATCAGGGTACATGGCTTTTTTGAAAAACCAGTCATGCACACCGTCAACAGTGTTTTTAGTTACAGGTGTTGAAAACGGATAGTGAAATCCGCCCGCATCCTTTTCGTAAAAATCTGTAAATTTAATACTGAGCTTGTAACTACCGTCAGTAAATGCCATGAAATCTTTTTCGTCAATTTCTAAAAATTCCATGTAATCGTTAATTTGAGCAATAGTACTCTCACCAACACCTACAATAGGAACATTTGGGCTTTCAATTAGTGTAATGTTCTTTTCAGGATATGCTTTGACAAGCATAGCGGCAGTCATCCATCCTGCTGAACCGCCTCCAACGATAACGATATTGTCTACTGGTTTAATCATATTATTAATTATCTGCATTTTTTCTTGATAACTACAGTTATGAAAACAGACATGTTTGTAACACCTACTTATTCTGGTAACATCCACTGGAGTGATAAAGCACTAGCTATGTTTAAAGCATGGGTAAAATTTGAAAAAGAATTAGATCCAGCAGGCGACCAAGAATCTACCACACAAAACGGGTGGCAATATGTTTTCAAACCCGGCGACAAAGAACCAGATTGGTTAAAACTAATGGCACCGCAGTTGGATGAAGTTAAAAAAGAAATAGGATTTAGTAAAATTAAAACAATGTGGGTAGTAGATTACAATCAAGGTGGATATCAAGATCCACATTTTCATAGTGTTGGCGTTGTAAAAGTATCTACTATTATTTTTAATATACTAGGTAACGGTGAATTAGTTGTACAAGACCCTCGGCAACTAGCAATGGGACAAGGTTACGGTTTTGCTTATGAACATAAGTTTGCACCGGGTGATTGGTTTTGTATGCCTGCATATCTAATACACAATTCACGTCCTAGTGAAAAACCAAGAAGTATTTTAGTTATGGATTTTTATTTAGATGATGAAAATTAATGTTTTTAATCCAGTTGCCATTGGCAAAATGCAAGTAGACGAATATGTGTTTAATCGGTTAAACCAGATTAGTTTAGACTTGTTAAGCACAGGATCGCTTGAAGAAGATTACCCTGTTAATGATTATCTTACGCTTCGCGGCGGCGAACAACGCAGAGTTTGGCCACTAGATGGTATGGAGTGGTTTAAGGTGTGGGTAGAATATCAAGCAAGAGAATACCAAGAACAGTTATGGGAACAAACTGGTTATGGTGATTTACGGTTATTTCCTAAATTAATTAATGCGTGGACTATTACTCAGCCCCAACACAGTTATCAAGTCACACACACGCATCCATATGGTCATCTTTCTGGAAATTTATATTTAGAAACTCCGCAGTTTGATCACGATAGCGCAGAAACAGACGGATGTATTAGTTTTGTACTCGACCGTTCACCTGATGCACAAAGTTCTCGATTTATACATGTACCTCCAGAACAAGGAATGATGTTACTATTTCCTAGTTGGTTACCACACCAAGTTTATCCATGGCATGGCACCGGCAATCGCAGGGTTATTGCATGGGATTGTCAGCTTTTGCCCCAATAAGTTTTTTCAAATTCGCTAGACCCAATATTAGGTCTTCTATCATATTTCCATTCAGTGTGCTCACCGTCTGCGTAAACCCAGTGCAGAAACACTTGTGTACATCCAGGTCCTGTGTATTCATCGCGCCAGTGTTCTAATTCTAAACCCTTATACAAGACTGCATCGCCTTTCTTCATGCTGATTGGTACGTTTTGTTCGCCTACTTTAAACCATAGCGGCCAAGGATCACCAGTTAACGACAAACTCATGCTGATTTCACAAGATGCTCTATCAGTATGCGGCCGCATACTTGCACCTGTGTAGTATATTCTACAATAACTGTAAGTTGGATAAACTTCTTTACCTACTATTTGAGCAATTTTTGGAGTAAGTTCTAACAATAGTGCTTCTGTTTCAGGTAATGCGTAGGCACTAAAACTTTTTGGGACTAGATTGTCTCCTACGGGTTGTTCGTGTGCTTGTATTTTTGCGGCAAGCATGTCGCATTCTCTAGGATCTAAGATGTGTGATAAAATTTTCATCACCTATATTTAACCCAATAAATATCGCATGGTACAAATTATCGATTCGTGGGCTACTCCATTTGCACGTGGTAACAAGATATTTTCTCAGCATGATGAAATAGTAACGTTAGCACGAGCAAGCACCACATTAGATGACAAAGTCAATAATCGATTTGTTAACGGAACACCGTTTATCAATAACCCTCTTATAGTTGATTTAAAAAATTGGATATTAGACTCTGTACACTATACTGCAAAAACAGTTAACAACTGGAAGGAAAATCATAATCCAGAATTTGTAGATATGTGGAGCTGGAGTAGCAACGATTACGATAATTTGTTACATGGACATAGTAATTGCAGTTGGTCTGGAATATATTGTGTAGAAGAAGGCAACAGTACTCATCAAGGGTACAACGGCACTACTATTATGTTCAGCCCGTTACCGTGGGGCGGTTATAGAGACCCGGGTAACGAATTTATGGAAACACAATTTTTACACTGGCATCATCTAGGTAAGGGCGACTTGTTATTATTTCCTTCTTATGTTCGCCACAGCGCCAAATATAAAGGTACAGATCCTCGTACTGTTATTGCCTTCAACATTATTTTTAAATGAAAAATTTTGAATTTACACAAGACTTTACGTTGCTAGAGTTAACCGCTAGACAGTATAAACTTACTGGATTAGACAATGATAAACTAGCACAAGAAGTTTTAGCCTATACTAGTAAACGGTTAAGCGATGATCCAAACAGCGGACTAAGTGAAGATAGTAGACTAGATAGAAGCCCAGGCACTGAAGTGTTTAAATTGATAGAACTAGTTGACTCGATTGGCGCAGTTAAAAATTTAAAAACTAAACAAGCATGGGGCCAAATACATCAACCACTCGAAAGTACCAACACACATCATCACGGCGAAAGTCCGTTTGCATGGGTGTATTATATCAAAGTTCCGCCAGGTGCAGGCGACTTAACTTTTTGGTTCTTAGATAAATTTAGATACAGCATACCTCCAAAGGAAAGTCATTTAGTGTTATTTCCTGGTTGGATGAATCATAGCGTTAGTAAGAACCGAGGCAACGAAATTCGAATCAGCCTTGCTGGTAACTTTGAAGAAATAATCTCTCCTTAGTATTTGTACTAATAAATACTCTGCGCTACAATTTCGTAGCGTTTTTAAAGGAGAAAGAAATGGAGTTTATAACTTCAGTCCTGTTAAAGGACATATCTTACCTTTGGATGATTTTCTTCATTATGATCACTGCTGGACTAGCAAAAGAGTATCAACTCTTTGCCCCAGCATTTGCCTATGTAAGAAACACATTCAGAAGTAATAAATTTGTTGTGGTTCTCCTAAGCGCGATTGGCGGAGTATTGCCAATCGAAGGCCGAGTTACTGTGTCAGCAGGTTTGCTCGATACAGTTGCACCTAAATCAGGTCACGGCCGTGAGAAGTTAGGTATTGTTGACTACTTGAGTACACACCACTATTATTTGTGGAGTCCTCTTGAAAAGACAGTTATCCTACCTATTGCGGCATTTGGTTTGACTTATACTGCATGGCTCGGTTTGATTGCACCGTTGCTAATTGTTAGTATTGGCTTCATTGCTTGGTACATTTGGTATCAAGTTCATGAAGAAGAAATTAACATAGCACCAGGAAATTTTAAACTCTCAGCAGTCTTAAGAAATATTGTTCCAATGTTTGTAGCCGTAGGCTTATACATTTACAATAAAGATTGGATGGTTGCTTGTTTTGGTTTCCTAACATTGTACTACATCATTATCAGCCAACAATGGAATATTAAGAAATTATTATCTTATGTTCGCTGGGATGTTTTACTTTGGGTAGGTGCAGTTATCGCACTAGGTAACTACATGAAAACGTACGATGCCTCATGGCAAGCTATGTTGAAGGGCAGTATGCTCGATCCACATACGTTTGTAGGTATGGTAATAATTTCAGCAATTGGATTTATTGCCAGTTTCCTAATGGGTAGTTCGGGTAAGTTTGTTGCTATTGCCGTATTAATGGCTCAAGTCTTTGGACTAGAGTATTTCTTATGGTTCTTTGCATTGGACTTTGCCGGCTACTTAGTTAGTCCTACGCATAAGTGTGTAATGATTGGTAATCGCTATTTTGGCACACCAGTTGGCACATACTATAAAGCATTGGGCGCATGGGGCTTGCTATTGTTAGCAACATCCGGTACAATAGTATTTTTACTGTAAAATAAAAAGTAAAAAGGGTCAGCGGTTGGGTTGACCCTCATAAAACAAAGGGAAAATTATGAAAAAAGTATTAGCAATTCTGGCACTGTCTTTTGCCAGCACCGTCTTCGCAGGAGGTTACGCAGGCGTCGAATATGATGATGCAGAAGGACGTAACGGTACAAGCGACAGCGTAGGCACAGCAGTTATTTTAGGTTACAAAAATGGTAACACACAATACTCTGGTAAACTATCTACTAGTCAAGCAGAGTTTGGTAACGGCAGTATTAGCACACAATACGAAGCTCGCATCAAACACAAAGTTGATGTGTATGGAGTTAAGCCATATGTCCAAGGTCGTTTAGGCGAAAAAGTTAGTTCAACTAGCAACTTTTCTTACTACGCAATTGACACAGGTGTTGTTGTTCCAGTAGCAAGTCGCTTTGATGTGGACTTCAGCTATCGTTATCGTAATGCTTTTAATACTAGCAACAACTATCAAACAGATCGTTACGGTATTGAAGGTATTTACAAAGTTACAAACAACGATAGTTTAGGTTTACGTTATAGCCAAAGCTATGGTGACTCTGAAACAAATGCATGGCGTTTAAATTACACACACGCATTCTAAGAAAATTAGAAACCAAATAAAAAGGACCTTCGGGTCCTTTTTTATATTAAGTCTACTAATTCAAAAACAGTTTGTAGTTTAGTCCGGATAGTTTTGTTAGTAAAACTATTACGCAATCCTTGGTGTAATGGCTTAGGAGCAAAATCGATAGTGCTCCATGCGTAAGCAATGTGTTCGCTACTTAATGTAGGAACGAATTCTTCTTCTATTACACACAAATATGTATGAAAATTAAAAACTTTGTCGTTGCTGACAAATGTCTCCAACGGAATAGTTTTGATAACTGCGGGCATGCCACCAATTTCTTCAGTTACTTCCCGTTGTAAACCTTGCCATGGATTTTCGTTTTGCAAATTAGTGCCGCCAACTAAGCCCCAAGTTCCTTGATGCTTACCGTGACTTTTCTGTAATAGTAAAATTCTTCGTGTAGACTTAGCGTAGAACAATGCTCCGCTACATACAATTTTATCTGTTACAGTTCTAGTCTCCATTCACCTGCTCTGTATTCGCCTTCAAACGATTTAGCCCAATATACACCATTCCATACATACTGGACTCCTGTGTATATATTAGTTTGCCATACTATCCACTCTTGGTCTTGAGCATACGCGGCATCAAAGATAACGTTCCAGTTAACACCGTCCCATTCAATAATGTCGTTGGCTTTAGCAACTAATGTTCCCCATGCTTCGGCAGGAGCTAAGTTAGTTTCAGCACCAATGTCTTCGATGATTAGGTATCTACGTCCTGCGGTTAACGCACCGTATTTTGTAAACAATTTTGTATCATTAGGGCCAACTTGCAATGGATCTATAATAGCATCAAATGTTCCTGGGCTTGCAGGTCTGTTGTTAGTTCCGTTAGTGTATCCGGTATGGTCAAATTCATAAAATACGCCGTCAGAGTTTAAAAGATAATCACTTGGCTTAGTATCTGTATCCCACGATACTGTTAATATTGTTGGATCTAACGGACTAACTGCTACGGTACCCACAACTTCTGAGCCATTGGATTGTGTTAGATATAAAGTACTAGACCCAGCAATATATTTTCCTGGGTACTGATCAAATATACTTTGCCACTCGATAGGTGTACCCTGGCGTACTGGAATATCTAGTGTAGGTTCACGCGGTATACTACTTTCTGCGCTGGCAAGAAGTATTGCTTGTCCATTATAAACCTGCAAATTATAGTCTGTAATAGTAACTACTTCACGAGCTAGTAAATTAGACAACGATGTCTCTGGACCAACTAGTGGTTGCCCTAATCCTTCAATATACTGATTACTATCTGTTTGACTAGCGTTGTATAAACTAGTAATAATTTTTGTAATAACGCCAAGGTGTTTAACCTTAACAGGCGGACTGATCCAAATAGGAGTTTCTAAAGTTAGCGTAGCAATGTCTATTGGGCTGTCTGTTCCTACTGGCATAGTTCTGCTAGACCAGTTTACACCAGTTAGATTTAATACTGACAAACTAGTCCAGTCAATGTAGTTATCAGTTGTTTGTAATTCTAAACTTGGATTAAACAATACTAAGATTTGTTCTAATACTTGTAATTTTTGGTCAGTGTTTGCAGTCCATATATCACACTTCATTGTTAACTTGAATGGTGTGGGCATTAAACGCTCAACAGTATAATTGCGTCCTTGGCCAGTTGTATAAACAGGATTGTTAGGATCGCTTTCGTTAATTTCGCGTTCACGAACATGAACTTTACCAACAAAACTAGCATCGCTTAGACGTGTTGTGTCCATGTCTAAACCGCTTATGTAAACTGCAATTCGCGGAACGGAGTTTATTTTATTCTCGCTGTTTTGTCTAATAATAGTTTGTGCTTGTCTGTCACCGTCTCCATACATTACAGGTATTTGACGTAGTGTGCCATCGCCGTATTTGACAACAAAATTACTTAAAACTCGAATTGTTTGTAGAAGATATCTTCTAATTTGACCATCGTAAAAATGTTGCATTATAAATCAGCCTTTGGTTTTAAAGCCTTACTTAGGCTTGAACGTTGTTCTTCTCTGTTGTTGCAGATACTAATCTTCCATGTACCTGCATATGGTATTGCTTGTTGTTCGCTGTCAATTACAGGCAACGTAACTTTAATCTTGCCGCTTACATTAGTAATCATGCTAGTGTATGTAGCAATAGTGTAGGCTATCTCAGTAGTTTCTAGTTTCATAACTAGATACTTGCCAGTTGTTGGGTAGGCAATGTTTGTAGTAAATTCAGTAACACCGGCAGCAAGGTCGATCCAGTCTTGTGCAACTGCTTGATTATAAATGTAGGCAGTATTGTTGATAAAGCCAGTCTTGAGAGTAGCTCTTGTATCATTATTAGTCATTGTCATGCGTACATCGTCTTCGACTCTAACCCAACGTGTACTATCAAATCGGAATAATCTGTTAGGCATAAAGTCAGTACGCAGGAAGAAATCATTTGGCCCAGCGTTGTCTGGAAATTGGATCCCATGACCAAAGTCGTAGCCGTTACTAGGAAAGCCATCTCCAACCAAGTAACCAGTATAACCTGTGCGTACAGGACGAGCATTGCTTTCTAATGCTGTAATAGAAGAAACACTAGCATCAAGTGTTGCAGTATTATCAGCAGTATTAAGAATTGTCTTACCAGTTTCGTCAACAGCAAGAGTATAGAACTGTCTAGTTTCGTAACCACTCTTAGGAGCATCTGCTTCTGCTTCAGATACTATTGCGTTATTAACATCCAACTCTCTGTTGAATGTAGACAGTAAATCTTTTAGTGTAGTACCATTCGGATCTGGATTACCCATTGAGTCAACTGCTGGCTTGTTAAGAATGTCAGCAAATTGTTGAGCATCTGTAATCTTCTTAAGACGCAATCTATATAGATGCGGATACCACGTGGCACTAAAACCTTCACTTGCACGACCTACATCTTCAATGACATAATAGCGTGGTAAGCCAATCTCATAGTCGTTTAGTGCAAAGTTGTCACGCAAGTGTGGTAACTCTAAAACGTCACCGCTAAGTGGTTTGCGGCCAACATAGTTAATAAAATCGTTAATGTGTACAGTCATGTAAACTGTATCTTGGTCCAAGAACAAACCAAACTGACTTAGGTTAAAGTCGATGTTTTGTACGTTATAAATGCCACGTATTCTGTAAATTTCCTGATCGTATTTTCTATCACGATTTTCTAAGAATAACAAATCTTGGATTTGTGTAACTTCTTTGAAATCTTCAGGATTTCCAGTAGCATTAGTACCTATGTATTTGTGCAAATACACGTCTGTACCGCCAACCTGAAACATCTCAGAAATCTGGCGATCCATAAATTTGTAGTCGTTGCCTTTTTCGGGCTTGTATAAGGATAATCGTGGCATAATGATATTTATCGCTAGATAAATATACTAGGAGAACTTAAAATGGCAGATATTTACCCAACCGATCCAGGACTATCCGACAGCACTATTGAGCGTAACAAGGTATTTGATTACGTTAAAACTATGCTGGGCGATGGCATGGTGGAAGTAGAACTAGATCCAAAACACATGGAAATTGCGTTGGACCGTGCTATTACTAAGTTCCGTCAACGTAGTTCTGCGGCAGTAGAAGAAAGTTATATGTTCTTGGAATTAGTCCAGGATCAAAACGAGTACAAACTACCCAATGAAATTATTGAAGTACAAAGCATTTTCCGTAGAGCTATCGGTTCACGTAGCGGTTTAGGTGCAGGTGGAACATTGTTCGAACCATTCAACTTGGCGTACACAAACAGCTACTTATTAAGCGGTAGTATGATGGGCGGTCTAGCAACATACGAAATGTTTGCTGGTTATCAAAAACTAGTAGGTCGTATGTTTGGTGCGTACATTGAATTCAAGTGGCGCCAAAGCAACCATACATTAACTATTCTACAACGTCCATTTGCCCAAGGCGAGCAAGTGTTATTACGCACACACAATTATCGCCCAGATTTTGTCTTGCTACAAGATATCTACGCAAAACAATGGTTGTACGACTATGCTCTTGCAGTTAGCAAACAAATGCTAGGCGAAGCACGTAGCAAGTTTGCTAGTATTGCTGGGCCAGGCGGCGGTGGTATTCAGCTTAATGGTGCGGCACTCAAAACTGAAGGCGATACTGCAATCAAAGAACTTGAAAAAGAAATTGAAAATCTAGTTCCAGGCGGTACTCCTTACACATTTGTAATTGGCTAACAAATAATTTGACCTTGTAATAAAACTGTTATATACTAGCGATACTTTAGGAGATTCGCTATGATTATAGGTGTGTGCGGTTTTATTGGTTCTGGCAAGGATACTATTGCCGATTATCTTACAAACTTTCATGGTTTCCGACGAGAATCATTCGCAAACTCCTTAAAAGATGCAGTAGCTCAAGTGTTTGGTTGGGACCGAACCTTGCTCGAAGGGCGAACAAAACAAGCCCGAGAATGGCGAGAACAAGTGGATCCGTGGTGGGCAGAACGCTTAAATATGCCTAACTTAACTCCTAGACTAATGCTACAACTATGGGGCACAGAAGTATGTCGCAAAGGCTTTCACGACGATATTTGGATAGCCAGCTTGGAGAACAAACTCCGCAATTCAACTGACGATATTGTTATTAGTGACTGTCGTTTTCCTAATGAAATTAAATCAATTAAAGATGCCGGAGGCATTATTGTATGGGTAAAGCGTGGCGAACTTCCTGAATGGTATGACTGGGCTGTCAGTGCAAACAAGGGCGAAAATGGTAACTTTACATGGTCAACTAGTAAGCACAAGCTAGAAAAAGCAGGTATTCATGCTAGCGAAACTGCTTGGGTAGGAACTAATTTTGATGCTGTATTAAGCAACGATGGTAGTATAGATGACCTGTTTGGTAAGGTTAAAGATCTGGTACAAGATCACCTTGCCTCCACTTCACACCTTCACGATGCAGGAGTCTTTGACAGTTTGAACACACCGTCTTAAGGTTAATATGACGGCAGTTGTTTAAATCGCCGTCTACATGAAACACATTAAACACCTCCTTGTGTGGACTTTTAAATCCACACTTGTCGCAGGTGTTTTTCATTTTGTACCCAGCATGTTGCCATCGTGGCACTTTAACACCACGTAAACATGGTCCACAGTACTTTCTATAATGCGGTGCACCTTCTTTATAATAATTTATAGCTACAGGTGCCCTGCCACAGCTACATAAAGGTCTCATAATAATATTTAAGCCTTTTTGAAACCTTTTCAGGGCACTATATGTAGGCCGAAATGCCAAAATCCACTAAATACAATTAGAATTCGTATTCATGGAGATCACAGAATGGCTACATTAAATTCACCAGGCGTAAGCGTAACAGTTATAGATGAGAGTTTCTATACACCCGCTGCCCCAGGTACAACACCACTACTTATCGTAGCATCAGCTGAAAATAAAGCTAATGGATCAAACACAGGTACTGCACCAGCAACCCTTGCCGCTAACGCAGGCAAAGTTTACTTGATGACAAGTCAGAAAGACTTAGCAGACAACTTTGGTACACCGGTATTTAAAACTGATGCAAACAATAACCCAATTCACGCTGGAGAACAAAATGAATATGGTCTCCAAGCCGCTTACAGTTATTTGGGCGTAAGCAACCGTGCATATATTGTACGTGCAGATATTAACTTAGATCAGTTAGATGCATCAGCAGATGCACCAGCAGGCGCTCCAGTTGACGGCCAATATTGGTTAGATACTTCAAATAGCAAATTTGGTGTATTCCAGTGGAACTCATCAGCGGCTACAGTTACAAATGGTCAAACATTTACAAATCAAGTACCAACAGTTATTGCAGATGTTACTAAATTAGATGGTTCTAACGGTTGGGCTCCAAAGGCTTCCGTTGGAGCAGTTGGTGACTATGCAATTACAGTTCATGAAAGCGTATATGGTTTATTCCTTAAGAAAGGAAAAACAGCAACAGCGGCAGGTACATGGGTATTAGTTGGTTCACCAGAATGGTCAGCAAGCTGGGCATCTGTACAAGGTACTATTGCAACAACTAGCGCAACTGTTGAATCTGGCATGATGTTTACTGTTACAGTAGACGGCAGTGACTACGATTACACTGGATATTCTACAGTATCAGCTGTAGTTGGAGCAATTAACGCTCAAACTAGCACACACGGTATTAGTGCCGCAGACGTTAACAGTCGTGTAGAGTTGTACACAACAGGTTTAGATTTTGAATTATCAGGTAACGGTTGGGCATCAGTTGGTATTACTGCTGGTAGCTATCTTGCACCTAAGGTTCAAATTAGCACACATACTAGCGTTCCAACATACAAGCGTACTGATAACACAGCAACAGTACAAGGCAACCCAACAGGTTCTTTATGGATTAAAACAACAGAACCTAACTTAGGTGCTCGTTGGAGAGTTAAGATTTACAACG
>JACCED011977586.1_pt1 | contig 11737 bp, 10 predicted proteins | sample 7455021 | NCBI WGS metagenome assembly JACCED01 (sample SAMN15323456, study PRJNA562643) | freshwater metagenome | isolation source: river surface water | place: USA:Blue River Watershed | collected 2017-08-19
TAAAAGAATTAACAGGAAACTTTGTGTCGGATAAACCTATATACGGAATTAATACATTGGCAAATTACAACTTTACTTCCTATAACTTGAACCCATTGAAATTTGTTGAAGTTGATTCAGTTGGTAAGGTTACAACAGACATTGATTATATGTCTGTGGATAAGGAAGAAGCTAAGGCTGATAATACATTGGCACAAGTGTTGACAATTAATAAGGCCGCAAACCAGTAACAAAAGATGAGAGAAATAAATGTCTAAAGAAACTATCAATATTGGTATTAGAGCGAACGATGGTAAAGGAGATTCATTACGAGTAGCCTTTACCAAAACAAATAATAACTTTACAGAGTTGTTTACAACCGTTTCAAACAATTCTAATACTTCAAATACTTATTATGAAACAAACCAAGAACTAGCTCAGAACGCATACAACAAAGCGAATACTGCTTCTCTTGGAGATATTCTGTTTGATAATACAGTAATGTATAGTAATACCAAAGTTGAAATTGGAAATGACCATCATAACCGTAGAGCTTGGGGTATGACATTTGGTCAAACAACAACTCAAGCTAATAGTGCTTATGGAAGCGCTGTTGCATATGATAATGAAAACAATATTTTGGTTGCAATGACAACACAAAACGAAGTTACTGGTTTACCACAATCAACAGTAATTAAATTTGATCCAAACGGATTAGTTTACTGGAGAAAATCTGTTCCAGCAACAAATACGAATAACGTATTGTTAGCCAGTTATGCACAATCAATTGATGTTGATGCAAATAACAACGTATATCTGTTGACGAATATTCCGGATGACCACTCAACACTTGTTACCAAATTTAACTACCTTGGACAAAACGTTTGGAATACTTTGGTGTCCGATTCGGAAGATCCTAAAGATATTGCGGTTGATGATGAAGAATTCCCTTATTATGTTGGTCATCACAACCTAATCACTGGTCTAGATATCACAGGTGAATTGTATTTCACACACTTTAATGCAACCATAGCAAATACACATTGTGTTGTAACTTTACCTAATAACCGTGGTGTTTTAGTTGGTTCGGATGGCGGTTACGTTCACAAGTTTGACACAGAAGGTGTGTATCAATGGTCAAATAAAGTTGTTGCAGCCGGAAACACAATCGTTTCATTAAGTTACGATTCATCAAATAACTGGTATGCTGCTTCAAGTTCAAACATTTATAAATTTAGAGCAAACAATCAGTTGGTTTGGGAAAAAGAAATTCAAGTTAATCCAAACATAACAACCATAAAACACAGTAATGATTATTTGTATGCAACAGGAAAAAATTTAAATGGTGCAAACAAAAATGGATTTACAACATATAAATTACATTCTGCTAACGGTAATTTGGTTTGGGCCAACTCTTTAGAAGTTGATGGTGCGGCAAACCCTGGTCGCCATGGTTTCAAACGAATGGATGTAAAGGATAATTTTATTGTTGGAACAGGTTATGCATATCCAAACAATAGTCCAGTTGCAGTAGTAACAAATTATCAACTACCAATAGATGGTTCATTGCCTGGAACATACTTTGGTTCAGAGTCTACCACTTGGGGTGATTTCACTTATGTTTCTTATCCAGAAGCTTCATCACAAACCAGCACAACAGTTGGAACAGGCAACACAACATTAACAATTGCTGAAAATACAAACTATGCATATACAATGAATGTTGTTGTATATCAAAACCCAAGTCCAGAAAACGAAGAACAGACATATCAATTTGTTCAGAAGTGGAACTTCACAGAAGATGGAACTTTAGTTATACCTTCTTCTGGTTCACAATTGGCTATCGAATTTAGTGGCAAATCTGTTGCTAATGTTTCTAACATACTGTTTGCAAATGGAACTACACAAGTCGGTGCAGCCTTACCATTAGCTAATTTAAAATCAATTGTAGCAGCATCATCTGACTTTGCAGACTTTAAGAATAGAATCGCATCTCTATAAGTAAGTAAAAAACTATGAATACATTTGACAAAAACATGGAAAAATTATTTGATGTAACACCTGTTGAACCAAAGGAACAACCTTTAGTTCCGGTTCAGCCAAAATCACCAGTTGATAGTTTGGATTTGAAACAAGATTTAGTTGACTCGTATGAACAAACAAAATCTAACTTACAAGATTTAATTGATTCTGGTAAAGATGCAATGGAAGAATTGCGTCAGATTGCTAGTGCAGGTCAACATCCACGTGCGTTTGAAGTTTATGCCACCCTATTAAAGAATATGGTAGATGCTAACAAAGAACTATTAAATGTTCAAAAACAAATGCGTGATATGGATGGCAAAAAGAAAGATGAAACTGGAACCAAAATCGACAAAGCTATCTTTGTTGGTTCAACCGCTGAGTTAAATAAACTCATCAAAGGTAAAGAATGATTGATGATGACGATTATGGTCAATTAAATCCTAATGATTCATATAGGGATAATCCATTACTAAAAAAGGCAGGAGTCAAGGTTGATTATACTCAGGAACAAGTAGATGAGTATGTCAAGTGTGCCAAAGATCCTGTTTATTTTGCAGAGAACTACATCAAGATTGTTAACGTTGACGAAGGTCTGATGAAGTTTAAGATGTGGCCTTTCCAAAAGGAAATGATTAAGACTTACCATGAAAATCGTTTCTCTATCACCAAGTGTCCTCGCCAGGTTGGTAAAACCACCACCTCGGTCGCTTATCTTTTGTGGTTGACACTCTTTACTGATACACAAAACGTGGCCGTCCTGGCGAACAAGGGTTCTCTTGCACGTGATATTCTTTCCAAATACCAGTTGGCATACGAAAACTTACCGATGTGGTTACAACAAGGTGTTGTGGTATGGAACAAAGGTAACGTTGAACTGGAGAACGGTTCTAAGATTATTGCAGCATCTACATCTAGTTCCGCTATTCGTGGTGGATCATTTAACTGTGTATTCTTGGACGAATTTGCGTTCGTTCCAAACAACATCGCTGAAGAATTCTTTAACTCTGTTTACCCTGTAATTTCATCTGGTAAAACTTCCAAGATTATTATCGTGTCTACACCAAACGGTATGAACCTGTTTTACAAGTTGTGGATGGATGCAATCAACAAGAAGAACAACTACAAAACCTTTGAGATTCACTGGTCTATGGTGCCTGGACGTGACGAAGCCTGGAAAGAAGAAACGATCCGTAACACAAGTGAACGTCAGTTCAGACAAGAATTTGAAACGGAGTTCTTGGGTTCATCAAATACTTTGATATCTGGTTACAAATTACAGACTATTGTTTATCGTGATCCAGTTGCCAACCATGACATGATGAAGATTTATGAACATCCTGTCAAAGAAGGTATTAACGAATCTAAATCAGACCACTTATATTGTATTTGCGTTGACGTTTCTGAAGGTAAAAACTTGGACAGTTCAGCATTCCAAGTCATCGATATATCACAGACACCATACAAACAGGTGGCGTCATATGCAAGTTCCTCAATCACACCAATTTTATTCCCAACAGTCATATATAATGCAGCAAGATACTACAATGATGCATATGTATTGGTGGAAATAAACAATAATCCTCAAGTTGCAGATTCTTTACATCAAGATTTTGAATATGAAAACCTATGGAAGGTATTTACAGGCAATAAAAAACCACAACAATTGAGTGCAGGTTTTGCCCGTGGCATTCAAATGGGTTTGAAAATGTCACCTCAGGTTAAGGCAATTGGTTGTTCCAACCTGAAAACTTTGATTGAAGGTGACAAGTTATTAATTAATGACTTTGATACTTACTCAGAACTTACCACATTTGAACAACAAAAAAATTCATTTGCGGCTGCTTTGGGTGCAAACGATGATTTGGTAATGTCTCTTGTGATTTTTGCTTGGGCAACAACTCAACAATACTTTAAGGAAATTGTAAATCACGACATAAGAAAACAAATTCAATTAGAACAGATGAACCAGATGGACGAAGATGTTTTACCAGCACCAATTATTGATGATGGTTTAGAACACGACTTTGAAATCATCGGTGGCGACATGTGGGAACTTGCAGACGGTGGTGAAACGTATGCAAAGTTTATGAGGAACAGACTAGAAAGGTTATAAAACCAGCCTTTCATAAATACTCTTATGGTATTTTGCCAAAAGAACATAATAATTCAAGGAGAATAAAATGGCATTTCAAATCTCTCCAGGCGTAAATGTAGCTGAAGTGGATGCAACAACCGTTGTTCCAGCAGTTCAACAAACCGCCGGTGCATTTGCTGGAGCATTTCAATGGGGTCCAGCAGACAAAGTAAAACAAATAGACAGCGAAATAACTCTTGCCAGCACATATGGCAAACCAGATTCAGGATCAGCAGTATCATTCTTTACTGCGGCTAATTTCTTGTCTTACGGTAACAACTTGAGTGTTGTTCGTGCGGTCGGTGCATCATCAAACAATGCAACCGATGGCAGTGGTCTCAACGTTCAAATCAAAAATGAAGATGTGTATGAAGCTAATTTCTTGAGTTCCGATAACGGAAACGACTACGGTCCGTTTGCGGCACGTTATCCAGGTTCACTAGGAAACTCAATCAGTGTTCACGTTTGCGCTAATACACAAACATATGGAACATGGTCATACAAAAATTATTTCACATCCGCACCAGGCACATCAGATTTTGCTGATTCAGTAGGTGGACAAGATGATGAAATGCACATTGTTGTTGTTGACCAAGACGGTTTGTTCACGGGTTCTGCCGGTGCGATTCTAGAAACTTACGCTTTCGTTTCTGCTGCATCTGACGCAGTTATCAATGGTGTTACAAACTATTACAAACAAGTTGTTTTGAACAACTCAAAGTATATCTATGCAATGGATCCTGTTGAATATGCAACCACAAATGCAACATGGGGTCGCACAGCTGCTGGAAGAAACTTTGCAAGTCCTGCAACAAATCAAACAATCGAATTGACAACAGGTTCAAATGCAACACCAACAGATGGAAATGTAGAGTCTGCTTACGATTTGTTTGCAAACAAAGAATCTATTGACGTTGCTTTGGTGTTGACTGGCGGACATTCTGTTGCAGTTCAACAATATGTTATCGATAACATTGCTGTTGGTCGTGCAGATTGCGTTGCATTTATTTCTCCAAGATACACAGACGTTGTTAATAAAACAGGTGATGAAACAACCAATATTCAAGACTGGTTAACAGCATTGTCTAGAAGTTCATCATACGTTGTTGCAGATTCTGGTTGGAAATATCAATTCGACAAATACAACAATACCTATCGTTGGATCCCATTGAACGGTGACATTGCTGGTTTATGCGTATACACAGATAACGTTCGTGACCCATGGTTCTCACCAGCAGGTTTCAACCGTGGTGCAATTAAGAACTGCATCAAGTTGGCATGGAACCCAAACAAATCTTTCCGTGACACATTGTATGCAGCAGGTGTAAACCCTGTTGTATCTTTCCCTGGACAAGGAACAGTATTGTTTGGTGATAAGACATTGTTGAACAAACCTTCTGCATTTGACCGTATCAACGTTCGTCGCTTGTTCATCACACTTGAGAAAGCGATTGCTCAAGCTGCTAAGTATTCAATGTTTGAATTGAATGATGAATTCACAAGAACACAATTTGTTGCTTTGGTATCACCATTCTTACGTGACATTCAAGGTCGCCGTGGTATAACTGACTTCAGAGTTGTTTGCGATACAACAAATAATACACAGCAAGTTGTCGATAGTAACCAATTTGTTGGAGATATCTATATCAAGCCTGCACGTTCAGTTAACTACATTCAATTGAATTTCGTTGCTGTTGGAACAGGTGTTGACTTCGTAACAATCGTTGGCGCAGCTTAATAAATAAACGATATAGGAGAAAACAATGTCATTCAATGTAGCAGAATTCAGAGCAAATATGATTGGGGACGGTGCCCGTCCTAATCTGTTCTCTGTATCTTTAATATTTCCATCAAGCGTATCCAACTCAACAGCTGCTGGCCAAAAAATAACTTTTATGGCAAAAACAGCACAGTTACCAGGTTCTTCAATCGGAACCGTTCCTGTTTATTATTTCGGTCGTGAAATGAAGTTTCCAGGAAACAGAACATTTGCAGATTGGACATTAACAATCATCAACGATGAAGATTTTGTAATCAGAAACTCTTTAGAGAACTGGATGAACTTAATTAATAGTCATGCAGGCAACGTAAGAGCTGGTGCCGCAAGAAATTCAAACGGTTACTCTGTTGATGCAAACGTTATTCAATACGGCAAAACTGGACAAGAGTTGAAGAAATACAAATTCGTTGGTATGTTCCCACTAGACTTGGCACCAATCGACCTAGATTGGGGTTCAAATGACGCAATTGAAGAATTCACTTGCACATTTGCTTATCAATTCTGGGAAACAGATACAACTTCCTGATAATTACGGAGGACCCACACGGGTCCTCCATGTTTTTTTGATTTTATAATTACACACAAATATGGCAAATAACAATAAATTTTCACTGTTCGGTTTTACTATTTCTCGCCAAAAGGATGAGGAAGAAGCAACTGTTCAACAATCTTTTGCACCACCATCGCAAGATGATGGGGCATTAACTATTACATCTGCCGCATATTACGGCACATACGTTGACCTAGACGGGACAGCAAAGAATGAGGTAGAACTCATCTCTCGTTACCGTGAAATGGCAATGCAACCTGAGATAGAATCTGCGATAGATGACATAGTTAATGAAGCCATTGTGCAAGATGACGATGGACTAATCACTAAAATTATTTTAGATGATTTGAAACAACCAGAAAAAATTAAGAATGCTATTAAAGAAGAATTTAATACCGTTTTACGTTTATTGGATTACAGAAAAATGGCTCAAGATATTTTTCGTAGATATTATGTTGATGGTAGAATGTATTATCACATCATCATTGACCGTGAAAATCCACAAGAAGGTATCAAAGAACTTCGTTACGTAGACCCACGCAGATTGCGTAAGGTCCGTGAAATGAGAAAACAAAAGGATGAAAGAACTGGTGCAGATGTTTTACAACCAGTGAACGAATACTATATTTACAACGATAAGGTTGTTAGTGGCAGTGCATCCAATTTTGGTCCTGTTGGTGTTCGCATTACAACAGACTCCATTATTTCGGTTGTGTCTGGTCTTATGGACTCACGCCGTGCGGTTGTTCTCAGTTATCTACATAAAGCAATCAAGCCTCTTAATCAACTACGTATGATTGAGGATGCAACGGTCATTTACCGTATTTCGAGAGCTCCAGAGCGCCGCATTTTCTACATTGACGTTGGTAACTTGCCAAAGTTGAAAGCAGAACAATACCTGCGTGACATTATGATTAAGTATAAAAACAAACTTGTCTATGATGCTAACACAGGTGAAGTTCGTGATGACCGTAAGTTCATGTCCATGATGGAAGACTTCTGGTTACCACGTAGAGAAGGTGGTAAGGGCACAGAGATTACTACACTACCAGGTGGTCAAAACCTAGGTGAACTGGAAGACGTTAAATACTTCCAAAAGAAATTATATGGTGCGTTGTGTGTGCCTATTTCTCGTTTAGAACCAAACCAAGGTTTCTCACTTGGAAGAACATCTGAGATTACCAGAGATGAATTGAAATTCTCCAAGTTTGTTGACAGACTACGTAACAAATTTTCAGATGTATTCAATCAAGCATTACGAGTTCAGTGTGTTCTAAAAGGTATTTGCACAGACGAAGAATTTGATTTATTTAAAGAAAATATCCATTACGATTTTATTAAAGACAATAACTTCTCCGAATTAAAAGAAGCAGAATTAATTTCTAATAGATTGACTTTATTACAAGCCGTTGACCCCTATACAGGTCGTTACTTCTCTCAAAAGTGGATTCAACAAAACGTGTTGCGTTTGTCTGATGATGAGATTGAAGAAATGGATAGTCAAATCGAACAAGAAAAAGAAATGGGTCTTGGATTGCCAGTTGGTGTGACTAACGATGTTGCACAACAGCAAATGTTAGGACAAATTCAAACCGACCAAATGGTTCAGCAGGCAGAATTGATGCCAGACCAAGGTCAAGATGGCGGAGGTTCTAGTGGTGGTTCATCATCTAAACCAAAGTCAAAGAGTTCCAATAGTTCAAAACCGGTTAAAGGTGACCTTAGCTTAGAAGAAGTTGAGAACACATTTACCAGATTGAAACGTATTTTATAATTAGGAGAAAAAAATGGCAACAGCAAGAGAAATTATTGACTATGCAGAAGCAGACAATCCAAACGAAATGCGTAATGCATTGTATTCTGCCTTACATGACAAGGTTATGTCACACATTGAAAACCACAAGGTTCAAGTTGCAAAGCAATTAATGAACCCATCTGGTCCTTCTGGTGCCACAGCTGAAGATGAAGTTGTCTATGCGGCAGAACCAGCTGCAGCAGAATAATTTTGACATATTGGTATAAATATAATTCAAACAATAACAGGGATTACAAATGTCAAATTCGTTTACATATCAGGTAATGAAAGACACAACAGAACATGCGGTTATTAAGTTAACTGGTTCTTTTGATGGCACAGGACAAGAATCGAACGCAGTTCGTATTCAAGCAAACACATTGTATGGTGCTCTAGATAGCTCAAAAGCAAATCTATTATCATCATCTGCAAATACTGGAGCACTATCATTCTACGGACTATCACTATATCGTGTATGGTATGACTGTTCAACAGATGGTGATGTTCAGTTATATTGGAACGCTGCAACACCTATACCTTTAATGTATTTAAATGGCAACGGTGAATATGACTCAGCAGGCAACTGGATTACAATTTCAAATAACTCAAAAGGAACAACTGGTTCTAAAGGTGATATTGGTATCGAAACTAGAGGTATGGTTGCAAACAGTTCATACACAATTATTATGGAACTACGTAAAGACAACGAACACTATCAACGTGGCCAGATGAACGATCCTGCAGCGTTCAATTATCCACCTTACAGTATTCGTCCATAAGTTATAAGGCAATCAAATGAAACTTATTAGAGAACTTACCGAATCGGTCGAATACTTAACGGAAGAAAAAGATGGAAAGAAAACTCTTTACATCGAAGGTCCGTTTCTAGTAGCAGAAGCAGTTAACAAAAACAAACGCATGTATAAAGAAGAAACCATGCGTAACGAAGTTAACCGTTATAACGAAGAATACATTTCTAAAAATCGTGCCTTTGGTGAATTGGGTCACCCAGACACCCCATCTATTAACCTTGACCGTGTATCACACTTAATCGTTGGTCTACGTCAAGAAGGAAATGCATGGATAGGCAAAGCAAAAATTCTTGAAACCCCTATGGGTAACATTGCAAGAAACCTTATTGAAGGTGGCGCACAACTTGGTGTGTCATCACGTGGTATGGGTTCTCTTAAAATGGAAAACGGCATCAATGTCGTTCAAGGAGACTTTCATCTAGCCACAGCGGCAGATATTGTAGCAGACCCTTCTGCACCTGGAGCTTTTGTTCAAGGTATTATGGAAGGTAAGGAATGGGTGTTGGTGAACGGCATTTGGACCGAACAACACTACGATGAAGCTAAATTACAAATTAAGCAAGCATCACGCAAAGATATTGAATCCGTAAGTTTACGTATCTTTGAAAACTTCCTTAAAAAACTTTAAATATAAATATCCAATATAAATCAAGGAGATTCTCAAAATGGGAAAATTTAATCTGACAGACGCCGCTAAAGCAGTTTTAACAGAAGGTGCAAAAGAAAACTTTGAAGCTTCTGTAAGCCGTGGCCACAAAGATGCACCAGCTAAGTTGCCTACATCTGTTGCCTATGGCACAAAAGATGTTGGAGAAGTTGCTGGCGAAGTTAAGAAACAAGACGATGATGAAGGTGATTACACCAAAGGTGTTCCAACAGCAACACCTCCAGGCGCAACACCACCAGTTGGTTCTCAACCAATGCAGAAACTATCTGGTCAACCAGGTGAGTCACAAGGTTCTGAACACAAAGCTGTTCAAGCTGACGCAACAGACTACAATGCAATTCGTGACCGTATCAAAGCCAAACTTGCTCCACAAATGATGAAAGCAAATCCAGGTGCAACATTCCAATCTTATGCTGAAGAAGAAGTTAAGGAAGATGAAGTTGTAGCTGAAGAAAAAGGTGAAGGTCATGAAGATGAGGCTGAAGATAAGAAACTTATCAAGTCTATGATGAAGAAACAAAAGATGAAAGAAGATATGGATGCAGACGTTTCTGCTCTATTGTCTGGTGAAGAACTTTCAGAAGAATTCAAATCAAAAGCAACTACAATTTTCGAAGCAGCAGTTATTGCTCGTTCACAATCCATTATGGAAGAAATCGAAGAAGCATTGTATGAAGAATTTGAAGTTGCAGTTGAATCAGTTAAAGAAGATTTGGCTAAGAAGTTGGATGACTACATCAACTACATGGCAGAAGAATTCTTCAAAGAAAACCAAATTGCAATCGAAAAAGGTCTACGTTCCGAAATCGTTGAAGATTTCATCCGTAGTCTAAAAGGTGTATTCGAAGAACACTACATCGACATTCCAGAAGAAAAAGTGGATGTGGTTGAAGAATTGACAACTAAGGTTGAAGAATTGGAAACTTCTATCAACGAAGAAATTGCTCGTAACGTTGAAATGAAGAAACAAATTAATGAGTTTAAAAAGAATGAGGCTATACATGCAGTATGTGAAGGCCTAACGCAGACACAAGTAGAAAAATTGAAAGCACTTGCAGAGAGTGTTGAGTTTACTACTGAAGAAGAATTCGGACAAAAATTGGAAACATTGGTAGATTCATACTTCCAACAACCAGTTAAGGCCGCAGTTAGTTCTGCTCTGAACGAAGAAGTTGTGGTTGAGGAAGACAACAAGCCAACTGGCGCTGTTGATCCACAAATCGCACAATACGCACAAATTATCTCAAAATCATTGGTTAAATAAATAAAATTTACCAATATAAGATACTAACAAGGAGAACTACTAAATGTATCTAACCGAAGAACTACAAAAGAAATGGGCACCTGTCCTTGAACACGAAGGATTGGAAGCCATTAAAGACCCATACAAGAAGGCTGTTACAGCCCTCGTGTTGGAAAATCAACAACAAGCAATGCGTCAAGACGCTTTGCAAATGCAATCTCTTAATGAGAACTCTGCTGGCCCGACAAACATCACTGGTGGTGTTCAGAATTTTGACCCAATCTTGATTTCGTTGGTTCGCCGTGCTCTCCCAAATCTTATCGCTTATGACGTTGCTGGCGTTCAGCCAATGACTGGTCCTACCGGTTTGATTTTTGCAATGCGTGCCAAGTATGTTAACCAAGGTGGTGACGAGGCATTCTTCAACGAGGCGAACACAATGTTCTCCGGTGTTGGTTCTGCTAACAACCCATATGGTTTCCAAGGTACAACTGCAACTGACACAGGTACAAACCCTGTTGTTTCTGCAACTTTGGCTGCTAACAGCTATACAACTGGTATTGCAATGCCAACAGCTACTGCTGAATTCCTCGGTTCCGATGGTAATACACAGTTTGCTCAAATGGCTTTCTCTATCGAGAAGGTAACTGTAACTGCTCAAAGCCGTGCTTTGAAAGCTGAGTACTCTTTAGAACTCGCACAAGACTTGAAAGCAATTCATGGTCTTGATGCTGAAACAGAATTGTCTAACA
>JACCED011253660.1_pt1 | contig 11736 bp, 11 predicted proteins | sample 7455021 | NCBI WGS metagenome assembly JACCED01 (sample SAMN15323456, study PRJNA562643) | freshwater metagenome | isolation source: river surface water | place: USA:Blue River Watershed | collected 2017-08-19
ATTTGACGGGATTATGACCGGCCGGTCGGGGAATCCAGCTCAGGCTCCGAATGTTAGAATTTAGACATCGCAACTGGCGCTAAAGATGGGTTTCCATCGTGGAGCGAGGACATTTTGGTCGTGCGCCTGGGCCAAGACTTACACCTTAAACAGGAGTTTTCCCATGTCACAGCTTCCATCTAGCTTCAACTTGCCACTGAGCGAGACAGACCCAGAAATCGCAGCCGTTCTAGCCGCAGAACTAGACCGCCAGCGTCACACCCTAGAGATGATTGCATCTGAGAACTTCGTTTCTCGCGGCATTCTTCAGACTCAGGGATCAGTGCTCACCAACAAGTACGCCGAGGGTTACCCAGGCAAGCGTTACTACGGCGGTTGCGAAGCCGTTGACGTTGCCGAGAACCTCGCTCGCGATCGCGCGAAAGCGCTTTTTGGTGCCGAGCACGCAAACGTTCAGCCACACTCTGGTGCATCTGCAAACGCAGCCGTACTAATGGCACTTGCTAACCCTGGCGACAGAATTCTTGGTCTTGAGCTTGCACACGGTGGTCACTTGACTCACGGTATGCGCTTGAACTTCTCAGGAAAGATGTACGAGGCGCACGCCTACGAACTAAACCCTGAAACTTTCTTGATTGACATGGACATCGTTCGTGCCCGCGCACATGAAGTAAAGCCTGCGGTTCTAATCGCGGGTTGGTCTGCATACACTCGTCACCTAGATTTCGCAGAGTTCCGCAAAATCGCTGACGAAGTTGGCGCAAAGCTTTGGGTGGACATGGCTCACTTCGCCGGCATGGTAGCAACCGGTCTTTACCCAAATCCTGTGCCTTACGCAGATGTTGTTTCAACAACCGTGCACAAGACTCTTGCTGGTCCTCGCTCAGGTCTAATTCTTTGCAAGGAAGAATACGCAAAGAAGATTGACTCCGCTGTATTCCCAGGTCAGCAGGGTGGCCCACTGATGCACGTGATCGCGGGTAAGGCTGTTGCTTTCAAGGCAGCGATGACCGATGAGTTCAAAGACCGTCAGAAGCGCACTCTTGAAGGTGCAGCAATTATCGCGAAGCGTCTAATGCAGGAAGATGTTGTGGCAAATGGCGTGCAGGTTCTTACCGGTGGCACCGAGGTGCACATGGTGCTTGTTGACCTTCGCAACGCTCCGATCAACGGTCAAGAGACCGAGGACTTGCTGCACGATGTCGGCATCACCGTAAACCGCAACTCTGTTCCTAACGACCCACGCCCACCGATGGTTACCTCTGGTGTGCGTATTGGTACTCCTGCACTTGCCACTCGTGGCTTTGGTGCAGAGCAGTTTGCCGAGGTTGCCGAGATCATCGCGGGTGTCTTGGTGCCAAACCCAGACATCGATGCTCTTCGCGCACGCACTCGCAAATTGACCGAGGCGTTCCCGCTCTACAGCGGCCTTGAAAACTGGTAATCGCGATAGCGATTAGGAAACACCGATGAACGCAATTCGCCTAGATGGCCTTGCAACTGCGAAAGCAATCAAGGCTGAACTCGCCGATCGCGTAATCCACCTAAAGCAGAAGGGTGTCACGCCAGGTCTTGGCACTTTGCTTGTTGGCGATGACCCGGGTTCACATTCTTACGTGGCCAGCAAGCACCGCGACTCCGCTGAAATTGGCATGCACTCAATTCGTGTTGATCTACCTGCCAACGCGAGTGCCGCAGATGTGCGCGCAGCAATCAAAGATTTCAACGACGCCAAAGATGTGACTGGTTACATCGTTCAATTGCCTCTGCCTTTTGGTTTGAACACCAACGAGATGCTTGAACTTATTGACCCGTCAAAGGATGCCGATGGTTTGCACCCGGTAAACCTTGGCAAGTTGGTGCTCGGTGTTTCTGGTGAATTAAATTCACCGGTGCCATGTACTCCAGCCGGAATCGTAGAGTTGCTAAAGCGTCACAACGTGCCAACAGTTGGTGCCGAGGTTGCAATTATTGGTCGCGGAATTACCGTTGGTCGTCCACTTGGATTGCTGATGACCCGCAAAGGCATCGACAGCACCGTGACCTTGTTGCACTCAGAATCTCGCGATCTTGAGCACGCCGTGAAGCGCGCGGATATTGTGGTTGCGGCTATCGGTGTTGCTCACTTTGTGCGCCCCGAGTGGATCAAGCCTGGTGCGGCCGTTCTTGATGTTGGTATTACCCGCGTTGATGGTGCAGACGGAAAAGCAGTTTTGGCTGGTGATGTGCACCCCGATGTAGCCGCGGTTGCCGGTTACCTTTCACCAAACCCTGGTGGAGTTGGCCCAATGACTCGAGCGATGTTGGCTCACAACGTGGTGCGTGCTGCAGAGCTAGCTAACTAAAGCGCTGCTACTAAAAACGAGAGCGAATTGCCCAGAGGTCGGCAAAGACCGGGCGGAACAAAGTGCTCGAAAGATATCCAACCCCGGAAGACCCGCCGCTACCCATCTTGTGGCCAATAGTTCGCTCAACCATTTTCACGTGACGATAGCGCCACTCTTGCAGGCCTTCGTCTAGATCAACCAAAGCCTCGCAAATCATCGCTGCCTCGGCATCGTTGCGATGCACATCGAGCAGAACTTCTTGCACACCTTCGTGATCGGTGTAGCCAACGGTCACATCACGATTCATTACATCCGCAGGCATTTTGTGACCACGTGATTCAAGGTAAATCAGGGTGCTGTCCCAAAGGGATCGGCGCTGCATCGCAGCCTCGACCCGTGCACGAGCAGGGGAGCCCGGAATCAAGTGCTCGGCCATTCCCATGCCGGTGTGTTTTTCAGCGCCGGCGCCCGCTTGGTCACGGCGGCCAAGCACCGCTTCAAACTCACGGAACTGAGCAGATTGGAAACCGCTGGATGACTGCAGACGGCCACGGAAGGTGTTGAACTGCAGCGGGGTCATGGTTTCAAGAATGTCCAGCTGACCAACGCAGGTTTTCATGATGGTGCGGACACGACCAAGAATGGCGAGGGATCGATGCGACTTTCCAGCCTCAAGAGTCTTTTGAACCTCGGCAATTTCGTGCAGCATCTGCTTGAACCAGAGTTCGTAAGTTTGGTGAATGATGATGAACAGCATTTCGTCGTGCTCGCCATCCGATTCAGGCTGTTGCAACTCAAGCAGCTCATCAACCTTCAGATAGCTGATGTAGGTGATTGCTTTTTTGTCTTGCTCGCCCATGATTAGGTAACTCGGCTTCCATTGTCTTGAATCTCTAGGTACTTCTTGCTGGCCACCAAATCGCGCATGCGCTGAAGGCCATCATAAATTTCTGTGTAGCTGGTTGGCAGTGGTGCAATCGCCAGACGAATTGAATTAGGAGTGCGATAGTCCGGAATCGTGTTGGTCATTGATCGCATTGCGGCCGCAATCTTCTTGGCATCCGGGTGACCAACTGTAATGTGGCCGCCCCGCTGATTTTGATCGCGCGGAGTCAACAAGCTGAATCCAAGTGGCGCTAGCCAAGCGTCGAAAAGCGCCAGGATAAGCTCTGTGCCAAGTGCCGCCTTCTCGCTGATGGCCTTCATGCCGGCTTCCTCAATCATTGAGTAGCTTGCTTGAACTGCACGAATGCCCATGATTGATGGGCTAGCAATTTGGAATCGGCGAATGTGCTCAGCCGGTTCAAAGAATGGTCCCATTTCAAATTGTTTGTCATTCGCAAACCAACCCTGAATAGTTGGTAGTACCTGTGACTGCATTGATTTTGCAACATACAACCAGGCCGGTGAGCCAGGGCCGGAGTTTCCGTATTTATAAGTACAGCCAACAGCTAGGTCAACGCCCCATTCATCGAATTGCAAATCAATTGCCCCACCGGCGTGAGAGGCGTCCCACACAACTAATCCACCGTGCTTACGAACAAGATCTGTGATTGCTTTCACATTGGGGCGTGAACCTGAGCGGTAGTGGATAACCTGCAGTGTAACCAGCGCAACATCGTCGTTCAAAAATGGTTCAAGAACTTCAGGTGTAATCAGTTCGCAGTCGACATCAACATCAACCTGACCGGGCCCACCCATTCCGTCGTTGTTTAGGGTGATTAGATTCAGGCCAAGATCCTTGGCGATGCCTTCAAGAATGTAGCGATCGGTTGGAAAGTTTGATGAGTCAATAATTACTGTCTTGCGGCCAGGGCGCGCCTTAATAGCTGCATTACAAAGTTGATAAAAATTGACCGATGTTGTGTCTTGCACCAAAGTCTGACCCTCGGCTGCACCTAGGGTTGCGCGGCCAAGAAGGTTTCCGGCCGCCTGGGCCTCATCTATCCAGTGTGCCCAACCATCTACAAGTTCCGTGCCCCACTCGGAGGTCAAGAAATCATTTACTGCCTTGATTGATGCAAGCGGCATGCGACCAAGCGAATTGCCATCTAGGTAGCAAAGGTCTGGGTCTGAAATTTGAAAAGCCTGCTTGTATTTCGCCAGCGGATCTGCGGCGTCTAAAGCTAGTGCGGTTGAACGTTCGGTAGGTTCGCCATACTGGGCGAGCGGCTTCATTGGGCTCATAAACCCAATCTAACACCGGCTATTTCCTGGTTCTGTCGCCAGGTTGACCCCTGTCTTTGCTGCTAGGCGGTAGCCGCTACCCAGCGCTTGAATGCCCACTGGGTGAGCCAGTCGAGGGTGTAGCCGATCACGCCGATCAACAGCATGATTGCCGCAAGCAGTGAATAATCAAGCTGGTCGCGGGCGTTCAAGATCTGGTAACCCAGGCCTGAATCTACGCCCAACATTTCCGCCGGTACGATCACGATCCACGCAACTCCAAGCGCCAAGCGAATACCAGTCAGTACATGAGGTCGGATTCCTGGAATGACGATAGTTTTCAAAACTTCAAGTGGTGTGGCTCCAAGGGACCGGGCAAGGAGACCCCAGTTAGGGTCCAGTGAGCGAACTCCCGCCACGGTATTCATGGTCACAGGCCAAACAGCCGCGATTGCAATCAAAAACACAACCGGTGGGCTACCAATACCAAACAGCACGATCGCAATTGGGGTCCAGGCGAGCGGCGAAACCATTCTCAAGAATTGAATTATTACCGAGGTTGCTTCATCAACTCTTTTTCTAGAACCAATCGCCAGACCAAGAATCACCCCGATAACGGTTGCGATTAGGAGGCCTCCCAGAAGTCGACCAAGACTCACCGCAACAGTATCGACGATTGAACCGCCAATCAGTTGCTTAGCTAGTGCATCGACGGCATCCACTGGGCTCATAGAGCCAAGAATCGGATTCTCGGCGGACCACACATCGGTGCTGAGCCACCACAGCAGAACAGCTGCAATAACTGCACCAAGTCGCGTCAATGCACTAGCAAATTTTTGCATTAGGCAATAACTTCCTTACGGCTAAGTTTCTTCGGTAATCCGAATTTTGCGTTTCCACCATTTTTTTCAATGGCCTTTTCAGCAAAACCAAGTGCAACTAGATCTGCATGCGCAGTCTTTAGGTTGATGCTCTTGAGGAATGTCTTGTCAGCATCAACAGCTGTCAGCTTCAAACGGTTGATTAGTTCCACTGTGTAACTAGGGAAAGGGAACGGCTGAAAATTGATTCTTTGTGACTTCCACTCAGGATGTGTAATAGCTTTTGGATACTCCGCTGTGGTGTAGTCAGCGAGTGCCTTTTTGATTGCCTTTACATCTTGTGGAAGATAGCCGCCGGTAGACAGGTTAGTTGCAGCTTGATTGCGGTCACGTTCGATGATTAGTTGAGATTCGGCGATTACGTTAGCAATGGCCTGAGCAGCCAAAGGATTCTTCTGCACCAGGTCACCTCGCACCAAGGTTACGCAGCACGCGTGATCCTTCCAAATGTCTCCGGAGAAACGCAAAATCTTGCCGATTCCCTTTACTTCGGCAAGTGCATTAAAAGGCTCGGCAACCACATACCCGGCAATTTGACCTGCTGCCAGTTGTACCGGCATGTCAGCGGGCGCTGCAGGTACCAGTTTCACGGTTTTTCCCTCTGCGCTGGCATCGCCCTTAATAATCGCCTTTAGTCCAGCTGTCTTAAATGCCTGTTGGATGATGACGTTGTGCAACGAAAACCAGTGCGGGATAGCAACGGTTTTACCGGCCAACTCGGTTATGTCATTGATGTTTTTAGCAACGGTGATGGCAGATCCGTTGGTGTGGTTCCAAGTGAGCACCTTGACATCCTGTTTCGCAGCGAATTTAAGCTGAAGGGCCAGCGGCATCAACACGTGAATGATGTCAACCTGCTTGGCTGCAAAGGCCTCAACAAGAGCGGGCCAAGAGCGGAACAGGGTAGGGTCAGCCGTCTTAATCCCAGCTTTTGAGAAAAGACCATTCGCCTTACCAATTAGCAAAGGAGCAGCATCGGTGATTGGCAGATAACCAATCTTTAGAGTGCCCAATTTCTCGGTCCAGCTTGCGGCAGATGCTGGAGCTGCTTCACCAAAACCCACAACAGCGGCTGAAGCAGCCCCCGCGGCACCGATGCGCAAAAGGGTGCGGCGGTCGAACCAGGAGTTTGAGTCGTGCGCGCAGGCGGCTTCAAGGTTTTCGTTTGTCATGAGTTTTCCTATATTTCGTATGAAGCAAGTGATGCCAAGATCTCTTGCTTGATTTTGTTGGATTTACTTTTTTCAATTGAATTGAAAATCTTTAGAGATTCCCCGGCAGCTGGCAGCACAAGCACGCGGTCCGCTAATGTAAGCGCCTCATCTACGTCGTGAGTCACAATCACAATTGTCAGGTGCAACATGTTTCGAAGTTCTAATAACCAGTTCTGCAGTGAACTTCGAGTGGTCGCATCGAGCGAGGAAAAGGGCTCATCGAGTAGCAGTACTCTTGGCTGGGTCGCTACGGTGCGGGCAATTGCCACGCGCTGCGCTTGGCCGCCAGACAGTTCCGAAACCTTGCGATTTGCTAGGTCTTTTATGCCCAAGATTGCCAACAGGGAAGTAACCCGATCGTCAAAATCTTTTTTACCGGTTCCGCGATTAGCTTTGAATTTATATCCGAGTCGAATGTTTTGATTTACGGTAAGCCAAGGTAGCAACAGAGAATCTTGAAACACGACACCAGTCGCCCGGCCGGAATCTACGCTGGAGCCATCTATTGCACTGTAAGAGTGGTGAAAAATTTCACCCTTTGAAACACCGATCAAGCCGGCAAGAGCATGCAGAACAGTGGTCTTGCCTCTTCCAGATGTTCCCACCAGCGCCAGTATCTCACCGCGCGAAATATCGAATGAAAGATCTTTGACCACGGTGGTTGAGCGAAGGCCCACACCGCGCTTTATTGAAACGCCTACGAGGCTAGCTGCGAGATTTCCCAACGCAAGCTCCCTTCTGTGGGTGCCTGAACCGATAGAAATAGCGATTCACGAATTCGGCGCGACGTGTCGCTTGCGCTGTAGTAGCCTCGTCCGCCAATCGTTGCCAATTCAACACGAGCGGCAGCTTGTGCTAACTCCGCGGCTCCTAGACGAAGCCTCAAGAACTCAAGTGGAGAGTGACCGTTCCCAGGCGCCGGATAAGACACCAAGGTTTCGCTAAGTCTGGCCGATTCAGCAGTTAGGCGGTCATACTCCGCCTGAAACCTAGCAATGTCCGAGGCAAATGGAGCAGCGCTCGGAGCGGTGGCGATTGAATCTAACGAAGCTTTCGTTAATCCAAGGCAGAACGCGGATTGTAAGACCAGGAATCGCGGGCGCATCTGACCAAGAAAAAGATTCACATCACGAGTTAAAACATTCGTAGCAGGAAGACGAAGGCCATCGAATTTCACTGTTCCTGAAGCTGTCGCGTTCAGTCCTAGCAATTCACCGGCTGGTTTCACTGACGTTCCCTCTGCAGAAAGAACCGAAGTAAAAATAACTCTTTCCTCTGTTTTTTCATTGCGCGCTGCAAACACGATCAGGGTGTCGTGGTACAGATTTGACGCCCAAGGAATGACGCCAGTTATGAGAAATTCACCGTCAACTTCTTCGAAAGTTATTGGGAGAACTTCTTTTCCTGATTTATCTGCAAGTGCAGTGGCTAAGGCTGTGGAACCCACTCGGTTTCCAGCGCGGAGATCCTTTAGAAACTCTGACTTGATTTCATCACTCGCCCAACGGTCGATGTATTCGATGGTCATTCGATGCGACCAAGTTACGAAGGCCGAACTTACGCATTTAGTAGCCAGAGAGTGAATAACTTCAGCCTGAGCAGCAATCGGTTCTGAACTGTCAGATAAGCCGTACTCAGTAAACCCAGAAGCAACAATCTCAAGTAGGGTCTCGCGGAGATTGTTGTCTGGTGAAACTTGCTGGTCAGTATTCTTGGCCGACTCCTCGATGCGATCAAGAAGATTTGGAAATGTAGCGGTAGGCATAGCTAACCCTCAAGCTTGTGCAAGCGAGAAATTGGAGTGTCAACAACCTGGCGAGCGGCAACTACCGCGTCTTCGCTGTCGCCGTCATAGAAGCAAAGGCATTTCACCATGTCTTCTCGAACGTAGGTGCGCAAAAACTTAACATCCTCGATGTCGTTGTATAGCGGAGACTTTTCGGCTTTGCGGGCAAGGTACTTGTCCATGGTTAGCCCCTCGGGGAAGTCCCATTCAACCAAGTATTGACCGGCAGGCTTCAGTTTCTTAATGTCCTCAAGTTCGGCACCAATGAGTCGAACGGACGCCAGCTCGTCTATTTTTAGTCCGGCTGCGGCTAGGTCTTGACGAAGGACGTTGATATCTGTGTGTTCGAGTACTGCAAAGACACGATTGTGGTTCGCTGTTACTTGGCTCTCGATGAATTCGCCACCGTTTTGGCTAGCGGCATGGGATGTCTTGCTAAGCACAGACTCAATGTTTGAATCTTCTGTAGTGTCAATCTCGGCTACGAATAGCGGCATGCTGGGCTTCCTTTGGTTTCTGGGATTTCCCCAAGATTACCTATGGACCCGCGCCAAGCGCTAAGGGGTGCGTAGCACTCCGTAAGATTACGAAACTCTTCGTAACATTCGATTTGAATCGACCTTACGTCGGCTCTTTCGGCCTCTTTTGAGCTTTAGGCCAGCATCTGGCTCTTCGCCAACTCCTTATAAAGAGGTACGGATTTGACCAGTTGCTTGTGGGTGCCAACGCCCAGAATCTTGCCTTTTTCAAGCACGATGATTTGGTCGCTGTCGATCACCGTTGAGAGCCTGTGGGCAATCACAATCATGGTGCGGTTCTTTGCAACAGAGTCAATTGCCTCACGCATGAGCTGCTCGTTAATTCCATCGAGACTTGAGGTTGATTCATCAAGCAACAAAATTGGTGGAGCGGCAAGTAGTGTGCGGGCAATCGCCAATCTTTGACGTTCACCGCCTGAGAGCATGATGCCCTGTTCGCCCACTTCTGCATCGAGTCCGCGCTTGTCACGCTTTAGGACATCTGTCAGGTTAACCTCGCGCAAAACCTCCTTGAGTTGTTTGTCGGTTGCATCTGGCGCACCAATCAGCAAATTCTCGCGAATGCTGCCGGCAAGAACCGGAGCGTCCTGCTCAACGTAGCCAATCTGTGAGCGAAGTGCGCCACGAGTGATTGATTGTACCGGCTGACCATCAAGCAAAATTTCACCGCTGCTTGGTTCGTAGAAACGTTCAATCAACGAGAAGGTAGTTGATTTACCAGACCCAGATGGCCCCACGATTGCAACTCGCGAACCTCGTTCTATGGCAAACGAAACTTTGTCGAGCACGGCGCGTGACTCTGAAACTGTGCCATCAGGGTTTGGGCTTCCGGCGTAGCCGAATGAAACCTTTTTGAATTCAATCGCGGTGTTGTTGACCGCTTTGCGCTTTGGAGTTTCTTTGCGCTCGGCATCGGTGTCTTCAAGAGGAAGATCCAAAACTTCTTGAATGCGAGCAAGAGCGCCAAGTCCGGTTTGCACAGAACTGTAGGCACCGAATGCCTGACCCACCGGCCTAATCATTAGGAACATAAGAAGAATAAATGTCACGAGGCTGGCCACCGGGGTATCGCCGCTGGCAACGCGGTAACCACCAACGCCAAGCACCACAATGAATGCTCCGTTGGCTGCCAGGCCACCTATCGGTGTGACGCCGGCGTTGATTCGGGCAATCTTGACTCCCTGAAGGTAAGCCTCTCGGGCATCATCTTCAATCTGCTTGCTCTCGCGGGTCTCGGCGCTGGCGGCGCGAATGGTGCGCACCGCTGAAAGTGCGCGCTCAACCGATGCCGACATATCGCCAACTCGCTCCTGTGCCTTGGTGGTCGCCGAGCGAATCCTGCGCGCTGAGAAACCGATGGACGCAACCGCGATGGAAATCATCAGCAGGGTTAATCCAAGAAGTATCGGGTCAATAATTGCCATCGCAATCACAGAGCCAACGAAAATCAAGACACCACCGGCCGCATCGACCAATCCCTGAGTTAGAACCGCGCGAAGCAGCGTGGTGTCTGATGAAACTCTGGAGACAAGGTCTCCGGTGCGGCGAAGATCGTATTCCGGAATTGGCAGGCGCAGTAGGCGAGTGGCAAGTTGACCTCGAGCCGAGAGCACCACGCCCTCGCCGGCTTTGGCGAGCACGTAGTAAAGAGCACCACTGGCAACCGCGCTACCGATTACGACAGCAATCAGAATCCAAACTAGGTATCCAAGATCTTTACCCTCTTGCACGGCAGTAATTACCTGGCCAACAACTAGCGGCTGCGCCAGGCTAACTGCAGCACCGATAAGCGACAGCACCACCGCAACAATCAGCGCACCCTTGTGCTCGGTTAGGTACGGCCAGAGTTGGCTGAATTTTGCCTTTGGTGCGTTTTTATCCCTAGCTGGCCTCATCGGACCGCGGCCGCGGCCACCCATCATGCTCATTCTTTAGTCAACCTTTTCTAATAGGTGTGGATTCCCAAGGATTCGCTCATTCAGCAGGTAGTTAATCTCCTGAAGCGAAAGCGCTTCGGTGTATGCGGTGTTCTTATAAAACTTTGAATAGTCCACGCTCTGCAGGGCCGCTAGGGCATCGGGGTGGCGAAGCTTCAAAAACATCTTGGTGGTGTTGGGCTTGCGCTCAAAATCTGTCAGCACTTTGCCGCAGCCAAAACCAAAAATTGTCAGCGCCACATCGGCACCAGCGGCATCTGTCTTTTCGACGATGCCATGATCGGCGACGGAGTACTTAGGTCTGAGGGTCGCTTTGCGCTGCCAAATCTGGAAGCAGGTGGCCAAGCCATTTTTCACCGATAACTTCTCGCCGGCATCGTCTTCGTAATCAATCTGGATATCGTGATCGGCAATCAGGTGAAAGCGGCGGTCAAGACGATTAATCACAGACCACTTGCGCCAGGAGCGCGGCACGATGAAGCAGATGAATTCGCTGTGGTCAGCCGCCTTGTTAAAGAAGGGTATTGAGAGCGAGTTATTGCGGCCGAATGGCGGGTTCGAAATCGTCACGGCGTTGTTACCGGTGAGTTTGGCCTCAAGAAAGTTTGCCTTGGTCACGTTGGCGTGCTTTGGTTCAATATCGAAAGATAAAAAGTCTTTGGCCCCAATTTTTGCGGCAGCCTTTAGAAAGGATCCGGTGCCCCCGGCGGGTTCAAGAATTTTGCGGTTGGCCAGATCTGGCACGAATGTCAACACCTCAGCAATTAGCTTCTCGGCTAGCTCGGTTGGCGTGTAGTACTGCTCTTTGCCAGTGACTCGCCTGTTGCCCAGCTTTAATTTGGCGGCAGTCTGCTTTGGCATGTCCTCAGGATATCAAGTTTTAGGC
>JACCED010840592.1_pt1 | contig 11734 bp, 10 predicted proteins | sample 7455021 | NCBI WGS metagenome assembly JACCED01 (sample SAMN15323456, study PRJNA562643) | freshwater metagenome | isolation source: river surface water | place: USA:Blue River Watershed | collected 2017-08-19
GGCGGGTCATGTGGTCGTGGTGGGTGGTGGTATCGGGATGCCCGGTGCGGCGCGCCTTGCGGCGATCGCGGCGTTGCGCGTTGGTGCCGGAAAGGTGACCGTGCTGTGCCATCCCTCATCAGCGGCGTCCATTGCGACTGCACATCCGGAGTTGATGGTCAGGCCGATCGTGGAGGCCACTTCGATCGAATCGCATTTGCAGGGCGCTGCCGTGCGGGTGGTGGGCCCTGGCCTCGGTCGCGATGAGTGGGCCTCGCAAGTGCTCGATGCGGTGCTGGATGAGTCGGCTCCGACGGTATTGGATGCCGACGCACTCACGCTGCTCGCAGGTCGATCGGCAGGCAGACTGCCCGCAGATGCGGATGCGCCGGTTCGTCCTTGGGTTTTAACGCCGCATCCGGCGGAGGCTGCGCGGTTATTAGGACTTGAAACGCGCGAAGTGCAAGCTGATCGGCTGTCATCGCTCGTCCAGCTCGAGGCGCTCACTCGAGCGATCATCGTGCTTAAGGGGGCGGGCACTTGGATTGGCCGCGCTGGGCGGACGCCGAGTCTCTGCGCTCTTGGTAATCCGCGCCTGGCGACGGCAGGGACCGGTGACGTTCTCGCTGGAATCGTGGCTGGCATCTGGGCGCAGCAGGCGGATCGCACCATGGCAGACAGCGCGTTTCTCGCCGCTCAGGCGGCGGTTTGGTTGCACGCTCGAGCGGCCGAGCCTCGGGAGGGAGCTGACAGTTCGCCTGATCGCGGTTTGCTGGCGGGCGAACTAGCCCTGGATCTCGCGCGGTGTCTGCCATGAAGTTCGGGCTGACCGATGAGTCGGCGACACTGGAGTTTGGGGCGAGGCTTGCGGCAGCCATGCCTTCAACTGCCGCCGGCGCACTGAAAGTGGCCCTGCGCGGCGATCTCGGCGCCGGCAAGACAACCCTGACGCGAGGCTTTCTGCGCAGTCTCGGCGTCACGGGATCGGTACGCAGTCCCACTTTTTCTTTGCTCGAGACTTATGAGCTCGATCGGTTGACCGTCGTGCATCTCGATCTCTATCGACTACGCGATGCCGGGGATGTTCGAGGATTGGGTCTTGCCGATCATGATCGTCAGGGTTGCCTGTGGATGGTGGAGTGGCCCGAGCGGGCAGAGCGGGCACTCGGTCAATTCGATCTTGAGATTTCGCTACAAGTCGTCGGCGCGGGCCGCGAGGTTCAGATCGCCGCGGGCAGCGAGCTTGGGCGTCGCTGGTTGCAGGCATTGTGAAGTCTCGATCGCAGAGCCCTAATTTTGTTGAAATTTATCGCGATTCAAGCGTACAGTTCGCGCCCATGAAAGGGCGTCTTTGGTCTTGGGTTGTATCAGCCTTGCTGCTGGCCATCACTGCGGTGTCGGCACACGCGGCGACCGAGCTGCGTGGCCTTCGAATTGATAGTCAGCCCGACGCCACTCAGATCCGCATCGACTTATCGGCATCCACGCTCACGCGGTGGTTTGTGCTCGAGCAGCCACGTCGATTGGTGGTCGACCTCTCCAATACCGTCAAACCCAAGCAGACTTTGCCGCCGGCGAGCGGCGCGGTTCGAGCGTTGCGCGCCGGGCCGCAAGCCAATGGGGATCTACGCTTGGTGTTCGAGATCGACCCGGCCGTGCAGCTGCAACCGGTCGGGATGGATGGTTCGTCAACCCGGACTGCGGCGCTCGCTTTTTCTTTGAGTTCGTCGGCCGGTGCTCCGGCTGCCGCAGTCTCGCCCGTGAGTCGTGCGCCGTTGAGGGAAGTGAAGGCGGCGCATGCACCCCCAACTTCCGGTCGTGAGGTCATCGTGGCGATCGATGCGGGTCATGGCGGACAGGATCCGGGTGCCATCGGACGTGCGGGCACGTATGAAAAAGACGTCGTCCTCGATATCTCTAAGCGTCTTGCCGAGCGCATCAATCAGGAGCCTGGCATGCGCGCGGTGCTCACGCGCGATGGCGACTATTTTTTGAAGCATCGTGAGCGCATCCGACGCGCTCGGGCAGCGGGTGCGCAGCTATTCGTTTCGGTACACGCCGATGCTGTGCGCGACCCGTCCGTATCGGGTTCTTCGGTCTACGTACTTTCAGAGAAGGGCGCGAGCGACGAGCAGTCGCGCTGGTTGGCGGATCGTGAAAACGCAGCGGATCTCGCTGGCGGCATCTCGCTCGATGATAAGGATCCGGTGATTGCATCGGTGCTCGTTGACTTGGCGCAATCGGCGCAGATTGGTCAAAGCGTCGTGGCAGCCGAGCGGGTTTTGCGTTCGCTGCGTCGCGTCAACGAGGTGCGTAAGCCCCAGGTACAGCAGGCCGGCTTTCTGGTTTTGAAGAGCCCGGATATCCCCTCGATGCTGGTTGAGACCGCGTTCATTTCGAGTCCGTCGGATGAGCGTCTGCTGAATATCGAATCCAAGCGCGCCGAGTTGGCCGATGCTATTTTTGATGGCGTACGACAATTCTTCCTCGATCATCCGCCCGAAGGCTCACGTTTTGCGCTCGAGCGTGATCGCGATCGCGGGCGTACGGTCGTGGCCACGGCGCCCGAGGCCGCTGCTGCCGGCAAGCTCTAGATCTCCATCGTGCCTATCCAAAAGTTGCCGAGCGCGCTCGTCGACCAGATCGCTGCGGGCGAAGTCGTCGAACGCCCAGCGTCCGTTGTCAAAGAATTACTCGAAAACAGCCTAGATGCGGGTGCGCGCCATATCGATATTGATATCGAAGGTGGCGGTGCGACGTTGATCCGTATTCTGGATGACGGTCAAGGTATTGCCGCCGACGAACTTGCCCTCGCTGTGCAGCGACATGCAACCAGCAAGATTTCGACACTCGATGATTTAGCCGCTATCACGAGTTTGGGTTTTCGCGGCGAGGCGTTGCCCTCGATCGGTTCAGTGTCGCGTATGCGTGTGGCCTCGAGACGAGAGGGCGCCATCGAGGCTGTAGAAATACGTGTGGATGGCGGTGAGGTCGACGATATCAAGCCGTCTTCGCAACCGCGCGGCACGCTGATCGAGGTGCGTGATCTTTTTTTCAATGTGCCAGCGCGACGGAAATTCCTGCGCGCTGAGAGCACCGAATGGGGCCACATTGCGCGACTGGTCGAGCGTTTTGCTTTGGCGCGTTTCGATGTGGCGTTTCGTTTGCGCCATGGTGGGCGGCTACTGCTTGATGCGCCGTTGACGACGAGCGCCGAGGGGAGGAGGGCGCGAGTCGCCGCCATTCTCGGCGATGAGTTCATCGCCAGTGCCATCGAGTTCGAGCGGCGATCCGGTTCCGTCTCACTGCACGGTTGGCTCGGACAGCCGCAAGCCGCTAGGGCGAGCAGCGATCACCAATATGCGTACGTCAATGGTCGTACGGTCCGCGATCGTTTGCTCGCGAGCGCCGTTCGACTCGGTTATCGCGATGTGCTGTACCACGGGCGTCAGCCTGCGTACCTCGTTTACCTTGAACTCGATCCTTCCTGGGTCGATGTGAACGCCCACCCGCAGAAGCTCGAAGTGCGTTTTCGTGACAGCCGGCAGATCCATGATTTTGTTTTTCGCAGTGTGCACTCGGCACTCGGCGTTCCTGCTGGGATCGCAGCGCCCACGGCTGATGCGACTTCACTGGGTGTCGCTGCCGCTGGCGCTAGGTCGGCAGGCTCGACGACGGCGACTTTGCCACTCGAGATGCCGCGCGCATCACCTACTTTCAATCCGTGGATATCCGGCAATTTGACCGAGGGCGTTGCGGAGGCCGTGGTCGCGCGTGCGGGCGAGCTGGGCACGGCGATCGCGCAATTGCACGGCGTCTATATCCTCGCGCAGAGCGCTTCGGGGCTCGTGCTCGTCGATGCGCATGCGGCGCATGAACGCGTGTTGTATGAGAAGCTGAAACTCGCTCAAGGCGATCGTGCAGCGTCGCAACGCTTGCTCGAGCCGCGAGTGGTCGATATGGCATTGCATGTCACCGAATTTTTTGATCAGCAAGCTGCCGAGTTCGAGCGTGCGGGTTTCGAGATCGATGTGATCGCGCCGGGTAAGTTGGCTGTACGTGCAGTGCCGGGTCTGCTCGCGCAGGAGGATCCAGCGCCGCTGATCCGCGACGTGCTCAACGACTTGGTCGATGAGCAGGGTTCACACCATCTCGATGGCACGGTCAATGCGCTACTTGGCAACATCGCATGCCGCAGTGCGATCAAGGCGAATCGCCGTCTGAGCTTGCCGGAGATGAACGCGCTGCTGCGCGACATGGAGGCGACCGAGCGCGCAGGGCAGTGCAATCACGGTCGACCGACCTGGACGACCCTCTCGCTAGCACAACTCGATCAGTTGTTTTTGCGTGGCCGCTGAATTCGACGCCCTGCTGATTGCAGGCCCGACGGCGAGCGGCAAGTCTGGGCTGGCACTGCGCTTGGCCGAACTCATTCCCGCCGAGCTCATCAGTGTGGATTCCGCGCAGGTGTACCGGGGTTTCGATATCGGCTCGGCGAAGCCTTCGCACGCCCTGCGAGAGCGGATCCCTCATCATTTGCTCGATATTCGCGACCCTGAAGAGACTTACAATGCCGGTGAGTTCGTCGCCGATGCATTGCAGACGATAGAGGCGATTCGGGCGCGTGGTCGTCTGCCGATCTTGGTTGGCGGGACGATGTTGTATTTCAACGCCTTGATCCGCGGCATCGCCAAACTGCCCACTGCCGATCCGAATATTCGTCGGGACATCGATGCGGAGGCGCTGGTTCGGGGATGGCCCGCGTTGCACGGTGATCTGCTGCTGGTCGATTCGGTGGCGGCCGGCAAGATTCACCCTAACGATGCGCAGCGCATTCAGCGCGCCCTCGAGGTCTATCGTGCGACGGGTCGACCGATCAGCGAGTGGCAGCGTGAAACCCAAGCGCGGCACGCTTGGCGATTTTCCCGCCTCGCTTTGGTGCCGACCGATCGCACCTGGCTGCACGAGCGGATCGAGCAGCGTTTTCGGCAAATGATGCAGGAGGGCTTTCTGGAGGAGGTTCGAGCTTTACGGGCCCGATCCAGTTTGACTCCGGAGGCACCGTCGCTACGCGCGGTGGGCTATCGCCAGCTCTGGGCGCACCTAGCGGGTGAGTTCGATCTGCCGACAGCGGTCGCACGGGCCATAGTCGCCACCCGGCAGCTCGCCAAGCGCCAGCTGACCTGGATTCATGCCGATCCAGATTGGGAGGGGTTGGATCCGCAGCAAGAGGCGCTCATCGAGGCGAAGGTGGCCGCCTTGCAGCGAGGGTCGCTTTCCTAACGGTGAAGGAACTTCTGTCATGTTAAATTGTCAACTGTACGGGGTGGGCGAATAACATTCAGGAGTCGATCATCATGGCCAAGGGCCAGTCTCTGCAGGATCCGTTTTTGAACCAGCTCCGCAAGGAGCGCGTGCCCGTGTCGATCTACCTCGTCAATGGCATCAAACTTCAGGGGCAGATCGATTCGTTCGACCAGTTCGTCGTGCTACTAAAAAATACCGTCAATCAGATGGTCTACAAGCACGCCATCTCGACCGTCGTGCCTGCGCGCAACGTGCGTCTCCCGTCGCCGGAAGAACCCGAAGGTGGCGTCGATCCGGCTCCGGTCGGCGAGTGAGCCTGGCACGCCTGACGCGTGTTTGAACGTCCCCGCGGCGGCGAAAAGGCCGTCCTCGTTCGGTTAGGTCTCGGCGCGCCGGTCGAGCAGGAAGATCTCGACGAGTTTGCGCAGCTCGCCGAGTCGGCTGGCGTTTCGGTGGCAGCGACCGTCACGGGTAAGCGCGATCGTCCGGATCCCAAATATTTTGTCGGTAGTGGCAAGGCCGATGAAATTCGTCAGGTTGCGGTCGATACCTGCGCCGAAGTCATTCTGGTCGATCACGCGCTCTCGCCGAGTCAAGAGCGAAACCTCGAGAAACTGACGGGCTTGCGCGTGCTCGATCGCAACGCGCTCATCCTCGATATTTTTGCGCAGCGTGCGCGCAGTCACGAAGGCAAGCTCGAAGTCGAGCTCGCCCAGCTGCGTCACCTCTCGAGTCGACTGGTTCGAGGCTGGACCCACCTCGAGCGTCAAAAGGGCGGTATCGGTTTGCGCGGCCCGGGTGAGACTCAGCTCGAAACCGATCGCCGTTTGCTCGGCGAGCGTGTGCGAGTCTTATCCAAGCGCCTCGAGAAGTTGCAGCTGCAACGAGAGACCGGGCGACAGCGTCGGGTTGAGATCCCGATTCCGTCGGTGGCTCTGGTGGGTTACACGAATGCGGGCAAATCCACTCTATTCCGTTCTCTAACGGGTGCTGACGCTTATGTCGCCGACCAGCTCTTCGCTACGCTCGATCCGCTCGTTCTTAAAGTCGAATTGCCTGGTGGAACGCCGGTCGTGCTTGCCGATACGGTTGGCTTCATCCGTGAGTTGCCGCACGAATTGGTCGCGGCGTTTCGATCCACACTCACCGAGGCGCGTGAGGCGACCCTGCTACTGCACGTCATCGATGCGAGTGATCCGCGTCGCGATGAGCGCATCGAGCAGGTCAACGCCGTACTGACCGAGGTAGGGGCCGGCGATTTGCCGCAGATACGGGTGTACAACAAGATCGACCGACTCGAACTCGCTCCGCGTGTTGAGCGTGATGCCGAGGGACAGGTGGCCAGCGTCTGGATCTCGGCGGTCAAGCATCGGGGCTTAGCGCTGTTGCTCGAAGCGATCGCCGAACGTCTCGCCTTATTCGCGCGGGTTCGGCGAATCAGGGCAGCCGCCAGCCAAGCCGGCCAGTTGCGCGCGAGGCTCTATTCGGCCGGTGCGATCCGGGCCGAGCAGGTTGCGGAAGACGGCTCGATCGAATGGTCTGCCGCCATTCCCGACGGCGAGGCGGCCGCATTGGCAAGACTTCCCGGTGTGACCGTGGAGGCCCTGGCACCCCTAGTATTGCCTTCGGGCGAGCACACAACTTGTGTGGCTGACAGGGGGTACCTACAATCGACGCCAACCGCGCGCCGTTCCTGATTTTCTCCCCTTTACGCGCGCAACCGAAAGCACACTTATGGCATGGAATGAACCTGGCGGAAGCCAAAAAAATCCTTGGGGCAAGCGTCCCGGCAAGTCTGGCGGCGATGACGCCCTGCGCAAGTTTCAGCGCAAGCTCGACAACATCCTGAAAGGCGCCGGCGCCGGTGGCCCGAGCGGAACGGAGCCAGAGGATACCGAGCCTGCCGACAACCGCTCGCAGCTGCTCATCATTGCGGGCGTGGTACTCGCATTTTGGGCGTACCAGAGTTTTTTCACGATCGATCAAGCGGAACGCGGCGTCGTACAGCGTTTCGGCCAATTCGCTTCCGTGCGCGATCCTGGTCTCGGCTTTCATTTTTGGCCGATCGAGCGAGTGACGAAGGTCAATACACAGAAGGTCAGTAGCGTCAGCTATACCGCCAAGGTGTTGACTCAGGACATCAACCTGATCGACATGACTCTGGCCGTTCAATACCAGTTGCGTGATCCGGTCAAATATTTGTTCAAGGTTCGTGATCCGGAGCAAACCCTGAGCGATGTCGGTGAGATGGCGATCCGTGAGGTCGTCGGTCGCAGCACGCTCGAGGCCATTTTTGTCTCCAATCGTGAACAAGTGACGGCGAGCACGCGCGAGCTGATCCAGCGGACGCTCGATCAGTACGGCACGGGCATCTTCATCACGAGCGTGAACCTCACGGACATCCAGGTGCCGACCGACGTGCAGGAGTCGCAGCGCGATGCGAACAAGGCGCTAGCCGACAAGGAGCGTCTCACCAAAGAAGCCGAGGTCTATGCGAGCGGCATCTTGCCAGTGGCCGAGGGTGCCGCATTGCGTCAGCTGCAGGAAGCAGAGGCGTATCGTGCGCAGGTCGTCGCGGTGGCGGAGGGTGAAGCGCAGCGCTTCAATCAGCTCGTGGCGGCTTACGACAAGGCGCCGCGGGTCACTCGCGATCGTCTCTACATCGAAGCGGTCGAGAATGTCTTGAGCCGCTCGCAAAAGGTCGTTATCGACAGCAAGTCGGGCAACCAGATGCTGTATCTGCCGCTCGATAAGCTGATGGAACAACGCCGCGGAAACGGCACTGAACCTGAGGTGTCGGTCACCATCCCGCGATCCGCCGCCGGTGCCGCGGGCGAATCTGCTGCCAATGCTGACCCGCGTGCTCGGGTGGAGCGCTGATATGTCACAGTCATTGCAACGTATTCTCGGAATCATCGCCGCCATTGGTGTGCTGATCAGTTTGTGCACCTTCACGGTGTCGGAAAACGAGGTCGCCATCCGCAGCCGCTTCCAGGAAATTGTGGCCGCGGGTTACGAACCGGGCCTGCACTTCAAGCTGCCGATCGATACGGTCCGCAAGTTCGAGCGACGCATCGTGTCGCAGAGTTTTGAGGGTGAGACTTTCCTCACCAGCGAAAACCGCGGCTTGATCGTCGACTACTACGTCAAGTGGCGAATCAAGGACGAAGCACGCTATGCGCAGTCGTTCGGTATCGACCCGGGTGCGGCAGGGCAGCGACTCTCCGACATCGTCAAAGACGGCATCAAGAATGCGGTCGCGCAGCGCACGCTCGAAGAAATCGTCTCGGCTGAGCGAACGGCGTTCACCGGCGTGATGTTTCAGCGTGCCAGCGGCATTGTCGACACGTTGGGTCTTGAATTGATCGACGCACGAGTGCGCACCATCCGTTTACCGCCCGACGTGGAGTCGCGCGTCTATGCGAGCATGCAGCAGAGCTTCGGGCGTCTGGCTCGCCAATTGCGTGGTGAGGGTGAGAAGGACGCACTACGCATTCGAGCCGAGGCAGATCGCAAGCGTACGGAGATCCTCTCGATCGCGGCGCGCGATTCGTTGAAGATTCGCGGTGAGGCCGATGCGAAGGCCACGGCCACGTACGCGGCTGCCTACAGCAAGAACCCGGAGTTCTATGCCTTCTATCGCAGTATTCAGGCGTACAAGAATTCTCTCGGCAAGGAGGGCGATGTCATGGTTGTCTCGCCCGACAGTGAGTTCTTCAAGTATCTGCGTAACCCGAACGCGCGCTAATTCGCATGTCCAACGGCCGTTTCGTCGTCGTCATCGGCACCCAGTGGGGTGACGAGGGCAAGGGTAAGATCGTTGATCTGCTTACGGAGCGGGCGGTAGCGGTCGCTCGATTCCAGGGTGGTCATAACGCCGGCCACACACTGATTGTGGGTGGTGAGAAGACCGTGCTGTCGCTGATTCCCTCGGGCATTCTGCGACCCCAAGTGCGTTGCTTCATCGGTAATGGCGTGGTGCTCTCGCTTGAGGCGCTGCTGCGCGAAGCCGATATGTTGGTCGAACGTGGCGTACCGGTGTTCGAGCGCTTGCGCATCGCGCCGAATTGCCCGCTCATCTTGCCGTCTCACGTTGCGCTCGATCGGGCTCGCGAGCAAGCGCGTGGTGTTAATGCAATCGGTACCACCGGTCGCGGTATCGGCCCGGCTTACGAAGACAAGGTTGCGCGTCGGGCGCTGCGAGTCGCGGACTTATTCCAGCGTGAGCGCTTCGCTGCCAAGCTCGGCGAGATTCTCGATTTCCACAATTTCGTGCTGCAGCAGTACTTCAAACTGCCGCCGGTCGATTTCCAGCAAACACTGGATTCACATCTGACGATGGCCGAGCGCATCAAACCGCTCGTCGTTGATGTCACGCTCGAGTTGCAGAAGCTGCGCGATGCGGGAGCGAGCGTGATGTTCGAGGGGGCTCAGGGCGCCATGCTCGATGTCGACCTCGGCACTTATCCGTTCGTGACCTCGTCGAACACCACAGCGGGTTTCGCAGGCACGGGCACGGGCCTTGGCCCGCGCCATTTCGATTACGTGCTCGGTATCGTGAAGTCGTACACCACGCGTGTCGGAGCTGGGCCTTTCCCGACGGAGTTGTTCGACGAGACGGGTGAGTATCTGCAGCGTGTCGGCAAAGAGTTCGGTGCCGTCACCGGACGTCGTCGTCGTTGCGGCTGGTTCGATGCGGTGGCGTTGCGTCGATCTGTCATTCACTCGAGCATTTCCGGTCTTTGTATGACCAAACTCGACGTGCTCGATGGTCTCGATGCCATTCGTCTTTGTGTCGGCTATCGAGCGGCGGGTGAGGTGAGCGACGTGCCGCCTTTGCTGGTCGAGGGTTTCGGCGAGGTCGAGCCGGTTTACGAAGAGATGCCAGGCTGGAAGGGCAGCACCTTCGGCGTGACGCGCGAGGAAGATCTCCCGGTCGAGGCGCGGCGCTACCTCGCGCGAATCGAGGAACTCGTCGGTGTGCCGATCGATGTGATTTCCACCGGCCCAGACCGCGATCAGACCATACTGCGACGACATCCCTTCGGCTGATCGGCCAGGAGCATCCCCATGAATTCGAATTCGACTGCGCTGCGCCACGACATCGTGGTGTTCGGTGCGACCAGTTTCGTCGGTCAGATTCTGTGTCGCTACCTTTTGCAGCGACACGGTGTCGGCCAAGGGCTGCGCTGGGCGATCGCGGCCCGTTCGGCCAGCAAGCTCGATGAGTTGAAGCGCTCGCTGGGGTCGGCTGCGGTCGCGCTCGAGTCAATCGTGGTCGATGCCGCCGACGAGGCGGGCTTGCGTCAGCTGTGTCATGACACGCGGGTCGTCATTTCGACCGTGGGGCCCTATGCGCTCTACGGTGAAACCTTGGTCAAGGTCTGTGCCGATACCGGCACGGACTATTGCGATCTGACCGGCGAGGTGCAGTGGATCCGGCGCATGATCGAGCGTTACTCGGCTGCGGCTGCTGCCAGTGGAGCCCGTATCGTGCACTGCTGCGGTTTTGATTCGATTCCCTCTGATCTTGGGGTTTGGTTCCTCCAGCGTGAGGCGCGAAAGTCCTTCGGCAAGTCTTGCTCGCGCGTGAAGTTGCGGGTCAAGGCGATGCGCGGTGGCTTCTCAGGCGGTACGGTGGCGAGCTTGCTGAACGTCGTCAAAGAAACCCGCGCCAATCCGGCGTTAAGAAAAGAACTCGCGAACCCGTACTCGCTCTGTGTGGGTAGTGCCGTCAAAGGAGTTCGTCAGCCGAGCGGTGCGACGGTCGCTCTCGATGCAGACTTCCGCAGTTGGATAGCTCCGTTCGTCATGAGCGGCATCAACACGCGTATCGTGCATCGCAGCAATTTTCTGCAGTCGCACTCGTATGGTTCGGATTTTGTTTATGACGAGGCGGTTCTGACAGGTCGAGGCTGGCGAGGCAGGCTCGCTGCCACCGCTACGGGAGCGGGTCTTGCTGCTTTTATGGTGGCGAGTAGCATTGGTCCGGTGCGCACGCTTCTCGAGCGCTATGTCTTGCCAAAACCCGGTGAGGGGCCAAGCCCCATTCAGCAGGAGCGTGGATTCTTTGATCTGCGCTTGTTCGGTCGCACCAGCGATGGTCGGACACTGCGCGTCAAAGTCACCGGAGATCGTGATCCGGGCTACGGTTCGACCGCGAAGATGTTGGGTGAAGCGGCTGTGTGCCTCGCATTCGATGTCTCGCGCGCCGAGGTCGCCGGTGGGTTCTGGACGCCGGCGAGTGCGCTCGGCGAGAAGTTACTGAGCCGACTGCATGCGCACGCCGGCCTTGGCTTCGAAAGACAGGATGATTGAAGTCACCACCCTGGTGCCCGGGAGAGGACTCGAACCTCCACGGTGTTACCCGCTAGTACCTGAAACTAGTGCGTCTACCAATTCCGCCACCCGGGCAGGGTGGGCGGCGAAATGTACGCAGGGGCGGCAC
>JACCED011332786.1_pt1 | contig 11733 bp, 11 predicted proteins | sample 7455021 | NCBI WGS metagenome assembly JACCED01 (sample SAMN15323456, study PRJNA562643) | freshwater metagenome | isolation source: river surface water | place: USA:Blue River Watershed | collected 2017-08-19
CCAGACATTGATGATCTCTTCAGAATGACGCCCAAGGGCCTTTCCGCGAAAATGCGCAAAGCTGTCATAGCGCGACACGCGTGAAGCGGGGTCAACGGAGGTAAATCCCATATATGAATGCTGTGCATGAGGCATATGCTGCATGAATCGGGCGTAGCTGAACCGCGTCTTGTGCCAGCACATATCAATGCTGGGTAAAAGCGCAGCCGTTTGCGGATTCACATACTCGACATTTGGAATGAGGATCCGTTTGGCTTTCGCAAAAGGCCAGTCGAAACTGTAAACCCGCTCAAGAAAGAAAATGGCATCCTGATCGGGGTGGATCTGCAGATTTGCATTCTGCAGTGTCACATGTTGTGGCTGAAAAGTTGCGGGAATGGTCAGGGTCTCGATCTTTAGTTCAAACTCCTGGCGACGGGCTTGAGCCAGCAAAAGATCACAAATGATCTTTTGATCAAGCTGCAGGCCATGGCTTTCGGTCGTGACGAAAAGCACCTTCATCGCATCATCCGATCATCCAGCCAGCCAGATGTGGCATCCTGAAAATACACTCTCATAGATATTGCTCTGGGGGGACTTTCAAAAAAACAAAAAAATGCAAGTAATAATGAAATTTCCAAACGCTGCGATGAAACCTCATAGCCAGACAGAAGAAACACCTAAAAGACTATAGCCCGCTGTCGTTCTTTAAAAGGATCATGTCTTTTGCCAGAAGGGCCCCAATATGTCGGCGCATCGTGAAATTTTCAACGAGATTTATGAGAAGAATAAATGGGGCTATGGCTCGGGTCTTGGTTCAGTGCCGCAATATACGGCACCCTATCGCACCTTTCTGTCGAACTTCATGAAGAGCAACGGCATCAAGTCCGTGCTCGATGTCGGCTGCGGCGATTGGCAGATTTCGTCGCTGATTGATTGGAGCGACGTGAATTACATTGGCATGGATGTATCAAGCGTTGTGCTCACCAATACAAGCCGTTTCGCTGCGGATAATATCCGCTTCATCGAAGGTGATGCGGTCCATGATGAGCTGCCCAGGGCGGATCTGCTAATTTTGAAAGATGTGCTTCAACATTGGAGCAATACCGACATTCTTCGCTTTCTACCAAAGATGAGACAGTTTCCTCGTGCGCTGGTAACAAATGGTTTCGACGCAGCAGCGCTCGCCTTGACCAATCAGGACATCTCGTCAGGCGGCTACCGGCCCGTCGATCTAAAGGCCAGCCCATTCAACATGCGTGGAACGGATGTGTTTTGGTATGATGGCGGTGATCCAAAGGTGATCACTCTCTTTCAGGGTGACTGAGACGCATCAAGCAAGCTGAAATGACTTCGGTAGCACGATGTCTGGATAACGTGGCCCACAGGGAGCGTCGAGCGGGTGGGGGATCTGTGTGGCGGGCTCAATGATCTGACAGCGATCTTTGCGGATCAAGGTTAGCTCGCTCACACGGGGAAATTCGACACCATTCACCGAGACAATTGATTGATGATTGTTGGGGTGATGATGCACCACAACGAAATGCTGGCGCAACTTGTTGATCAGCGCGTCGGCAATCTTGTAGCAAGCGGGCAAGCCCCAAAGTTCCATATCGTGGATTTCAAGCACAACGATACGAAACTTTTTCAAGATGGAGTCAGGGGTCGCAAGCAGCGTTTCATATTCCGCACCCTCGATATCCATCTGTAGCAGCAGATCACCACCCAGGTCATATTCCCAAGACTCGCGGACCCATTTTTCCAGAGTCATGAAGGTCGCATCATTATGCGCGCCGAGATATTTCTTGGTGAAGGAGAGAGGTACAAAGCCATGGGGAGGGCCATCGACCGAGTAATCTGCCAAATGGCTGCCAATGCCAAATTGACGCGCGAGGTCATCCTCAAAGAGCGCGGAATAAGAAACACCGGGTGAAAAACAGGCGCGAATATCCTGTAGATCATTCGGAACAAGATAGCCGCCATCTTTCGCAGGACCCAGACGCATCAGCTCATGCTGTGTTTTCATTGGCGCGAATTTTTGGGCCAATGCTTCGAGCTGTGCTTTGGGCACTGTGTTTGCCACCAGCACGCCCTTACCAAGAAGATTGTCGATCTCTTGCGGGGTCATCGCGTCCTGCCAAGTGAGCGCAGCTCAAAGGCTGACGCATGTCTCATTCAACTCTAGAGACGGGTCACCCCTGACGAGCTTTAGCGCGCGGATGATTGAAATAGAGCGGCGCATCAGGCTCGACGTCGGGCGCTCCTGCGTCTTGCGCATTTTGTTCAGCCGCCATGCGCTCTCTGGCAGCTGGGGAAATCTGGACGACAACGGCCGACTGTGCTTCCCGCACCACGGGCATGGACGCGGGCACATAGCTATCGCGCATCGCGCGATAAAGACGTGTGCCGAACAGAGGATCGACCATTTCAGAGCCCCGAAGTAACCCGCGGTTCTAGGCATTAACCAAACTGGATGGCAAGATAACAAATTCAGACTTATTCATAATAATTTATGAAACTAAAATTACTTAATTTTTACATTAAAAAATAGTTAACGCCGACCGTTTCTCTCAATTGACCTTCAAAGGGTTGGTCGCGTGCGCGTTTGGCGGGGTATTCTACTATGGCAATCTCATCTGTTGGCGGTTCATCCTTCACGGCTCTGAGCCTCAGCTCGCTGACCACAAATCAGCTTGAAGCACTCTCAACGGCACAAATTGCCAAATTGACAACGGCGCAGGTCGCTTCGATTACAACAGATCAGATCTCCAAGCTGACCAGCCGGCAGATTGCTGCTTTGGGCAGTGCCCAGCTTCGTGCGCTCTCTTCAGACCAGCTCACCAATCTGACGACCGATCAGGTTGTCGCGCTCACCACTGCGCAGGCGGCCTGGCTGACGACCGCGCAAGTTGAAGCGTTGACGACTGACCAGATCACCAGCATCGAGACGCGCGATGTACAGGCCCTGACCTCCGCCCAGGTTCGCGCCCTCTCAAGTGACCAGCTGACGAATCTCCGCACCGACCAGATCGCCGCCATCAACACCGCTTCGATCAGCGCCCTCGCGACCGACCAGATTACAGCGCTCAGCACGGATCAGGTCGTTGCGTTAAGCAGCCTCCAATTCATCTCCCTGAAGGCAACGCAGATTTCAGCCATCACCACCGATCAGCTTGTGGCGATGGAGACGCGTGATCTTGCCGCCCTGACTTCGGCACAGATTGGCAAGCTGACCTCTGATCAGCTCACCAATCTGACGACAGATCAGGTTGTGGCACTGACGACCTCACAGGCCATGGCGCTGACCTCTGGTCAGGTTGCGGTTCTGACGACGGATCAGCTTGTGGCGATGCAGACGCAGGATCTTGCTGCTCTGACCTCGGCGCAGGTTCGTGCCCTGACAACGGATCAGCTCACCAATCTGACGACGGATCAGGTTCGCTCGCTTGGCTCCGCCCAGCTTGCAGCCCTGACCTCTGATCAGCTCACCAATCTGACGACAGATCAGGTTGTGGCGCTGACGACCTCGCAGGTCACAGCCTTCACCACCGGTCAGGTTCAGGCATTGACCACCGACCAGCTTGTGGCGATGGAGACGCGTGATCTTGCCGCCCTGACTTCGGCACAGATTGGCAAGCTGACCTCTGATCAGCTCACCAATCTGACGACAGATCAGGTTGTGGCACTGACGACGTCGCAGGCCATGGCGCTGACCTCTGGTCAGGTTGCGGTGCTGACGACGGATCAGCTTGTGGCGATGGAAACGCAGGATCTGCGGGCATTCACCTCGGCCCAGGTCTATGCCCTGACATCTGACCAGATCCAGGCATTGACCACCGACCAGCTGAACGCTCTGTCCTGATAAAAGCTAACTCCCCCGAAGATCTTTCGGGGGAGTTACTTCTAATCAGCCAGTCGCGTCAGATAGCGTCCGTAATCCGTCTTATCAAACAGCCTTGCACGCTGGAGCAATTGCTCTGTCGTGATAAAGCCGTTGTCATAAGCTATTTCCTCAAGGCAGGCGATCTGCACGCCCTGACGTTTTTGTACCGTGCGTACAAACTCACTGGCTTCGATGAGAGAGTCATGCGTGCCGGTATCCAGCCATGCATATCCACGGCCGAGTCGCTCAACGCAAAGCTCACCCATCTCTAGATAAGCCTTGTTAACATCCGTGATTTCCAGCTCACCGCGTGCTGAAGGCTTGATGGAGCGGGCGATCTCAACGACGCGGTTATCATAGAAGTAAAGGCCAGTGACTGCCCAGGGCGATTTTGGCTCTTTCGGTTTCTCGACGATCTCGACGGGCTTGTCGTGATGGTCGAAGGTCACGACGCCGTAACGCTCTGGATCATCCACATGATAAGCAAAGACTGTCGCGCCCTTGGCCTGTGACGCTGCGCGTGTCAGCTTTTCGCCCATGCCCGCGCCATAAAAGATGTTGTCGCCCAGTACGAGGCAAGCTGAGTCATGGCCGATAAATTCATCTGCAATAATGAAAGCCTGTGCGAGCCCCTCAGGACGCTCTTGAATAGCATAAGAGATGGAAAGCCCCCAGGCCGATCCATCGCCGAGCAATTTTCGGTAGTTATCAAGATAGTCGGGTGATGAGATGACGAGTATCTCCCGGATCTTCGCCAGCATCAAAACTGACAGCGGGAAATAGATCATCGGCTTGTCATAGATTGGAAGCAGCTGCTTGTTTACAGCGATGGTTGCGGGATAGAGGCGCGTGCCTGAGCCGCCCGCCAGAATGATACCCTTCATGCAGCCCCCTGCGGAATGAGAGTTGAAACGATCTCAGAGACCGCCTCTGCCCACGGTCGTGGTGTAATGCCGTAAACCGTTTCAATCTTGTTGGTCGACAGGCGTGAATTGCGCGGACGCTTCGCTGGCGTGGGATAGTCAGCGGTTGTGATTGGGACGATGCGCGCAGAGGGCCCCTGGCGCTGGCGCGAACAGTCAAAGATCTGCTGCGCAAAGGCCGCCCATGTTGTGTCGCCTTGATTGGCGAAATGGAATGTTCCAAAGCTGGCTTGTGCATCAAGTGCCTTCGTGACCAGAAGGCTGAGTATCTGCGCAATGTCCAATGCAGAGGTGGGCCTGCCCATTTGATCTGCAACCACGCGAAGCTCATCACGATCAGCCGCCAGTCGCAGCATTATTTTCAGAAAATTGGACCCCGTCGCGCTGATGACCCAAGATGTTCGCAGAATGATGTGGTGATTGGTTGTGCTGCGGATGATTGCTTCACCTGCTGCCTTGCTGGCGCCATAGACATTGATCGGCGCAATCGCATCATCTTCAACATAGGGGCGGTCAAGCTCACCTGAAAAGACGTAATCAGTGGAGACATGCAGCAGGGGGATTTGCGCTTGTGCGCTATATTGTGCAAGCAGGCCGGGAGCGGTTGCATTGATCTGGAAGGCGAGTTCCTTCTCGCTCTCAGCCTTGTCAACAGCCGTATAGGCAGCGCAGTTGATGATGCCATCTAGCTTCTGTCGCTGCAGGTAGGATCGGATTGATTCCTCACTGGCGAGATCGAGTTCAGCGCGCGGCGGAGAGACAAAGAGGAGATCATCGGTGCGCAAAGCGGACAAAGCGCCTCCGACCTGCCCACTTCCGCCCGTGACGAGCACACGCCTCATGTCTTGAGCCCTAACCTTTGACCCGCATATTTCCGCTCCAGCAGAGGTCTCCACCAGCGCTCATTTTCGAGATACCAGCGTATGGTTTTTTCAAGTCCTGTCTCGAAGGATTCCTGGGGCTTCCATCCCAGATCCTTTTCGAGCCTGCTTGAATCAATGGCATAGCGGAAGTCATGGCCAGGGCGGTCTGTCACAAAGGAGATCTGGCTTGCATAGCTCGCTTTGTCTGCACGTGGCTTGACCCGATCGAGGATGCTGCACAATCCCTGAACAACATCAATATTGCGCCGCTCTGCATGGCCGCCAACATTATAGGTTGCTCCGGGCTGCGCCTGTTCGAACACCGTCTGGATCGCGCGTGCATGATCTTCAACATAAAGCCAGTCGCGTATGTTTTCTCCCCGGCCATAGACGGGCAAGGCCTCACCGGCGAGCGCCTTGACGATCATCAGGGGAATGAGCTTTTCGGGAAAATGATAGGGGCCATAGTTGTTCGAGCAATTCGTCATGGTTATCGGGAGGCCATAAGTGTGCCACCACGCTCTGACGAGATGATCCGACCCGGCCTTCGATGCAGAATAGGGTGAGCGCGGATCATAGGCCGTTTCTTCGGTAAATAGCCCCTCATCGCCGAGCGAACCGAAAACTTCATCGGTCGATACATGATGGAAGCGGAAATTCTGGCGACGCTCTGCGCTCAAGGCTTCGAAATGGGCGCGTGCAGCTTGCAGGAGCGTGTAAGTACCAACAATGTTGGTCTGAATGAAATCCTTCGGTCCATCAATCGAGCGATCCACATGCGATTCAGCGGCCAGATGCGCGATGATGTCTGGATCAAAATGCTTCAATGCTCCTGCCACGGCGTCTGCATCGCAAATATCAGCTTGAATGAAGCGATAACGGCTATCTTGCGCAACAGGCTCAAGCGATGTGAGGGTGCCTGCATAGGTTAACTTGTCAAAGACAAGAACGTGGTGAGAGGTCGTGCGAATGAGGTGACGCACAAGGGCAGAGCCAATGAAGCCGGCCCCGCCAGTGACCAGAATTTTCTTTATCATCCTCATGGCCCCACATGCTGAATGGAGAGCGGATTTCCATCGTAAACAAAGGGGCTCTCGATCTCGCTCAGACGTGGCAGATTGCGATCCTTGTCGGAAAGATTGGCGGATTCCACGGCCATTGGCCATGTGATACCAATCTGCGGATCATCCCAGCGGATTCCGTGATCATGCTGTGGCGCATAGAAGTTCGAAACCTTATACATGATCTGAGTGTCGGCTTCGAGCGTGATAAAGCCGTGAGCATAGCCCTCAGGAATCAGCACTTGTTCATCACCCTCACCGCTTAATTCGACGCTTCCATATTGTCCAAAGGTCGGTGAACCGCGACGCAGATCTACAAACACGTCGAGGATTCTGCCCTGCAGGCAGCGTACGAGTTTTGCCTGCGCAAAGGGTGGCGACTGAAAATGCAAGCCGCGAAGTGTCCCCTTGGCTCGTGACAAGGAGTGATTGTCTTGCACAAAGCGCGTGGTGATGCCGTGCTCTGCAAAACGGCGCTCACTATAGCTTTCAGTGAACCAGCCGCGAGTGTCGCCAAAGCGGCGCGTTTTGATAAGGAAGATCATCGAGCGGCTCAGGGGTCGAAACTTAACGGAAACTTAAAAAACAGTATAAAATGCGATGCATTAAAGAAAAATGAACCTCTGCTTATGTAAAAATTCTTGTTACGACCGTTCTTATAGGGCGTGCGTCGTTGTGTTGTGTAGTGGTGAATTCCCGATGTCCAATCCAGCAGACACGTCCAGTACGCGCAACTCCGCGCCTCCCATTCATCTTTATCAAATCGCCTACTCGCCGGAGAGCCGCGCATCCATTCAGCCCGGATTTGCTGTGCTCGATAACATGGGAAATGAGAGGCCCGACTGGTTTGAATATTGGCCAATCCGTCGCTTTCTCTTGACTGAAACGCTGGATGATGAAGCCTATTATGGCTTTTTCAGTCCGCGCTTCTCTGCGAAGACGGGTTTGTCGGCTGAACAGGTGCGCGACTTCGTACGCCGCAATGTTAGCGCGGGCGACGTGTTTATTTTCTCCCCACAGCCGGACATGGGTTCATTCTTTCTGAATGTATTCGAGCAGGCAGAGGCCTTTGATCATGGTATGGTTGCGACCTATCAGGCAGTGACTTCCATGATGGGATTGCAGGTCCCCGTGCAGGATCTGATCATGGACTCGCGCCAGATTGCCTTTTCGAACTATTTCGTGGCGAAACCCTCCTTCTGGCGGATGTGGCTTGCGATCAACGAATTCATCTTCACTGCTGCCGAAGATGCAAATCATCCGCTGAGTAAAGAGCTTTGTGCGCCGACAAATTACACCAATCCACCACTCTATAACGATCCTGTGCATCGCAAGGTATTTTTGCAGGAGCGCACGGCGTCATTCATTCTCTCAACAGATTCGCGCTGGAAAGGCGTTCGCTACGACGCGTTCAAGATGGCGAAATCAATGAGCGCCCTAGCACCTTATGAGCTGGAATCCGTTATCAGCGATGCTCTGAAAATAGCCTATCGCGAAACACGGGACGATGAATATATCGCGGCCTATTTCAAACTCCGCGGCAAGCTGCGAGAGGCGCGTTCAAACAATAAGGCTGCGGCCGATCTTTATAAGCCAGCAGAACCAGCACCGCCGCCCAAACTCAATCTTGGCCAAGCGATCTCCGCAGCTGAAGCACTTTCTTCGGCAGGACGTACGGATGAAGCCTGCAAAATCTATGAAACCTATGTTGCAGCTCCGGCTGATGCGCATGGTTATGTCGGGTTACATAATCTTGCTGTCCTGTTGCGGGGGCTCGGCAAGAACGAGGAAGCTGAAAAGCGGCTGCGCGCCAGCATTCAAGCCAATCCCACATTCGTCGCAGGCTATCTCAATCTGGGCACCTTGCTGGAAGCCATGGGTCGTCCTGATGAAGCCTTGCTGTGTTGGACTGATGGTTTGGCTAAAGTGCAGGGTGATAGCGCGGACGCGCGTGACAACCGGATCAAGCTTCTGAACAACATCGGACGGCTGAAAGAGATTCAGCGCGATTATGCGGGGGCTGAAACTGCACTGGGTGAAAGCCTGTTGCTTGACCCTCAGCAGCCGCCCGTTTTGCATCACTGGATCCATCTGCGACAGAAGCAATGTAATTGGCCAGTTCTGGCAGGCCGTGTATCACGTGAAGATCTCGTCAAATATGCTTCGCCATTGACCATTCTCAGCCTTTCTGATGATCCCGCTGAGCAGCTCGCATGTGTGCGTCGTTACGCAGATGAGAAGATCGGCAAATATCCTCGCATGGTGCCCAGCGTGCATCGCTACAAGCATGACCGCTTGCGCATTGGCTATCTCTCTTCCGATCTATCCATGCATGCTGTCTCGCTGCTAACGATCGAGCTTTACGAAAAGCATCGCCGCGACAAGGTTGAAGTTCACGCATTTTGCTGGAGCCGAGAAGATGGTACGCCGTTCCGCGAGCGTGTGAAGAAGGCCTTCGACAAATTCCACATCATCAAGAACATGGATGATGCTGCAGCTGCCGAGTTGATCAAGCGCAATGAAATTGATGTGCTGATTGATCTGCAGGGCCTTTCGGCCAATGCGCGGCCCGACATCATCGCGCGCGGTCCGGCGCCCATTCAGGTTCAATGGCTGGGTTATCCGGGGCCGTCTGGCATCCCTTATAACGACTATGTTGTGGCTGATGATTTCATCATGCCACCGGAGCTTGAGCCCTTCTTCACAGAAAAGCCGCTGCGACTGCCGACCTTGTTTCAGGTGTGTGATACGTCGCGGCGCTTTGGTGCGTCAAAGCCGCGCTCCTTCTATGGATTGCCGGATGATGCATTTGTCTTTTGCGCCTTTAATAACAATTACAAGATCACACCGGAGATGTTCGACAGCTGGGTCAAAATCTTGAAAGAGTCGCCGGGTAGTGTCCTGTGGCTTTTGCAGGACAATGACTGGTCACGTGACAATCTGCTGGCGCGCTGCACGCGCGCGGGCGTAGAGAGCAGTCGTGTCTATTTTGCCGGCCGCATTGATCCGGCTGATTATCTCAGCCGCTTTCAGGTGGCAGATCTCTTCTTGGATACGACGCCATACAACGCCGGGACGACCGCCAATGATGCGCTTTGGGCGGGCCTACCCTTGCTGACACTGGCGGGGAGAACCTATGTTGCACGCATGGCCGGAAGCTTGCTGCGCAGCGCAGGTCTTGAGGATCTGATCACGCATCGTCGTGAGGATTACGAGGCCAAGGCGATTCACTATGCCAATCACCCCGCAGCTTTGGCGAAGCTGCGCGACAAGTTGAAAGCAGAAAAGGAAAGCGGGCGGCTCTTCAATACGGAGCGCTTCGTGCAGGAATTTGAGACGGCTCTGATCAAACTCTACAATGGTCAATGAAAAAGGCCCGCCAGTTTGGCGGGCCTTCTGCTTTATCAGTTGGCAGCGCGTTTGCGCCGCATGGAATAGGCGAGCACCCCACCCCCCGCGATGGCGAGTGCAACCACTGTTGTGATGGCCGTGGTGGAGCTGACGGGCACGAAGGGTGCTACCTGCTGCCAGCCGCGCCAGATCATTTCGGCTGCCACATAAACGATGATGGCAAGGCCGACATAGGCGATCCAGTGATAGCGCTGCAGAAGACGTGCAATCCATGAGGCAGCGAGTGCCATCAGGGCAATCGAAAGCGCCAGACCGAAGATGAGCACCCAAGGATGCTCGCGGGCTGCGCCGCCAACAGCAAGAACATTGTCGAGTGACATCGAGAAGTCTGCAACGATGATCTGCCAGACGGCCTGACGAAGGGTCTTGCGGGGTGCGCCAGCGTCGCTGGGTTCGCCTTCGAGGGCATCTGCGGCCATAGCCTCTTCGGCCAGATTGCCTGACTGAAGCTCGCGCCACATTTTCCACGACACCCAAAGAAGCAGCAGGCCACCAGCCAGAAGCAGGCCGACAACGCCCAGCAGCTGGGTCGTGATGAGCGCAAGGCCGATACGCAGCAGCGTTGCCGCCGCAATACCGATGAAGATGACCTTCGCGCGTTGTTCGCGCGGCAAGCCAGCGGCCGCGAGGCCGATGATGATGGCGTTGTCGCCTGCCAGCACCAGGTCGATCATGATGACCTGAAAGAGCGCCGACATGGCGGAGGCTGTGAAGATTTCGCTAAACATGAGAGCTTCTCGTGACGGGAGTGTTGAAAGGGTCAGCGCTGGAAGAGAAGCGCCACCTGATCGGGGCTGCCGACGATGCAAGCTGCAACCGCAGCAAAAGCAAAGACACCGGCAGAGATCCGCGCAGTCTCAGCAATACGATCCGTGCGCGTGTAGCCAATGCCGCCCATGATCATCGCATAGACGGTGGAGACGAGCGCGAGAGCTGGGAACACGAGCGGCTGTCGCATCGAGCTGGCGAGGATGACTGCGGTAAAAAGAAATGCCGCCAGTGATGCAAGCGCAACCGTGCTAGCATCGGGAGCTGACATGACAGTCAACCGCTGATGCGAGCGCGAATTCGAATAGGGTGACATCGAGTCCTCCTGAGTATGGCGCTGAGCCATCTCAGGAAGCTATCGTGGAGGATGGGGTGTTTGTATCCGCACTGCTGCTACCGTAAAAATACGGTCATGGCGAAAGGCGGCCCAGCCGAATGGCCTGCCGTACCAGCTTTGCGAGGCCATCGGCCTGCATCTTGTCCATAATCTGCGCGCGGTAACTTTCTACCGTGCGAATACTGATCTTCAGCCTTTCTGCCACGGCCTGATTTGTCAGACCAGCTGTCACAAGGTCGAATACTTCGACCTCGCGCGGGGTCAGGTCAGCGAAGCGGCCTTTGAGTTCCTCGCTTGCCCGCGCCTGACCGGATTGCTCACTGGCTCTGGCCAAGGCACGGTTGATGCTGGCGACGAGTTTGACGTCGTCCACAGGCTTTTCAATGAAGTCGAAAGCGCCAAGCTTCAGGGCCTCGACAGCCATGGGCACATCCGCATGCCCTGAAATGAGGATGATTGGGTATTTGCTATGTTGCTGCCCCAGATGGCGCAGAACCTCGATCCCGCC
>JACCED010480976.1_pt1 | contig 11730 bp, 28 predicted proteins | sample 7455021 | NCBI WGS metagenome assembly JACCED01 (sample SAMN15323456, study PRJNA562643) | freshwater metagenome | isolation source: river surface water | place: USA:Blue River Watershed | collected 2017-08-19
ATGGACACATTGAGTTACTATTGACCAATAAATCCCACACTGTTATAATTACACTACTATGAAGCCTATACATTTCACATTGCCGCCCCTAAAGGAACGTCGTCATCGAGTGCTATTCGATCGCGACTTGCCGTTCCGCGGTCGTGTGGAACGTCCCAAGACTGAATACAAGCGTAAACCCAAACATCGAGGCCGTGATGATAACTTTCACTCCTGAACAAGAACAGTTCATGCAACTGGCACAGAGTCGTGCCTACTACCAAGGCCGGCGCGAAGGCGTTAGTCTGTATGCTCACTGGAAAGATGGTGTGCAGTATGTGGGCACTACTGGCCGCACTCTCAAAGAAGCCCTGGAATACATTGACCAGGAAGAAGAGAAAATCATGTCTCGTTACAGTATGTTGAAGGCACTATGAGTCGCAATCTTTCCCTGCCCTATGATCCAACTAACCCACGAACTGTGCGTGGTGCAAAGAAGCGTGGCTGGACGGTAATCAGTCCCAAACCTAACTATGTTGAACGGGCATCGTGGATGGGCCTCACTATCTGGTGTGATCGCAGTGCCGCAGGTCATTGGGTGGCCAGTTTTAGCCTGCGTGAGTTTGCGTTTGAAAAAGGTTCAGACGCATTGGCATTCCAACTGAAGTGGGGCTAACATGCGAGTCCTAATTTTAACTTTGAGTATTCTTGCTGGTTGTAGCACATACGACCGGCATGTGCCTGCATCTGTAGCAGTGATGCCTACAGACTGCTCTAACCGTGTTGCCATAATAAACTGGTATGAGACCCAGTTGGCAATTCCCCGTCAACCTTTGCAAAATGAGAGTGACTATGAAAACTATCGTGCGCAAGTTCGTTACCGTATTTGGCACCTGCGTTATCACTGCCAGCCTGTTTAGTGGCTGTGCAACGCAACCCAACCCGCAACGAGTTACCATGAGCACCATGGACCTCAACCGCTACCAAATTGATTGCAGTCGCAAACAAGAGCAAGTGCAATTCTTGCAAAGCATGCGGATCACTCAAGAAGAACAGTTTGCCGCACGTATGCGACTGATGTGGCGTAGCGATCAACTGCTGACTAATCCGCAGGTGTATTTGGTTAACCATGACATGGCTTATGGCAACCCTAACAAATACATCAACTACTTGCTCAAGGAGCTCCAAGCATGTTAAAAAAGCTGTCAATTTTGTTTTTGATACCAGCGGCGCAGGCAGTGTGTGTTTACACAGAACGCACTGCCACTGCCAGTGAAGCGCAGATTCAAGAACGTTCGGGTATTGTTCGACAAATTTTGCCCACGCCCGGTTTGGCTGGATACAGACGCTGTGAAGTAACTTACCAAGCACGTATTGGTGAGCAGTGGTATTTGGCCAGCGGCTATCATGATTGGCCCGGAGACAAACCTTCAGCTCAAGCCTGTGCTATTGCTCAAACACGAGCAGACAATTTTGCACGTGACCAAGCTGGCACCAGTCAAGTGGCCACACAACGAAGCATGGTGTGCTCAGATCGAGAAGACCTAAATCCACAACGCGATGTGGCCCTGGGCGTTCACGCACAACTGCATCAATTTAGGCCACATCCAAACTTTCCCAATGAGTTTTGGCACAATGGTACTAGATGCCGTTGGTTCACCGAACCAAGTTTTACTGGTCGGGACATTCACAACTATCAAGGTGTCATCTGCCAAGTTCGTAAAACGGATTGGGTAGTGGTTGACAAATTTTGACAACTGTGTTAAACTATGATTATCTTAACTGCATGAGGCTTTTATGAAACATTCAATTTTGGTTTTATCCATCTTAACTCTTACAGCCTGTGCTCAAGCACCCAAGGTTGCTGAGGTTGCACCGGCACCAGCACCTGTGCCTGCTCCACTACCAGTGGTACAAGCGCCACCGCAACACCCTTATGCAATGCCACAGCGGCAGGCTCGAACAGTGGTGCAGGCACCAAGTTGGTTTGTTAACTTGCCTGAGGATACCGCAGAAATGACCTTTGCAGTAGGCACCGCTACTTCCAGTGACGAACAAATGGCCTATGACAAAGCTCGCATGAGTGCAGAGCGCAAACTGGTTGAGCAGATGTATGCTCGTATCACTACACAGACCAACAGCTACCGAGCAGATCGTGGGTCAGCCATGGTTGAAAACTTTCAACAAGTCACACGCAAAAATGCTCGCGGTGAACTCAGTGGAGCACAACGAGTAGATAGCCAAGTCACACACGATGGCTACAACTACAAGGTCTATGTGTTGCTGAGACTGCCAATTGGTCAAGCCAACGCTATGCAAACACGTCGTGATCAAGCACGTATGCAACGTGAAGGTGACATTCGTGCCCGTGCCGCAGAACGTGACATGGACAAAAACGAGGCTGTTGACGCCAAACGCGAGCAAGAAACTGATCAAGCTCTAGAACGCAGTTTGGCCCCGCAAAGCAAGGTAGCACCAGTGGTTGTGCCCGATGCTAAAAACAGCGAATTAAAGCTGTTGGACGTGGACAATGAAGACTACAAGCGCAAACGCGATGAAGCACTAGCCAAACCCGGTGCCGTAGTAGGGCAGATCACAGTAAGATAACCGCAATAAAACGGCGTATAAATAGAAGCAGTCCCTGGGGACTGCTTTTCTACTTCTATTATGCCAACAGACAATTCTACTGATATCGATCAATCGCATAGTCAAGCCCTGGCTGACTCTGGAATGTATGTGCTCATGGGGGAAATTGATGATGAAAACATCAAGCCTATCATAGAGTGGATTCTGTACGAAAACTTTGTGACCAAGAAAAAGAAAAAAGAACTCTTGTTGATGATTTGCAGTGAAGGCGGAGACATGAGCTCGGCCTTTGCCTTGATAGACGTTATGAAAAGCTCAAACATCTACATCAAAACAGTGGGCTTGGGACAGGTGGCATCAGCAGGCTTGTTGATATTTTTGGCAGGAACTCCGGGTCGACGTGTGTTAACACCAAACACCAGTATACTGAGTCATCAGTGGGCCTGGGGCAGTGATGGCAAAGCACATGAATTGTTTGCTACAATGCGCGAGTTTGATCTTACACAAAAGCGCATGATGGCACACTACAAAGAATGCACCGGTTTAGCTGAAGATGAAATTAAAACTGCTCTATTGCCACCGCATGATGTGTGGTTGTCAGCAGAAGAGGCCTTGGCCCTCAATGTGTGCGATGCAATAACGCAACTCTCTCGTTAACGTTTTCTTCGTTCTCTGCCAGTTACGCTGGCATCAAAGTTTGGTTCAATTTGCTTGCGGGCGGCACTGGCGCCGGGGCCACGCAGTCTAGGCTCTTTGCCTACCTTGTCCAACTCGTCATTGCTGATGGCGCCGCCACCAGTTCCAGGTTCAACACTGTCTTCTCCGTCCATGGGACTGACGTCTGTGGGCTTGGCACCATTCTTCAAGATGGTAAAAGTATAGTTGCCTTTACCGCCAGTGGAGAAGTAAACTTTTGACGCATCCAACAACACACCAGTAACAGTTTGGCTGGGATACACAGCAGTGAGTTTGGTTATGGTAATGGTATCTGCGTTATCTTTGGTATCGGTATACATCTGTACCAAGGCAGCATTGTTTAAGATTTCTGAAGCCGCATTACCAAAGTTGGTGTTTTTGTTTACATAATCTGCAACCTTGTAAGCAATCACAGCAGTCAAATGCTCAATAGGAATCACTCTGCTGGCATCTTTGGCTTTGCGACCTTGATACATTTCTTCCAGACGCTTGCTGAGAATACCTGAACCAATGATTTGATCATTGGGGCCATACTGTTTGAGTCCCAACACTTGTTGAGCTTCTTCAGGAGTGATTATGTTGTATTCAACTGCTAACTTGAGCGGAGCACCGAAGTGTCCGTTCTTTTCAATGGTATTCAGTATATCAATCTCTTTGGCATAGTTTGCCAATAACTTTTTACCAGCAGGCACAGCAGACAGTTCCTGCACACTCTTTTGTAAATTGGTCACTGAAGCTGATGCACCATCCTTGCCCTTGCTGGATAACTTGATTTGTTTGCCGTCAGGGTTTACCAACAGCGAATCATACAATCCACCAATGGTGTTGGAGTTAAAACTAATGGTGCAATCACTGTAGTCAGCACCAGGGCCAAAGAAGATGCTGGCTGCTTCGGCAGCATTACCGGTTACGTTTTTGCCCAACACAAGAGCAATAGGTTGTAACACTTCAGCAAAGTAATCACGGAAAGCATTGGGATTCATGTTGCCCTTGATAACTTCCAACGGCACGTCACCATTGATGAATGCATCTAGTGCAACTGCTTCGGCACTGTCAGCACCAAACTTAGCAACACATTGTTCCAAAATTGATTGTGGCGTGTTGTTTTGAAACTGTGTGAGCCACTCACTGGGTTTGAGGCCTGAGTTTTCTTTTTGCCCTGCTTTGCTTTGATATTTGAATCCGCCAGGAATAGCATCATGGGGGAAACTGTTTTGTGTTCGATTGGGACTGATGTTTTTAAAATAACGGCCTAGATAGTATGAGTTACCATCTTCGCCAGTGAATCTAGCAACACCAAAACCAGCACCATTTGCTGGCGCAGAGTTGGTCCAGTGTATTTGCTCTATCCCTATGCCCATTTGTTGTGCTACCTGTGCAACAGCATCTTGTAGTTGATCAGCAGGGTACGCACCCGATTGTGGATAAAATTCCAAACCATGGAATGTAACAATATCGTCAACATGGTTTTTGAATTTTTCCCCGGGTTTACGATTTGAAAGACCTACCCCTTCAATCAAGGGCAAAGATACTTTATCGAGCAAGTTGAGTAAATCACGCATTGGTTTTTCCAAGAATATATGTTATACTTATGCTTTCAACTAGGAGACACTATGCCAAATTTAGTACCAATCGTTCTTGAACAAACTTCAAAAGGTGAGCGCAGTTATGACATTTACAGCCGCCTGCTTCGAGACCGTGTGGTTATGTTAGACACCGAAGTCAGTGAGCACAGTGCCAGCTTGTTGGTGGCGCAGATGTTGTTTTTGGAGAGTGAAAATCCCGACAAGGACATCAGTTTGTATATCAACAGTCCGGGTGGATCTGTCACAGCAGGCTTAGCAATTTACGATACCATGCAGTTTATCAAGTGTGATGTGCAGACCATTGTGATGGGACAGGCTTGCTCAATGGGCAGTCTGCTGAGCACTGCCGGAGCCCCGGGCAAACGCATGATGTTGCCCAATGCACGCCACATGATTCACCAACCCAGTGGTGGTGCTCGCGGTATGCAGAGCGATATTGAAATCAGCTATAAAGAAATTACATATTTGAAAAAGCGGCTGACTGAAATCTATGTGCATCACAACACTGCTGGCAAAACTTACGAGCAGTTTGAAAAGGACATGGATCGCGACACTTTCATGTCAGCGCAACAAGCCTTGGAATACGGGCTTGTAGATAAAATTATTGATCAGCGTCAATAAAAGTGGCCATACTTCATAGCTATCTTGGCGCGGTGCTCGCCCCAGGCTTGAAAAAAGTCCCAAAGTGCTGACATAAACTTTTTCATAGATAGCTTCCGTTTTGCTGTTTTTGGTAGAACTGACGTTCTAAGAATTCTACATCACCGGCTGACTTGGGGTAATGTGTTGAGATGTATTGTTCTAAACGGGATTGGTAATCCTGCTTGGGAAACATCTCTGCCAATCTTTTTAAGATTTCAATAAACATGGTACTGTTTCCTTTCTCAGTATTTACCATGAGTGTCTCATGGTTTCTACTGATATGCCCTAGATTAGTACTAAAGTACTAATTTTTGGGTTGCATTTTTTGGTTGACCAAAAATGCCCAATTTGCTATAATATACACATAGAGACACAAAAGGAGCCCGGATGGATCAATGCACTAGTATTCCAAAGAAAGCGTATATCGTTCAATTTGATTGGGGTCGCGAAGGCAATTGGAAGCGGGCAGTTGTTATGGCACACAGTAAAGAAGCCGCTGTGGAATTGGTTAAACAAAAGTATACAGGTTGTCGCCTAGGCGATTATATTGGCGGGGCAGTTGAAGCAGATTTTGTGTTAGAAACACAATGAAATTGGTTGACCAAAAATGCCCGATTTGCTATAATATACACATAGACACACAAAAGGAGCCTGAAATGTTCGTAGTTTACAACTTTTCCTATCCCAACTACAAGCCCCGTTATTTTGAAACCGAACGCGGCGCTCGTATTGCACAAGGTCGCAACAATAAAAACCCCAAGAACTTCCAGTGTGGTGTGCTCAGTTTCAAAGCATTTGACGAACTGTTTGGCGACAAAAAAGTGCAAGTTAAAAATTTGATGACTGGTGAGATGGTTGAGATCCGCGAAGCAGATCGCGGCACAGCCTGCGACCCCAGCCAAGAACGCTTCTGGAGCATGTGATGATACAAGACGCAATCGGTCGTGAAATCACCATCGGTAGCCTTGTTTTTTACAATGCAAGAGTTTATCGAGTGAAAAAAATTGCCACAGATGGCAGGCGTGTGATGTTGAACAACGCTACTGGTTGGCAACTGGCTAGTGAAAAATTACGCAACGGCAATGAGTGTTGCCTAATCGAAGACAGCCCGGCCATAACTGCATGGCTCCTTAAAGGAACAAAATGAGAGACGAAAAACTTTACACCGTGCAGTGGACCCAGGCCTATGAGGCTTGGCCCAAGCCTGAAGAACCACAAGAAGAATCTAACTTGTTGGACCTCACCGAAGCCCGCGAAGTGTTGGCAAGGATTATGGCAAAATGAACGAACGAATTCTTAAAATCGAATCCAAGGCATGGGAACAGGTAAAACGCACCAATGGTCTGGTGCGGACTGAAGACTTTAATCAAAAGTTCGCCGAGTTGATTGTTCGGGAATGTGGTCAATGGTGGACCAACCGTTTGGTTGTAGAGCCCGACTATGGTCTGCCGCATCGCATTGAACGCAACCGAGCAGTGCCAGGTGTGATAAAAGAATTCAAACAACATTTCGGAGTTGAAGAATGAAATGGTTTGCCGAGACAACTGATTGGAAGGACTCTGTGCCCAACGGCATTTACTTGCTGGATGATTCAAAGAGCAAGATGTATGCGTTCAAACCATTTGGTACCGGCGCCATCAAAGTTTTTAAAAACCCCATCCGCATCGATGTGCGTGGCCGCAAGTTTGTGGTGAACCCTGTGCAGTTCAAAACAGGATTAAAAGAGCCAGAACCCGAAGGTCGCGTTTGGGAAGTTAAAGGAAGCAAGGGCGATGTCTACAAAGTTTCAGAATCAAATGGCGAATACTCCTGCACCTGCTCGGGATTTCGCTTTCGGGCGAAATGCAAACACGTCGAAAGTGTATCAGTGGCAGTATAATGGCCGAGCACCGTTTGGCGACATAGTTGAATGGTGCTACGAACATCTCTACCACGGGGGCTATTATGAACCCAATTGGTATACTAACGAACGCGAAACCATTTACTTCCGGGACGAGAAAGAATACACTATGTTCTTGTTGAGGTGGGCATGAGAGTTTATCAAGTCGTTGGCTATCCAAACAATCATTATTTTGTAAGAGACTTTCAAGAGTTTCTGAACATAATGAGTTGGATGAAACAACACGATGTAGATTATCTGCACGAATCCAGTAGCCAACATGGATATGGATTCAGCATTCGAAAAAATCTTGAGTGGTTCTTGCTGAGGTGGGCATGATGTTAAAAACAGTGAAAAAAATCTCAGACCGATATCGTGCTGGAATTCAAGCTCGCCGCCCACTGATGAATTACACTGGCTACAGTGATCGTTGGACAAGTGTGGAAATTGATGATCAATATGCTAGCAATTGGCAGTGGGGACAAGGTCCTTACTATGACTGGTGCGATGACAACTGCACTGACTGTTACAACATTGTCAAGTATGATCGCAACAAAATCTGGGGTCGTTTCCGCAGTGCCAAAGATGCTATGATGTTTAAGTTGAGGTGGGCATGAAATACTGGAACAAAGATAAAAGGATTCGCCAACTACGCTGGCACAAAGTTAGCGTTTCCGATATGCATGATCGTTTTGAGCGAAACCTTAAGCGTGAATTACAACTGTATGACAGTCCCGGTAAGTTCTATCTGTATTATGCTGGTCGCTATGTTTGGTTTGAGCGTGAGCAGGATGCTATGTGGTTTAGATTAAAATGGCTATAGAAGATTTTACACAAGTTAAAATTAGTCACCAGGTCCGGCACGACTATAGTGGACCTAACGGCACCAATGCTTGTTGGGCCTGGGCCGGTGAGCAGTTTGGTCTTCCAGGACAAACGTATAGTGGTTTCCGTTGGCAGTGGAACACCATTGATACTTTTTATTTTAGAGATGAGGCAGATGCAGTATTGTTTGCACTGAAGTGGACAAAATGACTGGAACTGTTGATTACGGCGATCGTGTAGAAGAGTTTAAGTATGGTGTTCGCACACATATTACTAAACGGGCAGAGCACTTTGAGTTTTGCAATCAAAATTTCAAGCGTAAGCACTGGCATTACTACAACTTCGGCAATGAAATTTGGTTCAAGCGCGAAAAAGATTTAGTGTGGTTTAAATTGAGGTTTGGGATATGAAACCCTGCGAATTAGAGAACATATTAGCAAAAGCCATACTTGATCTGGGGCGGGATAGACCATGGATTCCTCCTCCGGAAGCACCATTTGTCACAGGGAATCCAAACTATGACGCACAACTGCACTATGTGTTGGTTGAGTTTGGGGTGGAGGTTGAGTTAGACCGACATCACGATATGGAAGATTACCGTGTGGTTGATGAAAAAAAGTTTACAATGTTCTTGTTGAGGTGGGCATGAGAGTAGATATACAACCGCAGTGGAAGAAGTTAGCCAACTGGTATTGGGACAATGCCGGCGGTTATGAAGGTGTTGGTATGAGTATCTGGGATATGCTCCAGCGTGACTACGGTGCTATCAAAGTTCGTCACGGTGTAAACGGTGGCCGGTATGGCATGAAGCGGGAATCAATTGTTAAATTTCCCGATGAAAAAACTTATACAATGTTCTTATTGAGGTTCGGATGAAATATTTTATAATCTTGTCTTTGGTAGGGCTATTTGGATGTGCTAGTTCGCAACCTGTTACTTCCAAAAGCCAATACGATTTAGAGTTTACTGCACAAACTGATCACGTTCCAAAACGAGTTGAGTGGATTGTTGTAGACAATATTGATGCGGTATGCCAAGGATTTGCACCTGTCATGAACGGTCGTCATTATCTTGGATGCACCAAATTCAATGCCACTTCGTGCAGAGTATACACTGCTAGGAACACTTCGTTGAGTATATTAGGACACGAGATACGTCACTGCTTTGAAGGACACTGGCACAGATGAATTCTAAACAACGAAGACAAGATGAAAGAAAATGGAAGTACCATGTCCGATTAGACTACGACAAAGTAGATCAAAACGGATATGACAACATGTTTGACTGGTGCCGCGACACGTTTGGTAATGGTGTGCGAAATCACACCTGGCGGGAAAAACATCAAGAAATCGGCACCTGGTGGCAATTTACTGATAGCAAAGCCGCTATGCTGTTTGCCATGAGGTGGTCATAAGAAAGCCCCTTTCGGGGCTTTCATTTTTACGCCTGGTCTACAAACTTCTTGAGTTCTTCGGCCTTGGCCACAATGTCTGTGCTAGACGGAAAATCTGGTAAAGTTGGAAACGGATGCGTTCCTCGATTGGCATCGGTTAGCTTGGAATGATATTCCTGTAACTTAGCATCGCGAGTTTGGAAGACTGGCGTCACGAGGATTTCGTTGGCCATTTTGAGAAGTTCGAGACGGATCTCGTAAGGTGTTTTGCTCATGTTTTTCTCCTGTGTAATGTGTGTGTAATATTGCCCTGCCCCTTGCAGGACAAGATTGCTACACGAGCAAAATTACTTATAGATGTAATTCACAGTGGTAGAATTTTCACGGTAAACACCAGCGCCATTCTTCAAGTGGAAGCGGCGAGCCATCTCGGTCTTTGGGCTCAAAGTCACATAGGTTTGGATTCCCGGAAACTCTTCTTCGATTGACTTCTGTGCTTCTTGGATCAAAGTACGGCCAGCACCTGCGGTGTAACTCCAAATAGTGTAAAATACCGCAGTTGTGGCACTCTCCACCAAACCAACCATGTCATCCACTGCCGCAGGTATAGCATCCAAAAACTTCACGCAGGTAACTGCTTGAGTTTTGTCCCCGTCCTTGAGCATGTAGATTCGACTGTTTTGGTTAACACGTTCAGTCACAGGTATCTCAGGACGAACTGGGTCGTCCTTGATCAAATTTTCTAAATCTTCAGTGATAGTTGTGATGGTGTGTAACATATCTACGCTCTTGTATGCTTGTAAACCTATTTATCAAATACACGCAGAAAAAGAAAATAGGGCCGTTCAGCCCTGATTTTCTTGATACTTTTGTAAAGCCCGTAACCTGGCTATGAGCAATCTAGTTTTGACGTAGTCAGAAAGTTCTTCATCATCCTCATCCAAGTCAGGTTGGAACTTGGGAACCCACTGCCTACGCCAAACCGGGTATAGGTCCTCGTCATCAATTACATCTGCTGGATCAAGCCCGGCAAATCTAATAGCTGTGAACCTATGCGGATTACTTCTTAGCAGCTTCGGCTTTTTTATCGCCGGCTTTTTCGCTTTTGACATCAGCCTTGGCTGGTGCTGGTGTACTGGCTGCAGGGGCAGTGACAGCAGGCTTGGCTTCGGCTTTCTTCTCCTCTTTCTTTGCAGGCTCGGCTGCAAATGCGGTTACTGCAAAAGCAGCGGCAATGATAGCGATAAATTGTTTCATAGTAATCTCCTTTGATTTGAAACGTTGTACCAAGAACCTTCCTGGTACATATATACAACGCCATAGTTGGTGCAGTTGTTGACACATTTTGGATAGCCTAGCCAAATATATTTGCTTTGGCAAAGTATGTTGCCAAAGTGCTTGATTTTGTCGCACAGACCTTATACAATAGTGAAATGCTGACGCAACAGCTACACTTATAGGAGATCAAAAAATGCGAATTAATGAAAACACCAAAACTTTCAAACTGTTCAACGCCATGATCAATGGTGAGGCAGTGTCTGCTAGCCAAGCTGAAAAGCGTTTTGGCATCAAGAACATCAGTGCTGAAGTAAGCCGTGTTCGTCAAGCTGGTTTTGCAGTTTATGCAAACCAACGCAAAGCAGGCAACGGCGTCCAAGTCACTGAGTATGTGATTGGCAAGCCAAGCCGCAAGTTGGTGGCTGCTGGCTACAAAGCAATGGCTCTTGGTTTGGCCTAATCCCCCTCGCTGAGCTGATCAAACAGCTCACATTTGGTAAAGCCCTATGCAATATAGGGCTTTTCTATTTGACCTATAATGCAAATTATTGTATAATATGGGCATAAGGAGTTATTATGTTCCAAAAGTTTTTGAAGTTTCTTGAGGCCCGTGGACGTAAACGTATTGTTTACGATCGCATTGACAACGAACCCTATCTTGAACGCTACTATTTGTTTCTCAAGGATCGTGGAGAACACTTTCCGTTTAACATTTTCCTGCACAAGTTTTTGAAGTCAGACATTGACGACTTGCATGACCATCCTTGGCCCTATGCTACACTTATACTCAAAGGTGGCTACTGGGAATGGCGCCCACAGTTCAACTCCCGAGGCGAAAAGGTTGGTGAGATTGCCAAATGGTGCGG